>Ga0098052_1001386_pt1 | contig 15095 bp, 2 predicted proteins | sample 15_taG_FD_81591 | JGI IMG/M metagenome (GOLD analysis project Ga0098052, IMG submission 81591) | Marine viral communities from the Subarctic Pacific Ocean - 15_ETSP_OMZ_AT15312 metaG | ecosystem: Environmental > Aquatic > Marine > Oceanic | place: Pacific Ocean | collected 2015-01-18 | reverse complement strand
TGTATACACCATCTAAAAGTTGCAACGCATCAAAATTTTCTCCAACAAACTCAAATGCAGCCCTGTCATCTTCAGCAGGAACATCTCCGTCCCATATAGTAGAGAACTCGCCGATGTGTTGTACAAGAGATGGATTGTGAAAAATGACCGCCTTATTAATGGCATCAGACCATTCTCCAACCCTTACGTCTATCAGTTTATCACCATCGTGTGGTTGTGTTCTTCTTATTATAGGGTGGTTGAGCAAAGAATCCAAGGTTTCGGGTAAAAAAAAGTATGCCACAGCTCCCCAAAGAGGCAACATACCATGACTCCACTTATTATTGCTTGCATAGGGCCTTGGAGTATATATAGAAACAACAGAAGTATCGGAAGAAGGCCATAAAACCTTTTCTAAGTATGGCTTAACATTCTTGCAAAACAATGCGTCATCTTGAAACATACCATAAATATCTGCATCAGGCTTAGAAGTACGCAGCTCCCTAAGTCCAAGAAGCCAGTTCTTCCACGCTCCAAGGGTGTACATTCGCTCTGTAAGGCCGTTTATTAAAAAATCTGGGTGTATAGACACACCCGGTTCTTTAAAAATATGGGGCTTAAATCCAGAGTCTAAAAAACTTTGATAACACTTGTCAAAAGTAGGATTTTTCCTAGGAGCAACAGTGACTCCGGTGGCCCACTTCATTCTATTTCCTTGTCTGGTCATTCTGGAACTCTATGTTCATTTTTATGTTGTATAAGAACTCTGGGGAGGCGTTGAATCTGGGGGCTTGGTTATGCCCCAGTTTGCAGTATTGCCGTCTTTACCGGAAGAAATTGTAGACGGGGATTTCAATGTCTCACCGGGAGACGTCGTTCCACCAGTGCCTTGATAGAGCCCACGATAACATGCTTCCCAGCTAAAGATACTATCGTCATAGGCCGTTCCTTCTTTAAACGATATGGCTGGCTCTGGAGCATTTGCCTCATACTGTTTATCGTGCTCATAAGTTCCGGTTTGGATTTTGCTCGTGAAACCGTTGGGAAAACCAAATTGTTTCTCAACGTTGGGATGATAAGGTGCATTAAATACTGGCATCTGCAGCCCCAATGAATTCTTGGTTGAGTGCTCGTACAACGAAGCAATGTCAGCTCTTCTCTGAATTCCACAGATAGGATTACTAAAGGCAGTCTGAAGATATATAGTTCTTTCGCATACGTCAATCCATAACAATGGATATTGAACATGTTCAAACTCCATATTAAATTTATAATCAGCACAAGAGCTTATCTTAAAGGATGCCATCGAAACATCTGGATATTGAGTGGCACAGCTCCCCGTTGTTATCGCGCCATCCGGAACAACCGTACATACCTTAAGCGTTACATTGTCGGACGAAGTAGAACCAGACATAAGGCTGGACAAGTCACATGGGTTGCTACTACCAGTAGAACCACTCGAATAACCTGCTGTAGTAGTTGGTGGACTTTTGCCAGAAGATGCTCTATTATCTTCATGAGTACTTCCGTCGGGTTCAAGCCCAGCTTTATCCCCAGAGTCAGGACGGGGTTCTACTATACCTCCACCTCCCACTTCTCCTCCCCCTAAACTAGCATCGCTTCCAGAGTTATCAAAAGGCTCATCCTCATCGGTCGGTATAAATCCATCATCGTCATCGTCTGTGTAGGCTTCAGCTTGACCGGCCCTATTACCCTCTATTACGGCGTCTCTATCACAAGACACAATACTTCCGAATCCAAATTCAGCACAGGCGGATGCTTGGACGCCGCCTTCGCCCCCTATAGGAGTAAGCTTGCCAGTTTCATGTTCCAAACAACACCAGCCACATTCTGGCATTTCACCACCTTTGACATCAGGGTCATTGTTTGGACACCAAATAACCTTACCACCAAGAGAGTTAGGAACTGGGACTGGCGTTTCGTTGTGGTGACCAACTTCGAATCCGGTACAATCCTCCGGAAAATTCGAAAACCAGTGGCTCGGCCAGATTGTTCCATCGGAGGCTTCACAACAAACACATTCGTCACAATCACTAGGGAACCGGTTATACCCCATCCCCATCTCAATATTGGCCTCTCCCTCCCAATAGTCTAAATCATTAAAGTCCCATAGACCGTCACACAATATATCATTCGTACCCGGACCACATATATCTGCCCCGGGAATTGGACCCGGCCAAAGGGAGTCTTTATGACCTCCTTTATAGGTGGTAATGCACCCATATTCTGCCGGGTCGTCTGGGTCGTCAGTTGGGTCGTCTTCTTCATCTTCTGGGCAGTCACCACAAAGACCGGCCTTTCCACCCCCTTCAATACAGTCTGCTAATCTTCGACAATTTGGGTCGTTAAAGTTATCATCGTCCGCACATATGGGCCGACAATCCCCATCGTATTCCAAAGCCTCATGGTGGGCGTCAACACAGCACTTACCAGTCACATCATCTTTATCATCAGCACCATCGCAATCTATATAGTCTTCAACTGGGCAACGGACTACATCACCGCCCATAACCCTCTCGCAATCATCTTCTGTAAACTCTTTATTTATAGGAACCAATTCGCAACAGGCTTCGCCGGTGGGTAGGCCGTCCTGCTCATTATTAATAGCAACCCAATCGGTATTACTCAAATCACAACATTTGCACTCGAAACAGGGACCACCAGCACACCTTCCGTCGTTAGCATTATTCGCTTCAGAACAGTATGATTTAGCGCTTTTAGTTTCTCCTCTATTGTTTTCCCATAGACATTCTTCAAAAAGACTACAGTTAGAGAGCTCTCCGCCAAGCCCCTTACCCACTAAATTCCAGTTCGCCGCGTCCTCGTCCTCCGGCGTGTCTGTAGTCAAGGTTTGCTTCCCGTCGTTGGAGCACCATACATTATCTTCCTTAGCCGCTAGACACCTGAATGAACTGACGTGGTCCTTGCCTGTGTCCGCCGTCTCACAAGGGTCTTGGTCGTCAATAGAAACTGTTTTTTCAACACCATCCTCGGTATATCTACAACAAGCCTCTTCTCCTCCACAATATGGCTCGTCGTCTTCGCAACCACCACCCCGAGGACCGGGGCCTTCTGGGCCGGGGCCGGGACCACCGGGGCCGGGGCCGGGACCACCGGGGCCAGGACCGGGGCCGCCACATGTACTAGTAACAACTGGAGTCTCACATACCTGAGCATACTCATCTACCCAAACCTTGACGACTATCTTCTTGTTACAGAACTCAATATCATTTATATCTTCCTTCTTCACATCACCCGCATCGTTACAGGCTCCATCTCCTTCCGTACCCCCTCCTGATTTAAGATTACTTGACACTGTCCCCCCAGTCCCGGGCGACGCGGTTCCTAAATTTAGTTGTTCATATCTCTCTTCAACATAAACAGAGGTAACAACATTCAACGGACAAAACTCGGCCTGCAATACCCTGTAACACCCCCCTTGAAGCCCTGTGCCCGTGTCATATGAGCCATCACCGTCTTCATCCTCCCCATCCGCTGACGGACAGTTGACCCCGCAATCCCCACATTTTTTCCACAAAATAACTTGCTTGTGCGCTGAAATTGGTTGGTTGAGCGAATTAATAACCCGAACCTTCTGACCCTCCCTGTCTGGAGGACATATGACCGTAGCTTCGCCGTTTGCATCAGGAAGCATGTTATCTACCATTGTTGCAATAATAATCTCGTCGGCGCAAGTCACTGCGAAGGGTAGCCACTTGCAAGTGAAGTCATCATAGTAGACCTTGAAGGTCGTTCCAACAGGAATTGCTGCAGCGCCGTCATTCTTTACTATGACATATCTATCGTCTTCTCCAGAGCTTCCATCCTTAGTCCAAGCTGCGGGAGATTCACCTACTTCTTTAGTTGTGAGACCAGAACTTCCGCGCTTTTGTGTTTCTGCTCCCACGGCAAGTTCTGTTTCTGAACCCTCTGATTCAAGAAGAACTTTCATGAACCTTGGAGGTTGGGGGGTTGTCCAAACACCTCTTGCTCGGTCGTATCTAAGGTCTATTGGTGCTGTTGGCCATGTATGAGTATCTCTCAAAAATCCGGGCAGAAACTTGTCAGTAAGGTTGCCAGTAGTAAAGCTTCCAGCGGCGGCTCCCGACGAACTATCAGCCTCATTAGGAACAGGCTTTCCTTGAAGGTCATAACCCCACCCATGAAGCATCAAAGGCCCCTTAAGGGCTAAGAACCTATAGTCATTAGAATATGCTTCGCTTTGACTATCATACTCGGCAGCTTCACTATACAGAGTAGTTTCCGGAGCGTCTGCTCCCCTCGCCACAAGGTCATTGCTGTGCCCTTCGTTTACATCGTCTCTTTTGTCCTTACCGCCTCCCGCAAGGTGCATTTGTGCGAACGATAACCCTTTTGGGTTCTGGAAAGGCTGAAGATAGAGGTTATTAATATCATAGTCGCCATCAAAAAGCTGCTTGTCGTTGTCTTCAGTTGCGTTGTACGGACCGTTTGGTCTAGCTGGAGTTGACTTGGAGTTTATACAGCTCCCAGCGGGAGAAGCTAAAGGGGGAAGCCCTCCGTCTCCGCCAAGAGAGACAGGATAAAACAAAGAGTCCAAGCCTACAATTGCCTTCTCTCCGTAGCTCTCATCCAAAGTATTTTGTAGTTCCGACCCCGGAAGAATACCCATGTCTACGGAAACACCCGTATTCCCATCTGGCGTTTTCATCTTAACAGCTCTTGCTGTTAAAGCTATGCCTCCTCCAGCAGCCCCATCTTGATTTTTCCCTACTTGTTGACCCTGCTGGTGCGCGCCTTTTGGTTGTCCTCCTCCTGCTTCTCCTCCTCCTCCACCACCTGCTCCGGCAGCACCTCCGCCAAAGCCATCCATGCCCGGCATACCCCGAAAGCCTTTGCCTTGCAGTTGAAGAGATTTAAGATTGAATTTTCTTTGGTCTTTATTGGCTGCTATTCTTGCTCTTGCCATCTTCTTTAATCGTTCAGCATTTAGCTTTGCAAATTGAGCATATTTAGGCGTGTAGGTTCTAAAGTTATATTGACTCGTTATCCCCCCTGCTGCTACGGTCACCTGTATTCCTGTGAGGTTCGGACCATAACTATTATTCATAGTAGGCTCATCTATATAATAGAAGGAGGCTCCTCCGTTGATTTGCCCACCACCGGGAATAGTTATAGACTTTGGGGTTCTGTTTTCTACTAAAGCAAAGTCTGACCTTACTTGGTTAAGCTCCCAACCAATTCTGATTTTATCTGGAAGACCGGGAACTTTAATGCTTCCCATCTCACTTGATTGCATATTGGTAACTTGTTGGTCGGCTAAATCCTGCCCAGCAACAGCCAACAAAGCATAGCCAGCATAGTTCCAAGGGGTTAATTCTTCATTAACCTCAACTCTAGTTTTTCCATCAACTGCGCCGCTGGTTTCCCAAGGGCCGTAGGTAAAGCCGTCGTATTGGATAGGAACAGCTGCAGCCACAGGCGACATAGCCTCATGAGCCATTCCCATGTTGACCAGATTAGCACCTACCCCTCTCCTAAGCTGCTGTGATATCTCTTCGCTGTTTTTTCCAGCTGCTATTTTCATAACTCTCATAAACGCAGCAAAAGCATCGCTCACACCTTGCTCTGACTCTATTTTTGCCTGAACAGCGCTACCAATCTTAAGTATGCTGTGGGGGCCTTGCATATTTGCCTTGTCTAGATAGGCGATTTCTTTTGAGCTACCAGCCTTCAACCAGAGATTATTCCCATTAACATAATATTCGCCTTTTGTAAATTTGCTAAAATCTATTCTTGACCCAGCATTAACTCCGGCTCCCCCAAAGCTGGAATTGAAAGCACCACCGGCAAACAGATTAAACCTAACAAAACTAGTATATCTACCATCAGCATCATCTCCACCAAAGACAGTCTGAGCAAGGCTTCCGTTCAAACCCAAGGGAGCAGGAGCATCAGACCAAGCCTTGTCTGTTGGTTGGAAACTCTGCCTAGCCACACCATCAATTGTGTTGTTAATAGTACAAAGTCCCTCTAGAGGAACAATCCATTCCTTACCGTATCTTTTAGCGAATGAAGATATCCATGTGAAAACCTTGCTCAAGTCTTCTAAATCTTTCTTGCCTGTATTTTTAGCTATCTGCTTGCTGACATAACTTTGAACACTTTTGTTTGCCTGAACAAAGTGTTGTGGTTTTATTGCTACTCCGTTCTCACCCCAACCTTGTTGCTTAGCCTTTTTTAGAACTCCCTCTAAAGCTTGAAAAGCGTAGTATTGAAGAGGTTGGTTTCCAAAGAATAAGACCTTTATTGGGTGGTTTTTTTGGTTTGTAATCCATCCAGTCCAACTTTTCTCTCCCATCATAGCTGCTCTCATCTCTGATTCAGTTATTGTATAGGTAGAGAAATTTATCATCTTCTCTAATGTCTCGTTTAGAGAACTCGTAGGAACATTTATTTGATATTCAAAACCACCTGTTGGTTTAGAGACCCTACATCCAGTGATAAGATTTTCATTGTCGTCTACTCCCCAGTAAGGCTGAATACCAGCAAAGTTACAATTAGACATAGCCCCCGGACATTCGCATTCAAACAGGTTGGTTTTTTTACCACCTATAACCATTGCGCTGGTTACGTCGTTTCTAAATTCAAGACCATTAGAGCTCTCCATAACTTGATTATCTGGGTCGTCTATAAAGTTTTCTATGGCATCAAGGTTGGGTTGGGTAGTCCTGTCTACACAGCGAACCTTTAATATAAGAAGAGTTCCACCCCCAACAATCACAGGAATTAAATCTAGGAAATATTCATAGCCAGCATCCTCACACAGTCTAGATATTGCATCCAATAGCGTAATAGATGTTCCTCCCATTCTGTAATCAACAGGAGGAACTGGTAGATTGGTAAGGTCTACTAGATATTCGCACCCTCCCATTCTTGGTCTCTTGGGGGTTATTCCAGTAAATGCAGAAAGACCAGATTGAGATATGTTTAAGCCCGTGTAAATATTGTTCCAAGGCATACCTTCTTCGGTTGCGGCAGCACCTCCAAAAGCCCCTCCTCCCGTGGTCGGACACTCAACACCGTATTTCTCCATAATTGCAAACACATTGATTATGTTTGGAGTTAGAACAGCGTCACTATACTCATCGGCAATTATAAGACTTACACCAGCTAATAATTCCCTTGGGTCTATCAGGGTTACTGAATATACAGGGTTACCACTTGGGCTTCTAGTCTTTGTGAAACTTTGAAAGACTCCGGTAAATTCAAAATTGCCCATTCTAAAATAGACTGCAGACCCAACTGAAGGAGGCTCAAATTTATCTGCTTTTGTTGTACTTACTTCCCTTAGCGTACTGGTATTGCCAAGCTTTAGATTCTTGTGACCCTGATAATATATTTTGCTCCCGCCCTCACATAAGTCTTCTGCTAATCTGACTGTTAGAGAACTGCTTTGTTCACCATAACCAAGACTTACAGAAAAGTCCATAATGGACGCACCAAGGAAGGTCGTATGCTTAATGGGTTCGTCACCGGGGCAGAGTATGGCGGTTGAAAGATTTGCAATAGCTGCTGCTTGAGAAGATTTATTTCCTTGGGTTAGAGTCGAAAGCAGTCCGTTGCCTTGGCCTCTTCTCCAATTAAATTTGGGCAAGAATAAAGTGCTACCACCGGGAGATGGGACTACTTCAACGCCATGTTGGTCAATAGGCTTACCTTGTCCGTTGAGACCCGTGACTTCTCCCCTGTCAGCGATGAAGGAATCGTCCATTGGGGGACCAAGAACCGTATTGTCAGAGTCTCCGCCACCCGCAGAAGGCGAAACAAAACCTCTTTCAGAGCCTCCGAAGAGACCATTTCCACATAATCCACCTAACATCTTTTTCCTTTACGGGCAATCTTCGCAGGTTGAGTAAGTCCATCCCATTTGCCTACTGTATTTTCCAGTAGTAGGGTTCCAGTTTTCTGTATCTGTATTCTTAAAAATTGTCAAACATTCTATGCCACAATTGTCGGGCCTATACTGTTCCATCACAGTCTTTGCCTCATCCGAGGGTGCGGTGTCTACTACACCAGAACATTCACAGTTAATTTCGCCCACAGGCATAGTTGCGTCTAATGCAATACTTCTCTGTCTGGATGTAACAGTACCCATGCCCTGAAGAATCGGGCCAGCAGCACGACCTAGCACTGTAAGTTCCGCAAAAACGTCATGGGCGTTTGTCTCGGAAAGAGTAATCTCTGTCTTTAGTGAGTTTTCAAGACATCCCGAAGGGCGGTTGTCAAACACATAAGAATAAGAAATGGTACCCTGTCGTGGGTTGTGCCCAATCGAAGTGCTCGTAGGTACTCTGTTGACACCTCTAGACGAACCAACCTTGTCTCCAAAATAGCGAGCTCTCTCATAGCTAGCATTTTCCAAATCAAGAGACTCAAAATAATTTTGGGCGTTATCGTATTTATTATTATCGTTTGAATAATCGCATAGCTGACCCGAAGCCGCCCCAGTAATTGTGCCTGCTAAGGATATGGTAACTAAGCTTGAATCAGTTGTCTGAGAAACATCTGCGTTCCAGTCGTCTTTAGCGCCAAAAGCATTGATGCCCGAGGCATAAGACTCCTCTGGGTATACTGTCCAAGTTTCCGTAACATTATAAGAACCACCAGACTTATCAATCTGCACAGTTCTGTTCTGGTTGAATATTACGGCCATGCCGCCGCTTGCAGAGGGCTCAGGACAAATAACGCCGTTGGCTAGTCCTATTCCATCGTCTCTAAATTGGTTATAACCTAATAATGGTTTTATATAACCGCTTGCATTTTTATATGCCGGGCGAACAAGTTGTCCGTCTACGAAATCCGGCTTACCAACAGCAGATATATTGTGGGTTACAATGAAAGAATCTGGATAAACATCTTCGGTTCCATCAAGCCAAGTTATGTTATAGTAATTTTCGTCGGCCTTTTGAATGTCCCAGCTTTCACTGAAGTCTGAAATCATGTTCTCGCCATTGAGACCACTTCCAGCGACATCCATTGCTGTATCGACGTCATACTCTAGATTAACAGTGTAGTCGCACCTATCAACCCAAGTACCTTCTGCAAAATCAATCGAATTGATTCTAGGTCTACATTTTATGATTTCTGTATCGGAACATTTAATTACAAGCTCTAACCCTACGCCAGTGGCAGCAAAGGCTTCGAGAAAATCATCTTGCAGTTCGTTTATGCTGGATATACCCCCAACGCCAGTCGGAAAAGGGGTCAATGTACCCTGAAGGGTCATATTGTACAGCGTACCAATAATCTCTCCGCCACCAGTTTTCTGATTTTCCTTATTCAGACTAATAAGCGGAACAGGGGTAAACGTATATTTACCATATTGCATAGTCGTGCTATTGCTTATGCCTAAGTCTGCAAGTTGTTCGGGAGTTAAATTAAATCCACCCATGTTTCATTTCCTATTCTATTAGGCGTTGCCCACACCAGTATTTTCACCGAACGCATCAGTTTCCGGTATGAGACCTTTGATTCTGTCAAACACTTCCTTTGCTACCTCATCTTTTATTGTCTTGCCTAATACCTGAGCAAAACCTTGGTCGTTACTTACGCTTACTGATACGTCATGTTCGTGTGTAAATTTCTCTGGTAGACTGGCCAATGATTGAGCTGCCTCATGAATTTTGGTAGCTGCGGCATCAAATATGTTTGCTGCCTCTGTTATTGTGGTCATATTGCCATTGAATTGTTCAAACATTGTTGAAAGAGTTACTGCGCTTGCCTCCATTGTTTGCGCGAAGGCTGCGAAGTCTGCACCTGTTCCACCAGCCCCACCAGCTCCTGCACCGCCTCTACCAAAACCACCTTCAGCGGGAGGAACCCCACCACCGGGTCGTTTAGGTTTATCTCTAAGTGATAGGTCGCCTTCGATATTATTAAAACCACCCATGCCGCCTGTGAGTTGGTTTGCGTAGAAACTGGCAGCCTCACCCGGTGTGGTGGCCGTCTGTCTCGGTGGTAAAAGTTCAGAACGGAGCGGCCCTTGTGTAGGAGCGGCAGCACCGCCTCCAGCACCACCGCCTCCAGCAGGTGCTTGTACTTGCTGTAGCTGAGAAGAACCTCTTCGAATAGACTCCTGAGCTGGTTTTGGCAGCTGAGAAAAAGGAACCTCTTCTCCGCTAGGCAGTCGGAATTTAGGGTCGGGTTGTGTACGCGGGCTTCCGGGCTGAGCAATTACTTGGCCATGTCTTTGTAATCCCCCTTCAGGACCTAATACTGGAGCACCCGGCCCGCCTTGAATAAACGCCTGCTTGTCCTCTTCACTACCCTGTGCGTATCCAGCTCGAACCTGCTTGAATCTGAGTAGCTTTGCTGCTTTCGCCTTCTCTATCGCAGCCCTCTCCTTCAATCTCTTCATTCTTTTTTCTTCAGCTTTACGTCTCTCGGCCTCTATTCCCAACTGAATATCATGTGCTTCATTCTCTTTTTGCGCTCTTGCCTTTGCCTCTTCATTAAGTCTTTTATAGTGCGCTTGCATATCTGCTTGAACATCAGCATGACCTAATTCTATTTCCGGACTACCAAATGGGTTTACCACTCCCCCGTTTTCCATTTTTGGCAAGGCGACGCCACCGTTATTTAAAGCCTCCAACAAACCTCTATTTTTACTTGTAGCATTGGCATTAACAACAAACTCACCTCGCTCCGCCTCTATTATAGTTCCACCAGCAGAGTGTTTCTGACCACCAAGAATCCCTCCTTTTTTATAGACAGGTGCTCTAGCCTGACGTTGAATCCATGCCTGCCAAGCCTCCGACTTATTAACGGCACCGTTTCGCGTACTTCCACTGTCATCTATGCGTCTAAGGTCTTTCTCTAGTTCCCTTAGACCTTTTTCACTATACGGAAGGAGCTGTTCCTCTGACGGACTACTCTCTCCCGCGAAGTGCTGTGCAATTAACCATTTTGCCATTTGGATACGCAACTCAAGGTTTGAGTCATCTCTTGGAGCCTTTCCCGAGTGCGGCAACATTAGCGATGCCCTTGCTGCTCGCTCTCCCTGCCTCTTCTCAATTTCCCCTAACACGCCCACGGACTTAAGATGAGGACTCAGTTTCTTCATCAGTTCCATTGCCCCATACTCAGCCGCAGACCCATCTACATAAAGTTGAGCTTGGTCGCCAGTTTTAACTGTTCCTCCTTTTTGAGGAACCCCCTTGAGCATTAATTGGCCTTGGTCAACATAGGCGTGTCCCCCTGTAGGCGCGACGACATCCCGATTTTCTTTGGATAAGAGTTTTTCCTCCGAACTTCCTCCGAAGTGCTGCTTACTAAAGTTCCAAGGAAATTGACCGCCATAAGAGAAAGTATCTGAAGGATATATTTTATTTCCGGTTTTCGGGTGCTCAATTATTCCTGCAGTATCTGCGGGATTGTCGCCTACAAACCAAGAGGGTATGTTGCTCATTTGTTGCCCATCGCTGCGCTCAGGCTTGCCCGACCTCTCACCTCGGGAAATATAATCATACATCGCTTGACTTTGCGACGCCTTGTATACCCAGCTCGGCTCAGCTAGAGGGTAATCTGGGAATTCTGCAACCGCTTTGGCCTTTTCTGTAGTCAACCTCTCTTCTATCGCTGCTGCTTTGTCTCTTTTAAGCCCTTCAAAAAACTCAATAAGACCAGCTTGCTTCTGCGTTATTTTTTCATAGTCAAGCCGCTTACTATCTAATCCCATTCCTCTCCCGCTTTTTCCGCCATCCTTACTCTTCATCAAGTACCTAGCTTGATACCTCATTGCTTCCGCAGCACCTTCTGCATAACCCATCAGTGTTTTTAGCTCATCCGATTGCTCAGCATATTGCTTCTCTGCTACCCATTGTGGAGGCTGCCAACCCTCCCACTTACCATCTTTAAGCCCAAAGTTACTAAGAGTCGAGTCAAAAGCAGGATTTTTAGGCTTACTATATTGTGAGTGTATATCAGCAATAGATAAATCTTCAAAATTTTTATTAAATACGCCCGCTTTCCACCTGCTCGGAAAAGTTGCTGTCCCCCATTCCCCAATACCACCAGCAATAACTTCCATATCAGTAGAGCGGGCAGCATTGTCTATTGCTAAACTAGCAGCCTCTCCAATTCCTTGCGCCGCCTGCTCAAAGAACTGCGCCTTCATTTGTTGGTCATAAAACTCTTTTCCGGCTTTTATGCTTTCAAGCTGCTTTGCATCTGGTTCTGTCCCATAAACTTCCTTCCATTGTTTTGCGCTTGTTATTTGTACGGCCGTTTTTGCACCGGGTATATTCTCACGCAAATCCTCGCCGGGCATCAGACCGTAAAGAAAGTCCATCCCATCCGTTATGCCCATTGTCCCAAACGAACCCACTGCACGCAGACCCTTGATTACAGTTCCTGCTTTATAAGGGATTAGTGCCTGTTCGATATAATGTCTAAATGATGCATCATTATATGGATTCATCGGATGTTGACCGCCTTGAGGGGTTGTCGTATCACCGGGAATACTCGCTTCATGAATTTCTGGAATAAAACCAAAATGCCCCTCAAGCTTTTTAGCATCTGCGTCTGCCGCCACTTTGTCTATTGCAGTTCTATGTTCATTGTATGCGTCCCATGCTTGCCAACCCGCAAAGATTGACGATATGATTGGGCCCGCCTTACCAACGAATCTCAGCGTCGCTCCCGCCCTCGCTAAAATTTTGCTACCTAATCCTACCTTGGGGGCTGGCAACCCCGGCACTGGCTTAGGAGTCGGCACTGGCTTAGGCGCTGCTCCCGGCTTAGGTGCTCCCGGCTTAGTTGCTCCCGGCTTAGGTGCTCCCGGCTTAGGTGCTCCCGGCTTAGGTGTTCCCGGCGTTGGCCTAGGCGCTGCCGATGGTTTAGGAGCTGCCGCAGCGGCTGCTGCCTCAGCTTCAGCAGCAACACTTATGGGGCCTCTGGCATCCACCGTTGCTTTCGCGTTGTTGATAAGCTGCTGAATTTTAGCGGCGGTTTTGGCGGCTTCGTCTGATGCTCCAAACTTGTCTGGGTGGAACTTAACCGACATGCGGCGATATGCAGCTTTTATTTGTTGTGGGGTGGAGTTGCCATTAATGCCTAGAATCTGATTCCTATTCATGCCTTTCATGGCAGCGAGGGTGTCGTCAAGGCTACTTGCCGCGCCTGATGATGTCATTGGAGCTACGGTCGGTCTTGGCGCAGACGTGGGTTTTGCCGTTGGTCGCGCTGCCGGCTGAGGTGCCGGTTTAGGCGTTACCTTCGGTGCCGGCTTAGCTGGCGGAGCAGTACTTCCGGGCCCTGCCGCAGGACGAACCGGCGTTGCCGGCTTTACCGGAGGTGCCGGCTTAGCTGGCGGAGCAGTACTTCCGGCTCCTGTCGCAGGACGAGTTGGAACTGTCCTTGGCGTAGGTGCCGGCTTAGCTGGCGGAGCAGTACTTCCGGGCCCTGTCGCAGGACGAGTTGGAACTGTCCTTGGCGTAGGTGCCGGCTTAGCTGGCGGAGCAGTACTTCCGGCTCCTCCCTGTAACGGAAGAGGCTTTCCTTGTAATGGCAGAGGCTTTCCCGTCGGCTTAGGAGGTGGTCCAGTTGGCGGTTTGGTACTTCCGGGCCCCGTCGCTGGTGCGGTCGATGAACCCGCTGGCATCTGAGCACCGGCATCGGTAAATTTAAATGCTCCTTGACGGATACGCGGTCTTTTCTGCAGAACCCTGTCAAGTTCCGAAACTCCTTTGTTGTCGAGATTCCCCATCCAATCCTGATTGTTCATGAGTTGTTGGAAGGTTTTATCTGAAACTTTAAAACCACCGAAGCGTCCTTGCTTGGTAAGCTCGGCAAACCTGCCATCATTTAACGAACCTATTAAGTTCTCTACCTTAAGAGGAGGCTTGTTCCGCAACTTTCTAACCCCTGCTCCTATCAGTCGCGGTCCAACCTTGTAAGCTCCGATGGCACCGGCGACCCCGGCAATACCACCGATTATTTCTGCATCTGTGTAGCCATCCTCATAGAGTTCCGGATGTTGCCGCCGATGCATAATCTCCCGACGTTCTTCCTCCTGCTCGGCAGTCATATAGTTTATCCCGCTACCGCCTTGGGAGCCCCAACTGCCACCTTGATTCAATCCAATGGCTCCGCCTTGACGAGCAGCAACAAGTCTAAACTTTCTACTGGCTCCCATAGCATTGATTTGTTCTAGAATTTCCCTATTGTTAAGAGAAGCCCGTTTATTAACAACATACTCTTCTGGAGTAAGAAGGGCGGCAACTTTATCTGTGTCGCCGACTCCGGGAACCGATTTTCCAGCAAGTTTCTCCAAGATTTCTTGGCTAGACCCCTTTTTCTTCAGCAGCATTTTTTCAAGGAAGCCCGCCTTTTCTTTCTCCCCAACTCCACCCTTATTCAAACCTATGTATATATTTCCATCCTGAGTAATACCATATTCGTTCGTACCTAGATTATTAGCATCTCTAGGAATCGCAAGGTATATTGGTTTTGTTCTAGTTCCAGTTCCATCCTTCTGCATGTCTAGCGGGTTAATACTACCATCTTGCTCTACCCAAGCATATTCACCAGTATGACCGGGACGTTGAGGGGAGGTGTAGCCAGCAGGCCTAGGAGCAAACGGGTCTTGTTGAGGCCCAAAACCACCTGCCATCTGAGGGTACTGCAGCTGCCCGCCCACCATAGTAGGAAGATTCGGGTCTACTCCCGGGGCGCCCATGCCGCCGATAGCTGTGACACCAGCTGTTTGACTCGCATGCTGGATATTTATTTCATTAACAATCCTTTCAATCTGTGTAGCCAATGCCTTAGCCATTTCCGTAGGCATTTGTTTAAGATATTCCCCGTGGTCTTCTTGTATTTTTTTTGCCTCCTCTGCCAGCGCAACCGCCGCGTCCCTCTGCTCTGCATTAATGTCTCTCAGTAGTCCTAAAAGTACTACCTCGTTTGCGGAGTCTCCTTGATTACTGGTTGCAAGATTCAAGAAGGCATTAGCTAATGGGCCCCCACCAAGACCAAAGTCTCCGGCCATGGCGCCCAACAGATTGGCATCACTAAATGCGTTTTCTGGAATACCAAATCCGGCATCTGCACCA
>Ga0098052_1001385_pt1 | contig 15099 bp, 15 predicted proteins | sample 15_taG_FD_81591 | JGI IMG/M metagenome (GOLD analysis project Ga0098052, IMG submission 81591) | Marine viral communities from the Subarctic Pacific Ocean - 15_ETSP_OMZ_AT15312 metaG | ecosystem: Environmental > Aquatic > Marine > Oceanic | place: Pacific Ocean | collected 2015-01-18 | reverse complement strand
AGTCTGCTGAATGTGGGCATTGGGTTGGCGGGTGTGCTTCCTGTTGTTGGTGAACCTATCCAGGCAGGGCTGAAGGCGATTAAAGGCGCAACGAAAGCTACAGATACCGCCAAAGACATCGCCAAGATGACTGATAAGGAAATCCTGGACGAGCTGGGGGGGGGCGGGAGTCTGGAGGAACAACTTAAAGCAGCAAACAAAAAGTTCCACTCCCTGACAGGGAGCAAAGACCCCAACGCTTTCCAGCAACAGACGAAACTGGTAGAAGAGATGCAATCCCTCGACCAACAGATAAAGGCCGTAAAATCACCCGCAATCACATCTACCACGCGGGGCGAGAACCTCGACTTTAGCGAAGCAGCAAAAGGGTTATTCCCTGACGAGACCATCCAGGCACTCAAAGAGATTAGGCCGGGTCTCAAGATGGATTTTCTGACAAAGGAAGCCTTTATTAAGCGGTTCCACGACACAGGAGACGGTATCCACGCAGACATCAAGGCTAATAAAATCCTATTCTCTGAAGGGTCTAGGCCTGAGACACTGGCGCATGAAGTGGCCCACTCACTAATAGAAACAGACCACGGGTTGCGTTCGACCCCTATATGGCAACACCACATAAGAGCCGCAGATGCTGGTGACGAGTTGCCTCGGTTCTGGGGAACCGCAGAAGACAAGTTAAACAGGTTCACCGATGACAAGACAGACATCGGCAACTTCAACATGCAAGAGACCCAAGCAGATATAACAGGGCAGTATATCATGGGAACCCTCAGCCCCAAGTTGACCATAGCGGTCGAGAACATCGGCAAGGCGTTCCCTGACTCTGACTTAGGCAAGTTTGTAGCAAAGCGGAAAGTCTCAGTTGACCCTTCCAAGATGTCAGACCAGGAGATACTGGAGGAGTTGGCTTACCCTAATCGTGACTTCTTCCACGGGACACAACAGCCAAGACGCTTTGAGTTAGAGGAAGGCTTTGAGGTTGGAAGAAGGCCCGACTATGGTGACGCAGAAGGGTTTGTAGACGTAGGCTCCGGTCCAGACCCGTCATCGTTCCTAGGTGTGTCGTTCGCCTTTACTCCCGACATAGCCAAGAAGTTCACGGGGAACACATCCACAGCAGGAAACCTCAACACGCGGGTCGTTCAAGGCGCGGGGGAGGGGCGCGTCATCCAGGCGAGATTAGGCGTAAAAAACCCAAAGCAGTTCAAGGATGACCACGAAATACAAGACTTCATCTATGGACAAAAGAGCAACAGCCAAGACGTTGAAGACAAGATAATGCAAGAGGTAGACTTTGATGACGAGGCAGCCGAGGCGTTGTTTGAGAGGTACGACAACGATATAGCGTACAGGACAGACATCAACCGAGAGGTTATGGATGACCTTAGCCGACTAGATGACAGTGACCTTGCTGATTCGTTCGCCCATGACCTTGCGGGTGATGCAAGGAGTGAACTGGAGTCGCAGGGATTTGATGCTATCGTCCACAAGAACGTGGTTGAGGGAGGCGATGCTATAATCGTCTTCGACACAAGCAAAATCGACGTAAAGCAGATGTCCGACAAAGAGATACTGGACGAGCTGAATGTCAGCCAGTAGTTAATCAGTTTTTGTGTATCTGATTAAGCAGGGAGGCGCAGGTGCCGTATTACGACTACAGATGTGAACGATGTAGCACCGTGACCAGCCGCAAGGTGGCGTTCGAGGACAGGCTGGAGGGGCAGCAGTGCCCGTGCGGGAGTGTCGCGGCATACCAGTTCCCTGTCAGTGCCGCCCTCGGCTTCCAGCCCTTTGAGAGTTACTACGACGAAGCCCTGGATGGCGACATCACGGGCAGGCAGGACAAGAAGAGGTTTCTAAAGGCCAACGGGCTCATCGAGGCAGGAGACAAGGTTCACGGTGCCCGAAACTTTGACAAGACAGCCCCCGATCACATCAAGCCGCTGCCACCCCGTGGCGTGTCGGTGTGGGCGAACCAGGGCAAGCAAGCCGCAGAAAAAGAGTTGTTGAACAAACGAAGGGAAGCAGCGGGCGATTAGCCAATTGGGCCATCCCATCGCCCCGCTAAAAAATCGGGAGGCATTCTTATGCCAGAAGAAAAAGAAATGGTATTCCCTGACAATGCAGCAGAAGCGTTGCACGAACAGGGGCATCAGGCACGACTTGAACAGATTTCACAGTTCCAGCCACCCAGCCAGGACGGTGGCACCACCAACGACCCGACAAGCGCCAACGGTAGCATCGGGCAACGGGGTGGGGAGAGTGCAGAGGACGCAGCAACCGACAGGACTGCGCAACCGGGCACCGACCTCCAGAGTGTTCTGGCAGCGATAGAAACTAACATCGACTCATCACAAGCTGAAGCTGTCCGCAAGGTGTTTGCCGAAAACACGCGTTTGCGGCAGGCAGAGAAGACGTCAGAGCAGTCCGTGGAAGAGTCTGTAAGGGCTGCGGTGGAGCAGGCGCTGCGTGAGCAGCAGGCCGCCGATGCCGGGCTCGACCCCGAAGACCCTATGTCGCAGGTATCAGCCGAGCAAAAAGGGCTGTTCAAGCGCATCCTCGAGGAGCAGGCCGCCGAGCTTGGCTTTGTCAAGGCCGACGACCTCACCCAGAGGGAAGCATCCGATTACCTGGCCCGCGCCAACGCCGACGGTGTAAAACTCTTCGGTGACAAGTTCGGGCTTGAGGATGACCAGGGCGTTGTTCTGACGGATGAAGCCAGGGGTTTGATGACGCCTGTGTATGAGCGCCTGCAGGATGCGGCGCGTGGCTGGACGTACAGCGACTTGTACAAGATTGCCAACTTTGACAATCTCATCTCTGAAGCAGAGGCGAGGGGTCGAAACGGGCAGCAGACGAACACACAGCAGCGTGTCGAGCGAATACAGCGTGGCAGGACGGAGCAGCCCGGTGCTGCTGGGGTTCACACAAGTGTGAACATCCGCGGTGAGCGCGGTACCCCCGGCGACAAGGGCGAGAACGTGATGGCACGGGCGATGGCTTTAGCCAAGCAGCAGTTGAGTCGGTAAACCTGGAGAACTAACAGTGGCTAACGAAACAGCACTAAGTCTGACTTATGCGCCACTGCTGACGAGCACCCTTTTCAACTACGTCAACGCCAACTCGTTCACGGACAACGTGTTCGATGCTACACCGTCGTTGAAGTGGTACAAGGGCAGCCAGAAGCTGAAATCTGGCGGTGAGCGCCTGTCGGTGGCGATTATGCACGAAACAAACAGCACGGTGAACTCCTACTCGGGGCTCGATGTCCTGGATACGTCGGAGAGCACCGGATTTACGCGGGCATTCTTCCCGTGGCGGCTCTACTCGGCCAGCATCGTCATCTCTGGTGACGAACTGACGAGCAACATGGGTGAGGCCGAACTGTTCGACCTCCTCAACGCCAAAACCACGCAGGCCGAGCTGAGTCTCGCCAACCGTCTGTCCACAGACTTGTATACGGACGGCACCGGCAACTCGAGCAAGAACCTGACGGGCTTGGTTGCGCAGGTGGATAGCACGCCGACAGTCGGCACGTATGCTTCCATCAACCGCGCCAACAACACGGCATGGCAGAACCAGGCGCAGGCATCTGTCGGCGCGGCAGCCACCAACCTTCTGTCCAACCTCCGCACGCAGTACAACAACTGCACGCAGGGCAAGGGCGGTCTGGGTTCCAAGGCTGACGGTATCAGCACCACGCAGACGGTGCACGAAAGTTTCGAGGCTTTGATGTTCCCGTTCCTGCAGTATCGCGGGGATTCCTCGAGCGACAACAGCGTCAACGCCGGGCTGTCAAACCTCCGCTACAAGAACGCGGAAGTCTTCTGGGATGCCGACGTTCCTTCTGGTGAGTTGTACATCCTCAACAGCAATCACTCGTATCTGTGCGTCCATCGTGAGCGCGATATGACGATGGCTGAGGGTGGGTTCCAGAAGCCGGTGAACCAGGATGGCCTTATCTGCCAGATTCTGTGGAAGGGTCAGCTGGCTACAGATGCTCCGAAGAAGCTCGGTGTCCTCACGGGGATAACCTGAGATAAAGGAGGACACTGTACATGGCCAATGTAGACGCAACCTTCGACAGCAACAGCCCGCAGAAGTATCACGGCGCTTTCATCGTGACGGGCACGATCGCTGCCACGACGACAGCGAACGAAACCCGCTTGGGCAAGGACATCCTCTGGTGCCATGTCGAGGACACCACGGACGATGCCACCACGGACATCCGTATCGGCATCAACCTCGAGGACGACTTTTCCACAGCATCACAGGGACTCATCGCCCACCAAGCGGAGGGGGATGACGACACCTACCGCTTTACGGCGGCGGTTCTTTTCTAGCATTTCAAACCCCAACGGGGGGAGGTGAATCCTTGCAGATACAGATGGCAACATCAGCAGAAGGCACAAAGGCGTTCGTTGCTGTTCAGGAGGATGGAACCCTGAACATCGGCGCGGGCGTTGTGTGTGAGTGGACGGCTACCACGACAGATGCAGACCAGGGCTATAAGGTCCACGTCGTCGATGCGGCAGTCAACGCCACCACGGGTGTCGCTGCGAAAGTGGCGGGCGTAGCCGAGCAGGCTATCGCCACCAACGGTAAGGGCCGGTTGCAAGTTTTTGGCCCCGCCAATGTGCGTGCTTCTGCTTCCTACGCCGTTTCCCGGCTTATGGTCGCCAGCAGCATCAACGCCACCAACGTCGGGCACGTTACCACGGCCATCCAGACGACAACGACAGCACCGGAGTATCACGGCGCTATCGTCGGCTGGAGTCTCGAGAACGGTCCGAACGCCACAAACAGCACCGTCCAACTCGACGTGCTGTAAGTCACCGGAGGCAGGGGGTTTCGGCCCTCTGCCTCTGCTAAAATCGGGGGGCAGTAATGAAAGCAACAGAAGCACGGGTGCTCGTTGGGATGCCGAATTATACGAACACCCTCAACGCCGAGGTTTATGCCAACCACATCCACTGTACCAAGGAGTGGACGAAGGCGGGCATAGATTTCCAGTTTATGATTGTCGGAAGGGACTTTGTCCACTTTGCACGGACGAAGATTTGCCAGGTAGCGAGGGACGGCGGCTGGACACACATCTTGTGGTTGGATGACGACGCCATCATCGAGCCGCACATTCTTGCCAAGTATATCGAGCACGACAAGGACATCATCGTCACGCCGTATCCGATGCGGCGCAGCCCTTATGAGATTGGCTGCCTCATCAGTGTGCGGTATGACTGCCAGGACTGCGGGCACAAGCACTATACCGAACAGGCTGTGCCCGAGGTGGAGGCAGAGTGCCCTGAGTGCGGCGGCCCGTTGGTGCGGGATTTTTACGAGATGGGGGCATATAAGAATATGTGCCTCGAGGACATCGACTGCGGGCTGGTGGAAATCGACGGGGGCGGCACCCACGCCATGCTTATCAAAACGGACATGCTGTGGCGCGTGCCCGAGCAGAAGTTCGACCCCGTTGCTCCCGACCTCCGCAAGCTGATGACAGGGCTGAACGAGCAGCAGCGTGCCGTGATGCGCCGCAACATCGGGGATTTGCCCGAGCACAACCTCTCCTTTGACGAGGAGGAGAAGGCGGGAAAGCACTACTTCACGATGCCGCCAGTGGGCACGGAGGACATGCTGTTCTGCTACCGCGCCAAACTCAAGGGTATGGAGGTGTGGTGTGACACCGACGAGTGGGCCGACCATGTCGGGTTTGCGCCTGTCATCACCAAAGCCTACCGCCAGGGGATGGAGCAGGTGCGCACGGGGCAGGCCAAGAACGTCAACCACGGTGTTGCCGTGCTGAACGTTGTCAAGGGCAGGGACAACAACAGCGTAAGGGTAGACACCAATGTGAGTCTGGTATGAAGCAGGCACGCATATACCGATGCCAGCGATGCGGCAAAGGACTCGATGCTGACGTCCTGGGGCACGACCCCCTGTCCAACTGCCCAGACTGCGGACACCGCCGCTTCGAGGAGAACCAGGCCAACCTGAAGCCTGCCGAGCAGCTGGGACTATATACCAAGTTCGGTATATGGTTCTGCAACACGGACGACCAGCACTGGCTCGACAAGGAGATTATGCGGGTGGGCGCGATGCCGCCAGGACGGGCGCAGGACAAGCAGGAGAGCCTTCTGCTGACGAAGGTGCGGGAGGGCTGCAATGACTAAGTTTGCTCTCTCCGGCATCACCGTCAGCACCATGTGCGGCTTTGACATCATTGTATTGCGGGCGTAACCGTTGGGCGTGTTTTCGCCTCCCGATTCCGCGCCCAGCAGGGGCGGGGGGCCGAAACCCCTCGCCCTATGAAAAGGCGTAAGCGATGGCAACAAGCGCGGTAAGCGTAGGAACATCAGCCACCAGCCTTGTGGCAGAGAACTTTGAGCGCATCTACCTCACCATCAACAACCAGAGTGCGGTGGAGGTGTTCCTGGGCGATGTCAGCAATGTTACCACGTCGTCGGGCATCGGCCTGGCGGCGGGGGCACAGCTGACGTTCAAGTACGACGGCAGCATACCCCAATTTTTCTTTCAGGGGCAACTGTGGGGTGTGGTGGCATCGGGCACGGCAGATGTGAGAGTGATGGAACTGGTGAGAACACGATAAAGGAGACTGTGATGCCAGGAGTCGGTGTTTTTTCAGCGACGGCAGCGGGCACCAACTCGGGTGCCACGGCCACACACGCAGCAGTGACAGGGCAGACATACGTGGTAACGAACATCTCGGGCCACGGCGATGCGGATGCCGTTATCACCATCGAGAGTCCCGCCTCCACAGTCTTGTGGGAGGGGAAGCTCGACGTTAGCGCCGAGGGGTTCAACTTCTCCTCGGGGCCGGTGACGATTCCCTGCGGGCGCAGTGCCGCAGCGGTGGGCAAGATTGCCGCATCCACGTCAGACTGCCAGGTGACGATTTCAGGATACATCATCTAAACAAGAATCGGGAGGCAACATGGACGATATGGTAAGTGAGGCGGTAGTAGAGACACGGTATTTTCCTGTGGCGAGTTTGCTGGACTACGAGCCCGGCGACCCCCACATCAAGCAGGCCGTGGAATACCAGTGGCGTGACGCCGCTGGCGACACGCGCAAGATAACCGAAGAGGATGGCGTGGTGCTAACCCTCACGGGCAGGCGCAGGCAGGGCGTGGTGTATCGCCACATGGGCAGGGAAGTCGATGCCCTCGAGGTTCCCGCCATCGAAGATGAGACACGGCGGGCGGTGCCCGAGTTTGCCGCCTGGGATTATCGCATCACCGAGGTGGTGCTGACAGACGGCCCGGCAGCAAAGGCCGAGCTCCTGGAGAGTTACGAGCAGAAGAAGAAGAGGGAAGGGCAGGAGCGGGACATACAGCACGACGCCACCAGCACCCTGGCAGCGTCCATCGACAGGATGGGGCAACTGCTCGGCAACACAGCAGAAGCACCACCACTGGACGATCCCGCCGCCCTGGTGTCAAAGTTGAAGGAAACACTTACCACCGCGCAGCTCGAGGATATGCTGATGGACATTAAGGAAGAGTCACAACCACCACCCCGTAAAAGAGCGGTGAAGAAATGACTTTTAAGGAGTTGCGGGACACGCTGCTGGAACTGGCGGGGCAAGACCCCGGTGGTGAGTTTGAAACTATGACAGACCGCAGCATAAACCGGACATACCGCCGTCTGCTTGCCGAGGTGAACCAGGACGAGGTGGCGAGGGAGTTTACCCTCCCCACCGTGGCCTCGACGTCACAGTATGGGCTGCCGCTAAATGTGTCGCGCATCCTCAACATCGAGGATGGCACCAACAACCGGCGCTTGCGGGAAATCAGCAGCAGGGAGTATGACAGGTTGTATCCCGGCACCTCCTCTTCTGGCGATGCACGCCGCTACTATGTCCTCGGCAGCATAGGCGTACAGACGCAGCCCGCATCTCCCGGGACGGTGACCGTGGTGTCCGACAGCGCAAGCGACGGCACCAGCTTCTTCATCCGCATACAAGGGCTCGACGCCAATGGTGTGTGGATTTCTGAGCAGGTGACGATGAATGGCACCACAAATGTTACCACCACGGCCTCCTTCACCACGGTGGAGCAGGTAGCCAAATCACAGAACAGCGGCAACGAGTGGACGGGGCAAGTGACGGTGTCCGACGCCTCTGCCAACGTCCTTACGCGCATACCCAAGGCCGTGACGAGCCCCAACCACCTGCGGGTGGAGTTTTACCCCATCCCTGACGCTGTCGTCAGCCTGACGGTGCGGGCGATGGCGCGGAAGCCCGACCTCTTCGACGACGACGATTGGCCGCAGATACACGAAGACTTCCACATGCTCATCATCGACGGTGCTGGCCCCGAGCTGATGCTGGCGGCAGGCAAGCCCCAGCAGGCGCAGCGTATGCAGCTCGACTTTGCACGCACGCTGCCAATCTTCAAGGGCCGGGCGCAGTATCGTCCCAACCGCGTGGGCGTCTTTAAGGATGTGCAAAACGCCCCGTTCCTGTGGGCCGACGACAGACCCCTGGTTGAAGGTGTGGACTTTGTCTAGGACGCTACTATGCCGATAACCCCGGGACTACACAAAAGCCCCCTCTTCCGCGTGCGCGGGCAGTCGAATTTCATCTATCCCGATGAGCGGCTTGACCCCCGGCAGTGTACGACACTGTCCAATATCAACTTGACGGAAACGGGCACGGCAAAGACGCGGGACGGGTATGCCACGCTAAACGCCAGCCAGACGACGTCGGCGCGGGACTTTACCGGCCTGGCGCAACTACCCTTCAAGGCGGGCACTGAAGATGTGGCCTTCCACGGTTCTCTGTTTACCGAAGAAACCGGTGGCGTCCGCACGGACAGGACGGGCACCCTCACTCTTACCAACAACGCCGAGTTGCGCTGGCGGCACGTCTTCATCGCTGACTCGATGGTGGCGACAAACGGCACCGACGAGATAGTGCGCTGGACGGGCTCGGGGGATGCCACCGACCTCACCTCCAGCGCCAACATCGCCTTTACCACCTGCCGCGACGTTGTCGTCCATAATAACCTGCTAGTGTTCTTGCGGCCCACAAATGCGGGAATTGACCAGACAACGCGGGTGCAGTGGTGCGACATCAACCCCCGACTGTTCACCGTGGACATAACTAACGTGCCGGTAGACAACAGGGCAGACGTGTATGAGGACGGGGCACCCATTATCGGGGGTGCTGACTTCCTGGGCGACCTCGTCGTGCTGAAGTCTGACGGCGCGTATATCACGCGGCTGGCCTATGACTCGGGCTTTGTGGAGATGGACCCCCCGCGTGCCGTGCGCGGTTTTGAGCCTATCGCCACCAACAGCATCCTGGTGCGCGTCGGGAACCCCAACTTTGTGTTCTTCGTCGCCCGTGACGGCGGCTATATCCTCAACCCTGACGGCAGCTTTACCAAAGTCACAGAAGCGGTACAGAATGATTGGAATGCCCTGAACCAATCGCGCTTACAGTATGCCGTGTCGTGGATACGCCAAAAGGACAACCAGGTGCGGACGCTGCTGTCCAGCGGCAGCAACAGCACAGGCCACGACAGGGTGATGGTGTGGGATTGGGTGACGGGAGATGTGTGGTTCGACACCCCCAAGGACGCGATGAACGTGGGCGACTCCTGGGTGCTTACCAACATCGAATACGATGTCTTCGGCAGCGCAGACGGATACCTCTACCAGGGCAACGACAGCAACCAGACACAGGACAACGCCACAGACTTCACCAGCACCATCAAGACTGTCCCCAACGACCTCGGAGCACCGGGAATTGCCAAAAACATCGTCAACCTCATCACCTACTTCCGCACGCAGGGGGGGCAGCAGACGGTAGAGGTGAAGATGTTCAGGGACGAGGGGCGGCTGCTGACGACAAGCGGCTCCATCACCATCGGCACGTCGCAGACATACGACAGCGGTCTGCGGTATGACTCGGGCCTGTCCTACGGCGGCGGTGATAGCATCAAAGCCACGACATTCATAAACAGAGATGCCGAAGTCATCGCCCCCCAATGGGAGAGCAACGACATCCTCGAGTTGCAAGCCTGGCAAGTGGAATTTGAGGTTCCAGAATGAGACTTAAAAAAGAGGTTACAGCATGAGCGTCACATTTTCATTCCAGGGCACCCAGCCAGCGGCAGGTGGTGAGATTTTAGCAGCACCCCTCACCGACACCCTCAACCACCTGATTACCAACCTGAACGCCGGGAGCCTGGGCACCGCCAACGTAGACATCACCGACATTATGGTGCTCGGCACGGCACAGACGGTGACGACTACCAAGACGCACAGCGCCGACGTGATCCTGCAAGACTCGGTGAACCTGGCGCTGGGAACGGGCTCGGACGCTACCATCGACTACGATGGCACCAACCTGGTGGTAAACCCCAAGGTTGTGGGCACGGGCGTGGTGAGCGTAACGGGTGGCGCGACAGTGTCCGAAACGCTGGGCGTCACGGGCGTGCTGACAGCTACAGCTCAGTCGGTGCATACGGCGGGCATACAGTCGGGCGGGAATGTGGTATCAGACACTGATAGCACGGACGACTTGGGCACGACAGGAGTGCGGTGGGCCAACCTCTTTGTTGACGATGTCACCATCACCACGACAGCGACGGCAGGGACGAGCCTGGTGGCCGGGACGGCTACGGTGGCCGCAGGAAGCATCACCGACTCGAGCGGCGCTATCTCATTCGGAGATGAGAACCTCAGCACCACGGGCACGCTCGGCGTCACTGGCGTCATCACGGCAGGCGGCAACATCGTATCAGACACGGACAGCACAGACGACCTGGGAACCACGGGCGTGCGATGGGCCAACGTCTTTACCGACAGCCTCACCTCTGGAACTGCTGTGGTTACGGGCGGCTCTATCACGGACACCAGCGGTGCAATCTCGTTCGGTGACGAGAACTTGTCTACTACGGGGACGTTGACTGTCGGCGTAGATGGGACGGGCGCGGATGTCACGTTTTACGGTGACACATCTGGCAAGCAAGCCTTGTGGGACGAGGATGAAGACACGCTACAGTTAAACGACAATACCAACCTGACATTCGGCACAGGAGCAGACGCCGATATTTTTTATGACGGCACAGACCTGAACATATCCCCAGCCGTGGTGGGGTCTGGCGACATTGTTGTAAACGGTGCGTCGATGGAGTTTGCTGATTCTGAGGGCGTGACATTCGGCACGGGCAAGGACGCAACGATTCAATATGACGGTTCAGACCTTGTCATTGCACCTGCTGCTGTAGGGTCAGGTGATATTTCTGTATCTGGGGGTTCAATAAAATTTGCTGATTCTGAAGGCGTGACATTCGGGACGGGCAACGACGCAACGATTCAATATGACGGTTCAGACCTTGTCATTGCACCTGCCGTTGTAGGGTCAGGAGACGTATCAATTTCTGGTGGTGGCGTTAAACTGGCTGACAGTGAATCACTAACACTGGGAACAGGTTCTGACGCGACCATCCAATTTGATGCCACCAATACGGTATATAACACGGCTGGCTACCACAGTTTCACAGGTGGCGATGTTCACGTAGGGAATGGTCAGGGTCTTGTTGTAGGACATACAGCGCAAATGACAGTAGGGAGTCAGACTTCTGAGGCGCAAATACTTGGGACTACGGGTGCTGATACAGACCTAACTCTTGGAAGGTGGTCAGACACGGCAGGCGGTCCTGCTATCCATTTCGCCAATTCAAGAAATGCGGCAATAGGCTCCAACGCAATCCTAACGACAGGGGACGAGGTTGGGACGCTGTATTTTAATGCAGATGACGGGGCAGACCAAACACAGGAAGTTGCTCGTATTGCGGTGGCAGTAGAGGGGACGATGGCTGAGAATCGGACCCCGGGTGTAATGAAATTCTTCACGGCAAATGACGGAGCGGGTTCTGGTCCAGTTGAGCGTATGCGTATAGACTCAGCAGGACATGTAGGGGTAGGAACTACACCGGGGACGATGCTCCCCAAGTTTGACGGCACTTATGAAAGCCTCCTGACGTTGGGGTTGACAGGGACGATTGCCGCAGATGATGGTGCCTCGGGTGCTTTGGAAATCCACAACAACGCTTACTATAGCAGTGGGTGGAAGGCTGTTCAAGCATCGGAATCATCCAGAATTCGCCAACAGGACGGCCAGTTTCACTTTGAAAGCACTGCGGCGACAACAGCAGATGCGGCAATTACATACACCGATCGTTTCCGTATAGAAACAGACGGCAACATCCGCGCCAACATAAAGACGGCTGAGTCAGCATCAAACATGAAATTTGAATTTCATGGCGATATAACTACCGATAACATTTTTGGGATTATAGGCGTAGGCGCAGGGACAGGCCCGACCAATCTCAGAATCCGCAAAACACGTAGCTCAAGCGCCGCGGGTGGAACGACAGTTGCTAATGGAGATTCAATTGGTGCGGTTCAGTTTGACGCGGATGACGGTGGTGGATATGAGGGCGTGGCCGAAATTCGGGCGTTAGTAAACGGCACAGTCACGACGAACACGGTCCCTACTGACCTTGTGTTCAAGACCACGACCACGAACGCCCCCACCGAGCGTATGCGTATAGATAACGTAGGGAGCGTGTTAATTGGGGCCACTAAGGTTGTAGATACTGGTCTTGACGTTGAGCATACATCAACTAATACGACTCTCATACGGTTTACTAATGCAGGAGCAGCAGCGAACCAATACGGGATAAATCTTTCCTTATCAGCATCTTCCCCAGACAACAACACAAGTTACTTTCTTCTGTGTCAGGACGCTACGACCCCCAGGGCTTATATCTACGCAGATGGCGACCTCGCCAACCATGACGGCACCTACGGCACCATATCTGATGTAAAATACAAGCAGGACATTGTAGAGGCGCGGTCCTATTGGGATGACTTCAAAGCCTTGCAATACAAGAAGTGGAGAGACAAGGGGGATGTAGAAGCAAAGGGCATGGACGCTCCCTATCGTCTGGGGCTTGTTGCTCAAGACGTTGAGGCCATCTTCCCGTCCTGCGTTCCAGAGTCACCAGAGAGTGAGAAGTATGATGTTGAGGTTCCCGCAGTTACCGAAGACAGGGAAGTCACCCCCGCTGTTCTGGATGACGACGGAATAGAGATTACACCCGCTGTCATCGAAACAGTGGAACTGGAACCCGCAACCACAAGGACAGAGACACTGCAGTCCGAGACAGAGACATACAAGTGGGTGAAGTCGAGCATTATAGAGGGGCCAATTCTGGCAACGGTTGTGCAGGAGTTACAGGCGCGAGTTGAGGCATTAGAGGACGTATGACCACCGATGTTTAACCGCATCACATGAACACCATTAATCGGGAGGTAGTTGTGGAAGAGAACATCAAGGAACGTATTGGGCGACTTCAGCAGGAGGCGAACCAGATAGCGGTGCAAGTGCTGAACAGCCACCCGCAGTATCAGAACATCGTCGGGCGCATACAGGAGTTGCAGGACATGCTCGAGCCGGTACCACCGGAGCCCGCGATGTCACCGGAAGAAGAAGCACACAACGAGGTGTGATTATGATTGGAGTCTTAAAGGGTGCGTGGAAGGTTGGAAAGTTTGCAGCCCGCGTCATCCCTGTCGCCAGGGACGCTTTTGACGACGGTGCGGTAAACCCGGCCCCACAGACGAAGTTTGACAGCGTGGTTGTGGACATCGCCAACCTGGTTCGGAAGGTGAAGGCTGCCCGCGAGGATGGCGTCATCTCCCGCGACGAGGCGATAAACCTCCTCGTGGATGTGGTGATGATTGTTTTGGACAGGTTGCTGAACATCAAGCTGGTACGGGAGTAGGACAATGGCGCTCACGGTAGACCCAAGCAGACGTTCACAGACACGCGACAAAACCACTAGCCTTGCCTTTGGCACTGGAGATGTGGAAGAGCGCAAGCGCAAGTTCCTGGGCAACACGGGTGCCCTGGACACGCAGTTGGACAGGCTTGCCGGTGGTCTTGAGTTTGACGCTTCCCGTGAGCGCAAGTCCCGACAGGGTATGCTGGAGCAGCAGGCGCAGACTTCTCGAGAACGTCTTGCCCGTCAGTTTGCCATTTCTCCCGAAAGCATACAGTCGGGCAGGAGTCTGCGGGGCTTTGGCACCATCGAGCAGGGGCTGGGGCAGAACCTCGCGGGGCTCGAGTCGGAGCTTTCACAGCGTGCCGGGCAGGAGAACCGTGCCAACCTCGCCGCCGTGCAGGGGCTTGTGGGGCAGCGGCAGCAGAGCGCCCTGGCGGCAGGGCAGGCGCAGTTGCAGGGGCTGGACGCTCTCACGCAGCAACTAAACCAGGCCGAGCAGCTGAGTCAGGGCGGGCGGCAGCTGGACATACAGGATCGCAGCCTGGACTTGGAGGGAGAGATACAGCGCCGACAGTTGGGGCTACAGGAGGGGCAAGCGATTGGGCAACTGCTGGGGCAGGAGACGCTGGGTGGCAGGCAGCAGGGGCTGCAGGAAGAACTTGGCAGGGGAGAACTGGATGTTGCCCAGCAGGCACTGTCGCTACAGAAAGAATTCGGACGTGAAGAATTAGGCTTGCAGGCGCGTGCGCAGACAGAATCCGAAGCTACCGGCGCGGTTCAGCGCGATGTGGCACAACGTGCGCAGACAGAGGCCGAAGCTACCGGCGCGGTTCAGCGTGACGTGGCAGGACGTGCGCAGACGCTTGCCGAGACTGAGCAGGCCGACAGGATACAACTTGCGCGTGATGAGCTATTTGGCGGGCAGGGCATACCCGCGCAGCACTTCGCTGATGCCGGTGCCTTGCAGGAAGCTCTTGCTCTGACATTCAACAAGTCGCAGGGACAAGAAGGGTTTAATGAAGGGTTTGACATCAACGACGACGGCATCATTGACTACGATGACTTTATCGCCATCAGCGGAAGCAGAAACGCAGACGGTTCCTTTGATTTAGCCGCAAAGGGGGAACCTCTGACGGTGGCGCAGCAGCAGTTAGCGCAGGATGCGACGAACACAGCACGCTCTCTCGGGATTGAAGAGGACAAGCTGAGAAATGCTATGGCGCAGTTCAAGAGCACCATGACGGAAGAAACGCGGCAGTTCAACTCATCCTTT
>Ga0098052_1001381_pt1 | contig 15124 bp, 14 predicted proteins | sample 15_taG_FD_81591 | JGI IMG/M metagenome (GOLD analysis project Ga0098052, IMG submission 81591) | Marine viral communities from the Subarctic Pacific Ocean - 15_ETSP_OMZ_AT15312 metaG | ecosystem: Environmental > Aquatic > Marine > Oceanic | place: Pacific Ocean | collected 2015-01-18 | reverse complement strand
TTATATTATTTTTCTGACTTAAAAATATGCGTAAAAAAGAGGTGAAATACTCCCGCGAATACTAGATAGCCTAATAAGAAATAAAAGTTGTTAGCAGCCACCGCAATAGCTGAAACAAGTGTGAAATTACGTATCATTCCAAACAAATGCCAAGCATCTGTTAAAGACACAAATACAGTTGAACTTCCTGGGAATTTCTCACCCTTTTCAAAATCATTATCTTTGTATTTTAATTTCCAAGATTCTAATGGATTCCAGAATATAGAAGCGTCTTTAAATACTGATTTATGATGATGAAAACTTATTTTATCTTGAATAGCTTTAGCAATTGCCGCAACTGTTAACATAATTCCTACAATAACATACGTATACCACATAATTTTTATTATCTTTGTATAATATATATCATATAAATAAATACAAATTATGCCAAAAACATACACACTTTCAGAATTAGAGAAGCAAGCATGGGATTTTGCTGAAGAGGCACATAGAGGAACTTTTAGAAAATTCTCAGGTGTGGCATACTTTGATGGTCACGTAAAACCCGTTTTTAAAATTCTTAAAAAAGTTGATATTGATGAAGTTGCCGCTGCGGCAGCACTACTACATGACGTTGTTGAAGATGTTGAAGGTATAACAAATGAGGACATTGTTCAAACATTTGGTGAAGAGGTTGGTAAACTAGTTTTCGAACTAACATCTATTGATGAGTTGGTTAAGAAAATGGGGAAACCAGAATATTTATTAGACAAAATGCTAACTATGTCAGATAAAGGATTGCTTATTAAATTATGTGATCGTTGTCAAAATTTGTCTGACCATTTTAATTCATCAGATGAATTTAGAAAAAATTATTATGATCAAACACATTATATTATTGAAGGACTTAAAAGAGGTCGTCAATTAAACAAAAAACATACAACAATTCTTAATTGGATTGAAGGAACAATGGGCAATATGAAAAAAAGATATTCCATATTGGAATTTTCCGAATTCATTATGAGATAATTTAATATATAAAAATATGAGAAAACACGTTTTAGAATATAACCACTGGACATCAACAAGTACAAATGATGATATGGTTGCACATAATAAAGATACAGAAGGTTTTGATTTTGATTATGTTTCAAAAGATAAGGTTTTACATGGCACTAGATATGTAAAAGTTATTAATCCAAGAAACAACAAATCAATTGGTGTAAAGGCTAAACTTGATACAGGAGCAGTAAGTTCAAGTATTGATTTAAAAGTAGCAGAATTATTGGGTGTTGATGAAGGCATAATCGAAAAGTGTAAAGAATTAAGACGAGTTAGGATTCCAAGAACAATGACATTAACAAGACAAAAAGCTCTTGCTGATGAAAAAGAAAAAGAACTAAAAGAAGAATTTTCAGATATAACTAAGGTTAAAGTAATAAGATCATCTTCTAGCTTCTCAATAAGAATTTATGTTAAACTTATAATTGAAATTGAAGGACGCTCATTGCTCACTAATATCAATCTTAAGGATAGAAGTGGAATGAATACTGATATGCTTATAGGATTAAATGATCTTATGTAGATTTAGCATACCATTTTTCAAAATAAACATCAATCTCATCAACACTCATCATTTTCTTCATTTCTTGTGAAGCAATATTGTCCATTCTTAACCACTTTAGAAATGGACTTGGGACTTTATATTCCTTTTTAAATTCTTTATAAACTTTAGCATATTCTTTATCTTTAGCCATATTATTACTACTTATCACTATATCGAGTCCGATTATTTCAGATAAAATCATGTCCCATTTTTTAATATCTTTTAATCTTAATTTTATTAAAGAAACACCATCTATATCTTTTCGGTAATATCCTTTATCAAAATCAAAATTAATATCTTTAGACATCTTTAGATAGTTAAAACATAGATGATAAGAATGGTAAGAATCCAAACCATAAAATTGATTCTTATTAAAGAAGTCAATAATATAATCAACTGTGTGTTCTTTATAATCGGGTAAATGTATTGTAAGATTTTGGAAAAAACTTGAAATAGCTCTCTCGATAGGTTCCCGATATGAATCTATAATATATGTCGTGCGATTTTTATTATTATTGTTAATAATAGTATAATCAATAAGTTCATTGAGAGTAAAGGATGGTATTTTCCCGAATTGCTCATTTACTTTATTTTCAAAATCTAAACCACTGTGTATATGATAAGCAGAATGATCATCATCTTGTAAAGTTTTTAACAAGGTGGAGCCACCAGTTTTACCCGAAATATATAAAAAATATTGGATATTTCGCAATTCTGGATATTCTTCTATTTTATGTTTCATTGTGCTCATATTTTATATTTATTTCCCCAGTAATCTAAATAATTATCAATTTCTAAAGTCGTTAACATTTTCCTCATTTCATTAGAAACAATGTTTTCATTATTCTTTAAAGTATTTAAATACTCTATTGGTATCCTATAACTATCTTTAAATTGCTCATATATTTTATTATAATCTTTATCTTTTGCTAAATTAATACTTTTAAGTTCTATTTCTTTTCCAATAAGTTCAGATAATATAGAACCCCATCGATCAATATCATTAAGACGCAATTTTATCAAAGATATATCTTTGTCAATATTCTTATGATAATATCCACGTTCAAAATCAAATTGAATATCTGTTGATTGTTTTAAATATTTAAATATGTAAAAATAAGAAGGGTTATTACCTAGTTCATAGAACTTAAGATGATTAAATTTATCTATTATTTGATTTATATTAAGAGCTTTATAATTTGGTAGATAGTTATGAATATTTTGAAAAAAGGCTGAAATTGTATGTTCAATTGGTGTTCTATATGAATCAATAATATAAGTACGTCTACCTTTACTTAAATTGTTTTCTATAGTATAATCAATAAAATCTTCTAATGTAAAATTAGACTGCCCATTTACAATATTAAAATATTCTTCACTATGAGTATGATATGCGGAATATGCATCATCTTGAAGTGTGTTATATAACGTTGCTCCACCAGTCTTACCAGTAGTATACATTAAATACTGTACATTATTTAACTGTGGAAAATCTTTAATATTCATATCCAAATCTATTTAAGTCATTTTTATAAACAATTTCTACCATCCTTTTTGAATCATTATCATAATAATATTGATAATCTTTATGACTGGATTTATTCGAATTAACCATTTTTATTCCAAAAAAATCATTGATTTCTTGTAGGTTTTCAAACCTAAAAATTTTATCAATATCATCGGGAATCCATGAAACCATTTCATTCCATTGGTTATTTAAAAGTCCAATTTCCGTCACATTACTCAATGAATTTTTCGGAATTTCACATTCATATAAAATTTTAATGAATTCTTTAAATGAGCGTTGACCTGGTCCACAATTTGATCCCATTTCTTTCAAATAATGATATAATGATATACATCTATCAAATGGATTTCTAACTACACAAAATTTGAAACTATCATTATAAAATTTTTTAGATAAAATATTATTTTCCAGCAAGAGGTTTATATCTGCATGTCCAAATGTTACATTAGATGAATTATCGAAATTATATTTGAAATCATTATTTGCTACTTGGTAATTCAAATTAAATGTTCTATTAATAGAACTCCCTGCACATTTGGGTATCCATATAAATAACAATTTTTTATCTATCATAACATCTTATTTATTGTTTTCAATAAAATATCACCGTTTTTATCAGATGGTTCAAAACATAAACCCTCACCCCATTCATTCCAAGCATTTAACATATAGATTCCTTTTTTATCATAAGAACTAGTTTGTACCCATATCATTTTCTTAAAATTCTCAATAGTATTATTCACAGTTTTTGTAATAATCTTATTTGTATCTTTATGCTTATAGAAACGAGCAGTATTATCAAAATTCTGAAATAATACCCTTGTATCATCACAACGCCCGTCTTCATATTTGATATATTCTTCATAATCAATAACATTAATATTATCTTGCATTTTCATATATGAATTATTCATATTTTTATAATTTGGAGAATGTGAATAACAAATATTATTACCAGGATTACTAATATCATTAAGGTGAACCTCCACCCCATCAAACCCATTTGATACACACCTTTTATCTAACATTTTAATGAAAATATTAACATCTGGGAACTCCCATGGGTGATGTATATAAAATAAAGGCTTGTTATTAATTTTTTTATAATTATCATGTTTAAAATATTTCAATAAAGCTGTGCAGCATTTGCCTAAATTCCTTTTGCTATAAGTATTTTCTATTTTTTCATCATTATTATAGCGGTTAAATGCAATATTATTTGACCAAGATTCATTTGCCCATATCAAGAATATGTCAAAATTCTCAATATCCTTTTTGAAAAATCTATCAATTACAGAATCTAAGATTTTATTATTTCCAGTTATTGTATTAATGTCAAACCAATACCAATAAATACCAAATCCCGAAATATTATAGGATTTAGCTTGTGTAATATGTTGTTCAATTATTTTATCATTAGTAAGTGTATAAAAACCTCTTTCGGGTATCAAAACACTATCATCATCTTTATAAAGAGTTGATAGGTTTTTCATATCGTGATATCCTTTATAAAAAGTTTTATTGTTTTCCTCAATAGCTACATGTTGTGGAAAATAAACAGAATATAACTCCACATCTTTTTTAAATAGTTGATAAACTTTTGCACTAACTGATAATTGATTATCTGGCTTAAGACCATGTTTTTTGTTACTATTATTAATAATAAAACTTAAGAACTTTGTAAATACTTCCTTTTCATTTCCGTTACATGGGAAATATTTTTTATGCCCTGATTCGAGCCTTTCTTTATAAGCACCGATATTAGTATATTGAATCGGTAAGCCAGAATTAATACCTTTGGTTAACGCATAACTATATGTTTCAGGATATTTATTAAAGAATAATAACCCATGTATGTTATTTTTTTCTAATAAAGCAAATATTTCATTTTCATCATATTCACCATGATTATAAACATTTTTATGATTAATATCAATATTACCAAAAACATGATATTTTATTTTAAACCCGCGGTGATTTGAAATATTAAATATTTGCGGGTAAATACCATATCCTTTACAAGGTGTAATATTATTTATAATACCAATATTGACGGTGTGGTTAAACCCTAACATACCAGTGCCTTTTATCTGTGGTATATTCTGATAATCATAATCAACTTTTATGTCAATAAGTGGCACGACTTCAGACTTTTCAGAAAATCCAAATTTTGAAAAAACATCTTTGACAAATTGAGAGTTATATAAAATTTTATTACTTTTTTCAAAAAATAATTTTACAATATCAGACATTTCACGTTTATCAGAGCTATGAATTTCTTCTTCATGTGCCCATGTATAAATATTCTTTTCACTTGAGAGTAAAATGAAATCATGAATGAAAATATAAAGCGAAATATTTGTTTCTCTTTTTAGTTTTAATAAATCATGTATTTTTATATCAGTATCAACAAAATGATTGAATATGATATAATCATCTTCTGATATAAAATCACGATAATGTCCCAACTCTAACATACATGTTAAGTTAACAACTGAAGTATATTCATTTGATAGATTATTAACCATATCATTAATAAATTTCCTAGAACCACCTGTTATAATACCAGATACTATAAATATAAATCTTTTCCGATTAGTGTTTGATAACCATTTAGATATTAATTCTTTTTCAATATCATCATTAATAAAATGTTGAATACCATGACAAGCCATTAAATTAACATTATAAAAATGTGAAATATTAATTCCTAAATCGGGATAAGTTTCAAAAGAGAAATCATAACATTCATCGATACTTGGCATGTTTTTACTAAAATGGTGGAAATATGTGCTGAAATATAAATCTTCTGGAATATTATCAAGTGCTCCCCCAATCGGATCTTTCTTTTTCAACCCGAGACTATCATTTAATAAGAAATATTTACACATTTCAACATTTCTTAAACACAGCCCACCATTACCATATTTAATGTCGAGATCAATATCCAGCTTTTCTTTGATAGTTTTATTATGCTCAACTAAACCCCATGGTGATCCAATGTAATCATACATCATATAATCATCAATATTATCTTTAAATAATATCGTATCTGTTTGATAGATAAAAATAGTTTCACATTGCATATCCTCCCAAGTAGTAATATCCATCATAAATTTGTTATAATCATTCTGTGATGTTATTTCATTAGTTAATAACCTAATTTCAATTTGATCACTTATTTGACCACAGATATGTGTTATTTCATCGATATTCTGTAGCGAGCAATATATTATATGTCCCCATCCGTGTCCTAACTTATAAATGGTGTTTTTAATTGTAAATTCAAGATTAGATAAAATCCTATTTTCTACTAAAAAAGATTTCTTTTTAGAGTTTTTATCAATATATACTTGCTTATTGGGCAACAATACATGTAATTTTTTACAAATATTATTGAATCTCACCATGCCACTGTGTAATTCATAATATACTTTATCATAAGGCTTATTTGAAATAATAATATCATCAACCATGCCATACCATCTGCCTATTCTATTTTCTTGTAAACGTGCATAGATAACATCTAGTTCACTCTCTCTCTTTTCAACTACTTTAATTAAAGTTTTGATAAAATCATGACGTATTATATATGCATGACTATTAAATGAATATCTGCATTTATAAAAATCATAATTTAAAACATAAGGATCATGAAAATGATTCATTCCACCTAAAAATAAAACATCACAACCTTTTGGTAAAAGTGTGATTAAAGTATCCATGCTAATATTATCACGCAATACAGAAATATTATCATCAAGTATTAAATAATATTCATCCTTTCCTTTTTTTAAAATATGTTTTAATAAACTTAAGTGTTGATGTAAATATTTACTATGCTCATTAGTAGTGCCTTTTCTTTTGATTTTTTTAAAATTCTCCTTGTTATAGAAAGCTTCCGCTTTAATTTTCAACTTTGACAATTCCCCTTCACAATTTTCAACATTAGTTGAAATACAATATGTTTTCATATAATTTCTTTGACTATTTTTCTCAGTGATATGAATTGTTTTTCTAAACTATCAGACATTAAATAATGTTTCGATTGTCCTTTTTTTAAATTATTATCACTCATTCTCTCCGCATATATTCTATATTTTTCTTGTAGCGTTTCTAGGCACAAAAACTTATAGTGTAATAATTTAAAATCACCATCACTTTTATATACTTTAACATTCCCAACAGGTTCACATTTATGTGCACCTGGTATATAATTTATATCCTCAATAACATTTGGATTAAAAATTAATATTTTACCAAAACTTCCATTATCTTTAAACCCTGTCTTACAAATTTCCATAATTGATTTACCATCATATTTAGGATAATCTTCTGAAAACATATGATATGTTTCTGGATCTAATAATGTGTATTCATCATTTTTCATATCAATTAGAAACTGTGACATATTAGGATGATATAACATTTCATCAATATCACATACAATTACCCAATCACATTTCCCAACACTAGTTTTCCACATATTATTTTTCATGTATTGCCATACATCATCAACAATTTCCCCATTAGTTCCATAGTTAATAACTCTTGTATTTGGATATGAATTTATAATCTCAACAGAATTATCAGTTGAATAATTATCAAAGATTGTTATCTGATCTGAGATCTTTGAATAATGATCAAGAAAAAAAGGAAGGAATTTGCTTTCATTCCAACATACTGCATATACATGTATTTTCATTATTTATGATATTTTTGTCCACCAAACAGCTTGCTCTGGTAGAATATTGAGATCTTTGATTTTCTCATCAACTGCTTTAACAACACCTGGGTTTTGCATATCTAACCAATAATCATGTCCAGATAATATCCCACCCTTTTTAATTTTTGGCATCCAAGCATCAATATCTTTACAAACATCTTCATAATTATGACCAGCATCTATATAAACGAAATCAAAATAACCATCTTCGTATTTTTCTGGAGCATCCCATGAAATAGATCTATCATCTGTTATTACATCTCTGACACCTTCTTCTTTTAAGTTAGTATTGTAAATGTTATAAATTCCACCATTCTTTTCTATTTCTGGTCTATCATAAAATGATACAAATTTTTCATCCCAAACATCAACTGCTAAAATTTCAAATTCTCTTTCAGATTTTTTTAGTACTTTAGCCAAATGAATTATTGAGGCTCCTGCCCAAACACCAACTTCAACAAATCGGGTATAGTTAGGATTTTCACTTACAACATCTTGGTAAAATTTTTTATAAGTGAACCATTGATCTTCTTTAATCATAATATTTATATTTTTTTAAACTTTCTTAGGTTAGTAAAATATATATCCATATCTTTGTTCTATAAACAAGGAAAAAAGAGACAAATTATAAACAATATATAGAATTATAGAAATTATGACAATCGTTAGCACACATAGCAAATTTAAATGGCATTTTAAGGTCGGACTCGACTTTGATAATGGACATGCTATGTCTAAGATTGGCTAATTAAAATATTAGTTCAAAACATCAAAGTCGAATTCTGAAAAGAGTTCGACTTTTTTTGTGCACTAAACATGGTGGTTGTAGCTCAGTTGGAAGAGTGTCTGTTTGTGAAACAGAAGGTCGCGGGATCGAGACCCGTCAACCACACAAAAATGGTGATTGTAGCTCAATCGGGAGAGCGCCAGACTGTGAATCTGGAGGTAGTGGGATCAAAACCCACCTTTGACCCAAAAATAAACCTATAAAAAGGTGATGTAGCTCAGTTGGTAGAGCACTGCGTTGAAGCCGCAGGTGTCGGGGGTTCAAGTCCCTCCATCACCACAAAAAATGGGTCTGTAGCTTAATGCTAAAGCGGACGGTTGAAGCCCGTCAGATGAAGGTTGAATTCCTTTCAGACCCACAATAAACATCCGCTCAAAGGCGTGACCAGCTGGTTCCAACCCAGTTCTTAGTAGAGGCGTAAGCTTGGTGAGGGTTCAAATCCCTACGGGTGTTCAAAACATACGTTTGTGGTGAAATTGGTATCATTTTGATCTCCAAAATCAAAGTTTTCGGTTCGAGTCCGAACAGACGTTCTTTAATCCATATGGAGGGGTTCGAGTTTTTATATAGACTATGAAAATTTTAGAACACTTTAGTATAGATGATATTCAGAGAAAACTGAATGAATCAGATTCTTTTAGAGAATTCTTATTAAAAATAGGATCTTCTAGTAATGGGTCTAGTTCATACAAATCAATAAAAAATCAACTAATTAAATTAGGGGTTAAAATACCGAAATTTAATTATGAGAATAAAAAAGAATTGGTAAAAAATTAAAAGATGAAGAAGTTTTTATAGAAAATTCTACTTATAGTAGACAACACTTAAAAAACAGAATTATCAAAAATGAAATTATTAAATATGTATGTAATGATTGTGGTAATATTGGACAATGGAACGGTAAAAAATTAAGTTTACACCTTGAACACATAAATGGTGTAAATGACGATAATAGATTAATAAATCTAACATTTTTATGTCCGAATTGTCACTCACAAACAGATACATATGCAGGCAAAAGTAAGAAAAGGGAGAAAAAAATTAAAAAATGTAAATGTGGAGAGGAAATATACAAAACTAGTAAAATGTGTATTAAATGTAATTCTGTAAAAAATAGAAAAGTAGAAAGACCAGAATTAAACGATTTACTAGAAAATATTAAAAATATTGGATATTCCGCAACAGGCAGAAAATATAATGTTAGTGATAACACAATAAGAAAATGAAAACTAAAATGAAAACTAAAATGAAATATAAGAAACGAGTAGGGTAAAGGTCCAAACAGCACGGACTTTTATCTGATAACGATAAAATGCGTCCGTGACCGAATTGGCTGAAGGTACTGGTCTTTTAAACCAGCTCTCGAAAGAGACATTGTGGGTTCGAATCCCACCGGGCGTACAAAATGTATAAGCATCTGTCGCCTAGCTGGTCGATGGCATCGGTCTTTTAAACCGAAAGAGCAATCTCACCGTGGGTTCGAATCCCACCAGATGCACAAACAGTAATATGCGTTCGTGGGTGAATTGGCTGAAACCACCAGACTCTTAATCTGGCTCTCTAACGGGACACTGTGGGTTCGAATCCCACCGAGCGTACTAACAATAAACAATAAAAAATTAGTACAATGGAAACTCTTAACTTTAGAATACTTAACACAAGACAACACGGCAGATCTGCCTTCTTTGACATATTAGCAAATGGTGAAAACCTACGAGCATATGTCAATACCGAAGTTGAAAACTTTGGTGATATAACAACATTACCAAATGGTTCACACCTTTCCTGTAATGGTGAATATTTTACTACACGAACAGGACATTATACGTTCCGCATATTAGAAGCATCAATTGAAAATATTCCACAAAGAGCCTTATCTGTTGTTCAAAATGATGGTGAACATGCTTATAATGAAACAACTAATCGTGAATCAATAAGACGTAGAAGATATATACAAACAATACAAAATTCAGAAGAAAGAGAGGTCTTTGTTTTAAGATCTAGACTTATTTCATTGATAAGAAATTTCTTCACCGAAAGAGGATATCTAGATGTAGAAACTCCAATCTTACAACCAATTTATGGTGGTGCAGAAGCAACTCCATTTGTGACCAGATCAGAAGCTCTTAACATGGATTGTTATCTGAGAATTGCACCAGAACTTTATCTGAGAAGAATGATAATTGGTGGTTATGACAGAGTATTTGAAATTGGAAGAAATTTCCGAAATGAAGGTGTATCAAATAGACACAACCCAGAATTTACATTCATAGAAGCATATACTGCATTTGAAGATTATAATTTCAGTATGGATATGATGCAAAATCTTTTAGAAACAATTCATGTTGAATTTGGAGATATTGCTGAATATGATGGAAATGTAATTGATTTTTCTAATGTTAATAGAATATCTTATTACGATGTTATTTCAGAATATTATGAAGGACCAATAGATGGTTTGTCAGATACAGAAATAAATGCTATCTTTGAAGAACACGTTGAATCAAATCTAATCCAACCAACAATGGTTTATGATTATCCAGCATCTATCAGTCCTTTAGCACAGGTTAGAGAAGATAACAATGATATTGCTGAAAGATTTGAATTGTATATTTCTGGTATCGAAATTGCAAATGCGTATTCTGAATTGAATGATGTTGAAAGACATATACAAAACATGGGTGAAGAAGATTCAGAATTTATAGAAGCCTTATCATATGGAATGCCACCAACAACTGGAATTGGCATCGGAATTGATAGATTAGTAATGATGTTAACAAATAGAGTTATACGGGACGTAATATACTTCCCATTAATGAGAAGAGAGAATTAAAATGACAACACAAGAAATTTGCACAAGGTACTCAACACGCCCACAAGGAACAACTTCAACACTTGCCATTATGCAAGATGTTTTAAGGGAAGAATTGTCTGAAATGGGATATAGAACCGTTTGGTTACAAGCCACTGTATCAGGTAGAACCAGATTCATTATCACATTGTTTTCAGAAGGTTCTTATGAAATGAGATTTTGTTCAATTCCAAACTTTAGACATTTCAGACCAAGTGGAAACTTGGAAGCTGAAGCTAGAAATATTGACACGATGATGCATGTTATAACTAGAGCTTGTTCGGAAGTTACTTAACTTCCTGCACTCTAGCAGTACCATGAGCATATGTAAATGTACCATTTATATCAGTTCGGAAATTATCGGATGTTTGTACTACTAGTGAAAGTTCTAATAATTCAAATGGATATTCCTGTACAAATACACCAGTACCCTGGGAATCAACGGAAATAACAATCTTATTATCTTTATCAGTTACTACAAAATCCCCTGCAATTGTCAGTGGATTAGTAGATCCTATAACATCAATATTAAGCAATTTAAAAGAAGACCATCGAACAGTTTTACTATCTATTTCTGTGATCTTAGCTGATCCTCCATCAGTCCATCCTGTCGAATTTATAATATCACGTATACCATTATCAGTTTCATTATCTTTATCATCTTCAGTTTCATTAGAAACTTGTGAATATACATAATTATCTCCTGTTTCTATAACAAGAGTTCCATCAATTCTAAGACCTTCTGCAAAATCCCCTGCACCCACTTTGTTAAGGTCTGGTATTATATCAATAGTAGTAGCTTCTATTTCAATGAAAAACTTTGCAACTTTTTTATCCCCAAACAAAAACGAGCGCATAAAAATTGTAACCTTTGGGTACCCAATTGCATTTGTTGGTTGTATGTGATTCTGACCAGCATCAATAGTAATTTTACGCCCATATTCAGGATCAACCTTTAAATAAAAATCCCCTTTTAGATTATTTACTTGGCCCTCAACGTTCACATCAACTAACTCACCTGTTAATCTAAATTCATGATCTGATATTTGTATTTTCTTCGAGAATATCCAGCCTTTAATTGATGCAATATTTAAATATGCATGTGTTTTAATAACATCATCAGTGATTGGATTCAAAAATTCACCCTCTTTGTACTTATCAATAATATGTTCATATGATGTATAGGTTTTTATTTCCTTTTGATTTATCTCATTAGAATATTCTCGAAAAATATTTTCATATTTATTCATAACATTTTGGCGGCTATATTCACTTTTAATAGAGTCTATACGTAGATTCTTTTGAAAAGCATACTTTTTTTCATAAACATCCACCATAGCCTTTTTAAAATGCTCATAATCATTCGGTTCTTCCCAATATGAATCAGCTTCGTATATTAAGAGACTTTCTTGTAATTGATCAATTAATATTTTTTTTGTTGGTATTAAATTAGCATTTGTTGTATCAACATAATCCATATATCCACTATATTCAGATTTTAAAGCGATTGTATCTTTTTCCAAAACAACAGCATTTAATAGAGGTATACAAAATCCTTCCATATATGATAAACAAATATAACAATCAATACCCTTACGTAATGAATTTAATTCACCATCTTCTAACCATTGATTTAATATTATAACTTCTGGTGCATCTTCTGGTGCTTGTGATACCATAGTAACTAAACTATTATAAACTCTAGAATTTGATGATAATTTTATTATTAATCTAACATTATCTTCTTTAGTGAATGTCTCTAAATAAAATTTTAAAATATTATCGACATTTTTCCTTTTAATGCCCGTTGTTTCTGAATAAAAAGTATATTTATTGCTCTGTTTTGTTAGCTCTTGATAATAATCAAGTGTTGATTTAGTCAAATCATTATCATCATAATAATTTGGAATTATGGTTATTTTTTTATGAACACCGCTTTCTTTCATAATTCTTTGTGAGGCTACTGATGGAGCGATTATTAAATTGTAATCATTCATTTTTTTAACCATCTCTGCCCTTATTTTACTACCATCAATTGGTTGTATAAGAATATAATTCACAAAATAAGTATTATCTTTAATAGGTTGTACATAATGTTGTAATAATATATCACCCTTTTTATAATTCTCGGTGATATTAAATGTAGTTGATAGAAAATTTGTTATATCATTATTTATTTTATTCAAAGAATGTCCGAATACTGCGTTAATATTCATTCTTGGTAAATCAGAACTATTTTCTTCTCTGTGTTTTCTTTTAAGTGTGTTGTTTAATATCTTAGCAACACGATTGACCAATCTAGATGGTGGTCTATCGATATATAATACCTTAATTTTAGTTATCCCATTTTGTTTATTCCACCAATAAATTCCATGACCTTCTATAATAATATTTCTTTTGTCACAAATAATCGACATTTCATCTGAAAATTTTAAAGTATCATCAAGTTTAGACATTGATGCTGGGATTATTGGAATCAGTTTTTTTATTGATACTTCAATAGTATCTTCTATATCAATCTTTGTGAGAATTTCTTTAATATTCACCAATCTAAACTATTTTTTATTGAGTTATAAAAACTCTTCCAAAATCTATCACATCTCCTAATGATCCAGATGTTAATGGTCTATAAAATAGTGTGTTAAAATTAACTTCTGATATAATATCATCATTAACAATTGCCGTGTCTGATAACCAAGCAAAATATGGTCTTAATCCACCATTATTACTTGTAAACCATGTATCATATGTTAAATCCCCTGTAGGAATTATATAACCCCCATAATTTGAAATTGTTGCTGCCATACTAATATTATCAGGGTATTGATTAATAGTAGCTACTCCACCAGATAAACTAACCAAAACTCCAACAACTGGATGAGTTAAATAATCTGGATACCCAGGCTTAAATTCTTGCACAGGAGTCGGGTTATAACCACTATAAAGTGTTCCGTAATATTGTATTGCATCGATATCATCTATTGCACTTTCTGTGTATGTTAATGTAACAACAGTATCAGTTGTTAAACTCGCGCTGAATGATGCCGAAATTAAATTACCCGTTATGATATTACCCTTTATTGGATCATAATCCTCTTCAGGAAAGCCATTATCTACATAATACTTAAACATTAATGCATAAGAATTATAATTTGATGGATAACTTGATGTGGCGGTAGAATATGTAAATCCAGGATCGGATATGAGTGATGAATAAAAAGAATCTCCCAGATTAAAGCCCATTTGTCGGTATGTCAAATAAAGGACACCAGTGCCTCCAACATAATCAACAGCATTATAAAATACTTGGTCGGTGTCCCATAATTCATCAATAAATACACTGGAATAACCAGTTGAATAAGAAGCCCCAAAATCCATGTTATAAACACCATCAACTGATTCACTACCACCACTATAAAATGTAACTCTTGCCTCATTAACTGATCCTGTAAAAGAATCAGGTGCTGTTGCTCCAATATGAGTTATTAATCCATCATGATCCGTATAAGATACAACAAATTTACCAACATCACTACCAAGTAGCGACACATGTGCACTCATTGTAAGGTAACTAGATCCTGGACCTGCTGGACCTGTTGCTCCTGTGGCTCCTGCTGGACCTGTTGCTCCTGTCGAACCTGTGG
>Ga0098052_1001375_pt1 | contig 15152 bp, 10 predicted proteins | sample 15_taG_FD_81591 | JGI IMG/M metagenome (GOLD analysis project Ga0098052, IMG submission 81591) | Marine viral communities from the Subarctic Pacific Ocean - 15_ETSP_OMZ_AT15312 metaG | ecosystem: Environmental > Aquatic > Marine > Oceanic | place: Pacific Ocean | collected 2015-01-18 | reverse complement strand
GGAACCTATAATGGGTGACTTATATACCAAACCGCAAGCCAAATCCGGTTCGATTGACCGTGGCTTGTCGCCCAACATCTGGAACCAAGCTCCGCTTCAGCAAGTGCTGGGTGGTGGCCTTGGCGAAGGCTTTGGGTTTATTGATGATTTCTTGTCGTTTGACGCTGACAGCAAAAGCTGGGTGCTGACAAACGCCACCACCGGTACTGGTGCTATTGATCCTGCCGCAAAGGGCGGTGTGTTGCTGCTGGATTCAGCAGCATCGACTAACAATCAAGGTGTCCAAATCCAGTTGGGCGGTGCTGTTGGTGCTTCGAGTTTCGTTCCCAACGTCAATGCGAAAATCTACTACGAGGCTCGCATTAAGGCGGCTGATCTTGGTTCTGGACCTACTCTCCAGATTTTTGCAGGTCTTGCGGAAGTCGATACCACGCTGTTTGCAACTGCTGCCAATACGACATCTAACCATGTCGGATTTGAGGCCATTAACACGCTTTCGTTGTCGTATGTCCACGAAAAGGCTGATACCCGTGTTTCGGATACCAGTGCTGGAACCATCGCTGATGATACCTACATCAAAGTAGGTTTCCTGATTGATGGCTTGACTTCGATTACGCCGTTCGTTGATGGTGTCGCTGGCACCAAGCAGACGGCGAGTATTCCGATTGTCGAAATGACGCCAAGTTTTGTATGTCATTCTTCTGGTACGACCGATCCAATCCTTCATGTGGATTGGGTTGCTTGTATTCAGGCAGAAGACATTGCTAACTAACCTGTGTCGCGGATCATGGTGCCGGGTCTCCTTTCCCGGCACCATGATCTCCTTTTAAGGGGGGGGAACCTAATGGACGATTTACTTGAAATTTACGGTGGTGAAGTACCAGAGGACGTTGCCGAACTTCATGGAGAGGTGACGGCCTTGTATCACAAGAAGGCTAACGGGCCGCTTGACCTACAGGTCAGTTGCCTTGTGGCTGTACTTGCGGCGAAGATGACGCCACCAGTTAAGCCAACCAAGAAAACTGAGAAGGCAACTGCATGAGCTTTGTCCAGAACCAAGCCGTTACCGGGTTTACGTTTGCCTTGGTAAACAAAGATACGGGTGCTGCCTTAACTGGTGCCGCTTCCGGTATAGGTAAATACCGAACGATTGACGGTGGTTCGCAGGCAGCACTCACTGGGTCAATCGCAGAGGAAGGGAATGGGCAGTACTCCATTAACCTGACCGCTGCGGAGATGAATGGCTCTATTATCGGCTTGCTGTTTACGCACGCCAGCTCCATCCCGGTGCAGTTTACGATCAAGACAACCGGCGGCTCGACTACTAGCAGTAGCGAGTCGTCGTTGTCATTGACGTTGACGCTCCTTCAGAAGGAGGTCGGCTGGTACTGGCTGGGAGAGAGAACTTCTGGAAACTGGTCGAGTGCAGAAACTGATCAGATCAACGAAATTATTAACGCCGGGCTGCGGCAGTTCTACCACCCGCCGCCCATCGGCGGCGGGTCATTGGCTCATAAATGGTCTTTCCTAGAGCCTACGACGACATTAACAACTGTTGCAGGAACGTCGGATTACACCCTGCCAGCCGCTTTTGGCGGCATGACAGGGCCGCTGACGTACGCTGCGTCTAATAATCGCTGGTATCCCATTGAGATCACCAGTGAACATCGAATTCGCACCCTGCGGCAACGGGACTTCAATACCCTTAACACATTCCCGCTGTCAGGGGCTATCCGTGCCCGTGCGAGCGATGGCAGTGACGGGCAGCGGTTTGAGCTGCTGCTCTGGCCCACGCCCGATAAGGCCTACACCCTGTCATATCGCTACCATGCGTTGCAGTCCAAGCTATCATCATCCAACCCCTACCCGCTGGGCGGGGAGCCCCACGCCGAGACAATTCTGGAAAGTTGTCTGGCAATTGCAGAGCAAAGGATGGAAAATCAAGCCGGTGTCCATAGCCAGAAGTTCCATGAACGTCTGGCGGCGTCGATATCGCATGACAAGCAGCAGTTCACCCCTGAACGGATGGGGTACAACGGAGACAGGTCAGACGGTCATGCTCCGGCAGAGAATGAGTATCGTCGGTTCTTCGGGACGGACGTAGACTATGACGGTACGATCTTTTACGACACGAATCCATAAGGTGAATTATGAGTACAAGTTTTGCTAATGACCTAGTTGAATCGGTAACAATCTGTAACGGTTCGGGTAACATTACTCTCGCCACGGCGGTTGATTTTCGTGGGTTTCGGTATGGTTACATCTACATGCCCGACAGCACCAGTGTCGGTACGATTACATGGTACTCATCGGAAGATCTTGATGGGACCTACGATATTTGCCACACGGGGAGTGGCAACATTACTTCAACGGTGGCTGCCTCTAGGTCAGTGCCCATTCCCACAACTTTAATCGGTGCGCGGTTCCTGAAAGCAGTCGGGGACGCCGCTGGTACGTGTAAACTTTCACTCCAATCATAGGGGAGCAAAAATGACTGCGCATCGAGTATTACAAGACATGGCGAAGAGTACGGAACTAGACCTTCTTGATCCGGGCGATGCCGGAACCATTGAGTTGGATCGTTCCATGGGCGTCTGCTCCGTTGTGACCGCAGGAGCGGAAACCCGCAAGATCGGCAGCCCTCAACGTACTGGCGTTATCATTACCATCTGCCTGAAAACCGATGGTGGTGATCTGACTATCTCGGGCAAGGGTGGTGAAATCCTTAACTCTGGTAGTGGTACGGAAGATGAAGCTGTTATGGCAGATGCCGGTGATACGCTGACGCTAATTAGCGTCAGCAAAGGTGCCAACATCGTGTGGGCCGTATTGGCTAACCATGGAGCATCGCTCGCCTAATGCCTCGACGCAAGACAAGGTTTGATATGCCTTGGCCTGTTAGTGGATTAGTTGATGCGGTTGCGTATGAGAACCAGCCTCGTGGGTCAAGTGTAGACTTACAGAACGTACGGGCTTTTGATCCCGGTACGGGTCGTAGTCGGGGTGCGCAACGTGCTGGGCTGGCTAAGTATTCCAGTGCCCGAGTGGCTGACGATCAGGTTCAAGAGATGGGCCATGTGGCCGCTAGGGCCGTGCCTACGGGTCAGTCGTCGCTAAATCAGCGTACGATCATACCCTACGTAATTACCAGTGGTACGGTCGCTACGTTCAACTCCAGCTCGACAACGACTGCCACTAATGGCAGTGGTGCCCTCAGCACTACTGCCCCGGTTATCTTCTCTGCGAACCTTGACGGTATTGTCTACTTCGCTGATGGGGCGAACGAGAAGAAGTGGACTGCTTCGACGAACACTGTATCGGCGTGGGCAGAGTCTGCTGGGACGATGCCTGTTAGTGGAGGCAACTACGCTCGCCTGATCGAGACGTGGCGTGGTCGTATTGTCCTTAGCGGTGTTAAAGGCGATGAGCATAACTGGTTTATGAGCAAGATGCGTGACGCCAATAATTGGGAGTATGCTCCCGGTACGGCAACGGCTGTTCAAGCCGTTGCCGGGAACCAGCAGGACGCCGGGAAGAGCCCGGACATCATTAACGGTATGATCCCGTTTACTGATGACATCCTAGTGTTCCTTGGCGACCACACAATCTACCAGATGACTGGTGATCCTGCTGAAAGTGGTCGCATTGACTGTATCAGCACTTCGATTGGCGGGGCTTGGGGACGTGCTTGGTGCTTGGCTCCTGATGGCAGTGCCTATTTCTTTGGGTCTCGTGGTGGTGTGTATCGGCTGGTTCCCGGTAGTAAGCCTCAGAATATCACGCAGGGTTCTATTGAGGAGCGGTTGGCCGCTGTTAATCAGAACACGAACCTGATTCGACTTGTCTGGAATGACCGTGAGAAGGGTGTGAATGTCTTCATTACCGATCTTGGGGGCGGTGCCAGTACGCACTACTTCTACGATACGAGGAACAATAGCTGGTGGCTGGATAAGTTTGCTACCGCAGACCATAACCCCACTGCTGTGCATGTTTATGACGGTGATGCAGTTGCCGATCGGGCCATCCTGCTTGGTGGTCAAGACGGCTATATCCGCAAGATCGACCATGACACCCCTGCTACCAATGACGATTCGACAGCGATTGATGCGTACGCCTACCTTGGCCCCATTCAGTTACAGAACCGCCCCAAGCTGATGCTGACGGAGATGAAGGGTTCTGTGGCTACAGGCAGCAATCCGATTGCGTGGGATCTGTATGCAGCGGAAACAGCAGAGGCCGCCAAGGCGGGGTCCAGCAAGGCTAGTGGTACGTTTGCAGCAGGACGCAACCGCAGCGATCGTGCCCGTGTAACGGGGCACGATCTGTTTATACGACTCAGGAACAACAGTTCTTCACAGAAGTTCTCGTTGGAGTTCTTGGGTGTTGAACTTGACAGCTTTGATGGGCCGAGGGCAAAGCAATGGTAAATCCACCCAGAATACCCAGAGGGAATGTGCGGGAGCGGCGACTAGCCCAGTTCGTGACTTCCAGCCTAGACGACCGTGGGTTTGTGCTGGAGCGGTTTACAGAGGAACCTGATACCCGGCCAACAAATCCAGTTGTTGGCCGGATGATATTCACAACAGATTCAAAGCAAGTACAGGTCTTTGACGGATCTGACTGGGCCGGGCTGTAAGGAACCACGCTATGACAATGGGCTACGACACGACCGGAATGTACGATCAGGCCTTCCAAACTCCTGAGTCCATGCCGATGGACGTATTGCAGCACTTCGCTCCGATGTTTACGGATTACGGGGGGATGTCGGGTGGTGCCCCCACGCCGGGAGGTAACACGGTGCAAGGCCTAATGAAAGGCATGGCATCTCAAACTCGTCAGGGATTCTCCGCAGACGATCCGGCGGGCGCTCAAGTTAAATCGCAACCGCAAAACCAGTTGCCCGGACCTTTCCAAAAAATGGTTCCTAACACCCCTGTAGGCATGTCTGTTTCAGACATCGGCGGGATGCCTGCACCGGCCAATCAATCAGCGGTAGTTAGTACACGAACAACCCCTACCGGAGCCGAGTGGCGTCCGGGCACCGAAATGAACCGCAACTATTCAAATCTTAGAAACCTGAACAATCAGGCGTACGGAGTTAATCATGGCACTTTCTGAACGTATGCAAGCCCACATGGATAAGAAGCCCCGGCAAGGTACACCGGAGATGGTTACGTGGCTGTCTGAACAAAACCAGATTCGTGCCGAAGAGAGGCCTAAAGGTAAGAATACAAGTGGTCGGCGTTTCGACCCGGGTGGTGAACAAGAACGATTAAAAGAGGCCGCCAGAAAGAAGGCCGAGAAAAGGGCCAAAAGGAAGGCAAGGCATGACAAAACTCGTGCTGAACAGAAAGCCCGAGCCGAAAAAGCGCAACAGGAAGGTGCGGAAAGAAAAAGTAGGAGGGAGGCGAGGAGAGGTTCACCGGGCTGGTACGGCAAGGCAGCCGGAACAACTGACAGCCTCAACAATCAAGGCCAGCCCGGCGATCTTAATGTTGCTACATCGGGGGATGACGGGACTTATGAGTTCCCCAATCCGCAAGGGCTGAGCGCACTTTCTGATCTCGCTGAAAGCGCTGGGAGATCAATGGGTGAGATGATGGGTGATCGCAGCAACCAGCAGGCTGATCCGTGGCAGCGACAACCACTACAGGATACTAACTGGGGTCCCGGCTCCACCCTCAACCAATTAGGGACTGCTTCAGGTGTGATGGGTGATCAGCCTGTCACGGGCACTCCGGCAGGCGCGATGGGTGATCCGGGTGATCCGGGGCTGGGGTACGAACTCAGTGGTCCGACTGGCAGAACGGACATGGGGCCTGCACAGGATTTCCAGTTTGGATCGCCTCGCCTTGGGGAACCCTTGCCCACGAATCAGGAGTTCAGAGGGCCACAACCAGAGTCAGCGGCCAATTACCCGCCAGAGTACGTCCCTGCTCCCGACGATCCGCGGATGCGTATGAACGAGGAGTATGGCGAGATACGTACGCCGTTGCCTGCTGACCCTTCGCTAGTTGGCGGTACGATACAGCAGGGAACAACTAGGACTGACCCCCTTACTGGTCAGCAGACAGATTTCCCCGGTCCAACGGAACCCCTCATGGTATCGCCAATTACCCCCGAAGAATTTGGTGCGGGTATGCCTCCGCAGATGCCACCAGTTATTCCCGGCGGCTTTGACCCTCTCGAAGGTCCTGCCATGCCAATGGACCCAATGCAGGGTGCTGTACCGGAGGCCATGCCTGAATATGGGGCCATGGCACCTCTTGGGATGGAAGACTTGCCGCCGGATGCTGCGATGAATGCTGTTTCGCCCGGTTCTGATCCTTCGGACGCTAGGGCGACCGGTATGAGCATGGGGGGGTATGGGCCTACTTATGGTGCCCACGAGACTACTTGGTTCCCTCCAGATCATCCCGGTATGCAGAGGCCTGCTCCAGCTACACTGCCGGAGCCGCAGGGCGGGCAGCCCGTCAACTATTCCCCTCCCTCCTCGCCTTTTTCAGAAGAGATGTCGCCAGTATTACCGCCTCGCCTAGAACCTGATCTCCGTGGCCTAATGAATAAAGCGCAGACGCCGAGTGCTTTCGGTGGCTCCGATCAGTCGCAAGCGTATCGTGATATGTTCCCCAACAGGCAGCAGCCTGCCGCTAACAATCTTGCAAGCCTAAGTACGGCAGCCACTGGTGGTGATCCTTCGATTGGCATGATGCCTAATCCATTAAATACCGGAAGCCCGGCGGGTCCGGGTCTTGGTGGCGGGGTAAGGACAAAGGCACCCAGAACAACAAGGTTTAACGTGTAGGAAATATACTCATGGCAGTCATTACCACAGGCGATCACGCTAACATTACTAACCCGGTAACGCCCGGACAACCGGACGCGCTGGCTAATGTAAGCTCCGATTGGAATCGAAAGCTCCTGATACAGAACCTCCTCAGGGGTTTGAGTAAGCGTCAAGGAGAAGCCATCTATGGCCGTATACCGGGCCAGAAAGGTTCTACGCAGGGTCAGGAACTGGGTAGGGCCAGTCCTGAAGAGATATTGCAGCAGCTCCAAGGCATGGGTGGGGGCGGCGGTGGCGGTTGGGGGATGATCAAAGAGGGTGGTGTGCTGGGTGCGCTCCTCAGCATGGCTGACAAGGGGGCTGCCGAGAGGCAGGCTGCGTCAGTCGAGCAGCTACGGCTGGCTCGACTGCCGCTTGCGGATCTGCGCGCGCATGTGGCAAGGGTGGTCGAAGACGGTACGCCAAAAGACATTGCAGATTTAATGGCTGGGTACAAGAATCTTCGAGGCGATGTAAAAGAAGTCCTCAAAGGAAACCTCAAGAAGATTAGCGATACGGCTGGCGAAGCCAGCACTCTAGCCAGAAACCTGCTCAATGACGATGTGGATGCGATGGCGAAGGCCATTGGTAAGAGTTCGACAGAGATACAGAGCCACGTTGACAAGGCTAATGCGTCCCTCAAGGGGGCTGTAACGGAGGGTCGGGCGCAGGCCAAGGATATCGGAGCGAAGACGGTTGGCGACATCAGCGCAGCCGTGGAAGAAGCACGTGCCGGGGTTGTCCCCGGTGCCATGGCCCGTGAGGGGGCCATGGGAGCCGGGTATGGGTCTCTTGCACAACAGCAGGGTCGTACGCTGGCCGGGTCCAAGAGAGAGGGGATGGGGCTTGCAGAGCAGCTTGGTGCGGGCCGCAAGGAAGAGATTAACCAGCGGTTTGACGAGATGGCAAAGAGGGAAGGGGATCGAGTAGAGCAGAGTTTGCGGTCCCGTGGCCTACAAAATACAACTGTTGCAGACACCCAGCGGCAAGGGGTACTTGCGAAGATAGAACGCAGCCGTAGCGATGCCCTGCGACAGCTTAACGATCAGGTGGCCCAGCAGAAGCTCGGCCAGTTCAACGAGTGGGAGAAACTCCGCGCCATGACTGGCGAGCGCGTTGGTCTACCGGGCCTTGGTGCCCGCTTACAGGCGGGCACATCGGCAGATCGTATTGCCGCTCAACTCGCACAGGCGGGACTGGGGGCTCAGGCGCAGGCCTCGTTGGCAACGCAGGGTGATCAGAACGCCTTGAATCGCTTGCAGGCTGGTAAGGCTGGGGACTTCCAGATGGCTGGTCTACAGGGGGTCTTGGGTCAGGAAGCTGCCAAGACATCGGCCATCGCTGGTGGTTGGCAACAGAAGATGGCCCTGTCAGCCAAGCTGGCGGGTCTTGGGTTTACCGAGCAGGCGAACGCCTTGCGTCAGCAGGCTGATGCAGAGCGAGAGATTGGTGGTCGTTCCCTGACGGCGCTACAGCAGGGCCAACGTGACCAAGCTGGTCAGTTGGCAGACGTGACGAAGGCCCAGAGTGGCCTTGAGGAACGTGTAACCCATAAGGGATTGGACCCGGCACTGCTGATGAGCCTTGCCAAGGGTCTAGGTGTAGCCAGTCAACAAGGTGCGCCACTAGCGGGCCTGATGGGCAATTTGCCAGCCTTGATGAATATGCTTCCTAATTTCCCCGGTGAGAAAGAGAAGCCGGGTGAAGCGAAGGACCCTGTGGAAAAGATTGTCAACCAAATTAGAATCATCAACCAGATGGGTGGCGCGCCTGTAATGGGTCCGAACAACGAAGTGATGGTTTCGGACGTAGACTCTTCAGGGAACATCTCCTACCGTCCCGCCAACGAATGGGAGGAGCAGGAATACCGCGACGATAAGCCTAATGCTCCGGCGAAAAAGGATGACCCAAACCAGACAGCCAGCGATACAGGAACTGGGTCGTGGCGACCTCAGCCGAATTTCCAGATGATCCCCGTGGGCGGTGACGTATACTACTGGAACCCAGAGACAAACACCTACATAACGCCTGACGGGACTCCCGTTACCGATCGGGAGACGATAACGAGCCTTAAAGGAGAGAAGGATGCAGCAGACAAAGAGGAGAAGTCAGAAAAAACGCTTAGTGACATAGAGGCCGCAGCGGCAGCCGCAGCAGGCAAGGACAGTGTGTTCAGTGACGATGACAGAAAAAAGTTGGAGGCTCTAATGCAAGTGGGTCAGCCCACGCAAGCTCAGGAAGCAGAGCTGCAAGAGTTGATTGGCAGGAGAGAGCGGGCGGGAAAAAATCCAAATGAGCGAGGCCATATGAACATCGAAGAGGACTTCTCTCTTGGGGATAAAAAGACTCCTTCGGCAAATAGGGTATCGGCGGCCTTTAACCCAGACGGAACTCCGACTGCTGGTCATAGGTACGCCAGACAGGGCCTAACCCACGCCGAGGTTCATGGGAAACCCAAAGGGGCCACGCTTACCGATGGGGAGTGGGCTGCCGCTGAGGCGGTTCTCACTGGCACTAAAAACCCCAACGCAGCCCCCGTCGATACCGATTCAGGCTATCCGATCATAAAAGCAGACACGACAACTCCTAAGACTGTGGCAGACCTAGTAGCGACAGTACCAACTGACCCCGTAGAGAGGGCTCGTCAGACCGGGGACATGAGTGGCCTCGGCTATAACGTCCCCGCAACAACCTCTAACCCCGTGGCTTCTCTTGTCGGTTCCAATCAGAATCAGCCTGTCACTTCCGATCAACCTGTTACCGGCACTCCGGCGTCTGCCACTCCGTCTACGGTTACGAATCACGCGGCAGCGTATCGTGAGCTACTGGGTGCGGCAGACCTCGCGAAAAACAGAGCAAACCAATTTAACCCGGACGGAACTGCAAAGTATCCGGGTGCCAGCATGGAGTCCCTTAGAGCGAATAACGCTGCCAACGACTATAAAAAACAATACGGAAGTAAATTTACGCCTTGATACACGGATATAAATAATGGCAATCTCCTTTGAATATGGTCCTCCCCCGTCTGCTCTGGGTGCGCTGTCTTACCAAGCCGGTGCCGGTCAGGAGGCGATTCGTCGTCGCAGTGAGATCGAGGCGATGCAGATGCAGGCGGCGAAGATGCGGCAGCAGCAGCAGCAAGCCGCCTTGGACCGCCAGTTCAACTCGTGGAAGACCCAGTACAGTCACCACTCTGCCTTGGACAAGATGCAGAAAGAGTTTAAGTGGCGAGAGGGTCAGGCAGAGCAGGGCAGGGATCATGCCAAGGAAATGTTCGACCAAGAAACTGGTCGCAGGGAAAGCGAGTGGGATAAGAAGTCTGAATTCGATACCACCATGCAGGAGTTGGAGTGGGAGGAGAGGCGAAAGTCTGACCTTACCAAGCATGTCCGAGATCAAAAGGCAGCCAAGCAGCGGCTTGAGCAGGAGCTTGAAAGCAGAGACAAGGCTGCGAAGATGGAGGAAATTAACCGCAAGATAAAGGCAGCGGAAACCTATAATTATGGCCTCCTTAATGCCCCCGGTCGGCAAGTCCATGCCGACCTTACTAAGAAGATCGCAGATGCCCAAAAAAATGCTAACATCATGCCGACTCAGAAAAACCCCGAAGAGCTAAATAAGCTCATCGGGCCACTTCAGGAACAGCTAGACACGTTGCATGAGCAGGAGAAATACACTACCAAGTCGCCGGGCGAAGCGGGCTACAAGGTCCCCGGTAAGTACACAACCACTACCACCCTAGAGGACGGATCGCTACGGACTCAGCTTAACCCTGACGTTGTGAGTAATCCCAAGAAACTCAAGGCGTGGTTTGAAAGCCATCATATCGAATTCGACAAGGAGTTTGAAAATAAAGACGGCAACAAGGCTATTAACAGAATCGTGCCCAAGCAGAACGACGATGGGAGCTTGACGTACGTGATGGAAGAAGTCCCCGTTGGAGGTCTTGGCGAAGCCAAGCAGAAGGAGCGGGACGATACGCAGCGAAAAGCCTACTACGATGCGAAGGAAGATATCTACGGAAGTCTGGTTGACAAAGATGGTGATTGGACTCCTTATGGGAGATCTTTGGCGAGAAAGTATTTTGGGGACGATAAGATCCCCGTTGACCCACTTAAAGCAGACCTGTCGGTAATAGTAACGCCGGAGCTTGCCGAACGTGGGCTCTCTTTGCCTGATGTAGGGGCTGCTGGCGGCGGTGCGGGGCTGTCACCGGGCGATCCCGGCTTTGGCTATACTGGCGGGGCGTTTGGTGCTGGCTCGCCGTTACACGAAACAGGCGCAGCGGGTGCCCGCAGGGGCGATCCGATGTCCCTTCCTCCAAGAAGGTCTGAGAGGGGCGTGATGTCACTCCCTGAACAACTGGAGGCTGAAGGGCCTGTTGGGGCCACTTACGCCACCAAAGAGTCTCTTGCCAAGTACGCTCGCCCCGCAGGAAGAGGCGAGGCCCCTATTACGGGGCAGAAGGCTGCTGCCTTGGCGAAGCGATGGAGTGGATTTAGAAAAGGTGTTAATTCGGCTGCGGCGTTGAAGGAACTGTCGAAGCTACAGAAAGGCACTCAGGAGTACAGAGATCAAGTTCGCTGGGTCTCCGCCCTGCAAAGCGTTCAGGAAAGCCAAGGGAAATAAACTATGCCGAACGATGCACTAACGGCCCTTGAGTCGGACCCTAGATACTACCATCAGGAAAAGGATGAATTCGGAAATCCTCTGCCTGCGCCTGTAAAACGTCTACCGCCTGATCCGAAGCGGGGGGACCGAAAGCCCTTCAATTTTGAGGAGCAGGCTCGCCTGAGAGGTGAGATGATTACGCAGACCCTGAAGAAGGGTCCGGGTTACACCTACGAACGTCCTGCCGACATCGACGAGTGGGAATGGCTCCACATGCGGGACGACCAGCAGGAGGCAGAGGTCGTTCGCCGCAAAGCGAACGACCCGGCCATGATTGAGAAGTTCAATCGCATGTCTGATGAAGAGATTGAGGACTCGCTTCGTGAAAGCGTTGCTGGACTTGCTGGTGATGCAGAGAAACGAATCTCTAAATACGTCGAAGACAATCCATTCGAGGCCTCGTACGACAAGACTCTTTCGATCCAAGAGAGACTAGCCGGTAGTGTCGCCCACAACATAAAACTGCTTAAGGAGAAGGGCTACTCAGACCGACACTACGGGCGTGGCGGCAAGCTGAAGCCGATGGAATTCTCGTATAACCCGCTGGACCCCTCAGGAGCCGGAACGGCTCGGTTTACACGAGGGCTTATCACCAGAACCCCTATAGCCGGGCAGGTGTATGGGGCACTGATGTGGAACGACAAGAGGCAGATTAAGAAGAAAATCGTAGACGGGTCGGTTACAGACGCCGAGCTTGGCCGACTAGGCCTCTACATCGCAGAGGATGAGGTTGCCCGTGGACGTGGGAAGATTGCGAAGACTGTTGACCTTGCTTCTCGCATACCTGCCTTTGGTCTTGAAATGGCAATGACTGGGGGAGCTTTTAAGGCCGGGCAAATTGCAGGAAGAGGAGCGATTGCGGGGAAGACAGGGCTTGCTGCTAGGGCCGGGATTAGCGGTACGGCGAGAGGCGTTCCCACCCTTGCGAAGGTCACTGGGTTTGCCGCCGGGTCTGCCCGTCAGGCTCACCACCCTGTCTACTGGGGGAATATCGTAGAGGGCTTTATGCGCCGTCGAGACCCCACCTTGAAGGTCTCAGATAAGGGCGATTACTTTCTTGAGGAGAACACCAAGGGTGTGGGGGAACATTTCTATAACGCCCTCTTCGACAACTACATTGAGATAATGACCGAACGGTTGGGTCCGGTCATCATGGGGCCAGCAGGAGCGAAGATCCGCAATATGAAGCTGCGAAAACTGCTCGGGAAGATGCCGGATGAAGAACTCGCAAAGGGTGGTCGTGAGGCGATACTGGGTGCGATGGGCCATCTACAGAAAAGTCTACGAACAAACCCCATGCTCAAGGCGGCATCGTTGTCAGCGAACCCGCTGGAAGAATACGCAGAAGAAGTGGTCGGCAGCTTCCTGAAGGGGTTCAGCATTACCGCTGACGAGAACCCCCACTTGTGGAAACTACACACTGCGGTCCTAAAGGACCCCAGTGACGGTGCGGCGTGGGAGGCTCTCTGGGACGAGGCTCTTCCGATGCTGGTCGCCTTCGCCGCCGTGGGCGGCGGCTCAGCGGCTATCAACGGGATCAATCCCCAAGACGCCGATCTGATCAACAAGAAAGAGATTCTCTCTGCGCACATTGCGGAGCAGAAGCTCACTGGTGGCAGAGGATCTGAGGCGAGGATCAAGGCTGCCGAGATCGAGTTGCTTGGCATCCATAAGGAATTAGCCCTCCGAGAAGTAGGTCGCCTTGAAGAAGCGGATAAAGAAAATCCTTGGGGTGAGAGCAGACTACCCCACCACGACGAGTACGCTCAAGACGAGGCTGAAGCCCTGAGATCTGAGGCCGAAACAGGTCGCCAGATGATGGGTGCGGGCTCTGGGGTGAGCCCGCAGAGGCTCGCACAACGGCAGCAGACCGAAGAGGATGTGGCAAGAGCCAGAGCGAAGCAGGACCCGTTGGCTGTGGTCCTCAAGGAGATTGGTGAAACTGGTTCGGTTGCAGCCAAGGAATACGTGGCCGATGAACTGGACGCCTTGGCAAATGCTGACACCGCAGAAGAGCGAGATGCGGCATTAGATGCGTTGGACGAGAAGCTCGACAGGGTTTCTGAAGGCCCCTTGAGCCGCAAGCGTGCGGCTACTCTCTTCCCTGATGAATCCGAACGTCACCGCGATCTACGCAGCGCAGGAGGCCGAAAGGCCTTCCAAGAGACTCTCCTTGGGATGAGAGACGAGATTGACGCGCACGCTGAGGAGCTGAGTGAAGCCTTTGATGAGTCTCTTAGAACCACTGCGCCTCCTAAGGGCAGTGGGCCAGTTGCTGGGCGAGGTAGGGCGACTGGCAGGCCTACGGTAGATCCTGAAGCCACTTTTACAGGTGAGGAATACGATCGCCTACAGGAGGAGGAACGGCTCCGTGAAGAGGAGGAGAAAGAGGAGCGGGAAGCGAAAGCCAAGCGGGCCAAGACAAGGCTCCTTGAGTGGACTACGGACGAGCATGGGCGTCCCGTTCGAGAGACGGGCGAACAGGCCAGATACAGGGAGTGGGAAGAGCGTACCGAACGCGAAGACGCAGAGCGAGAACGTGAAGACGCAGAGCGAGCAAGGCGGCGAACACGGGCTATGGGCCGGGCAGAGGGACAGCGAGCCGGACTTGGTATATCTACCCCCGGTGAAGTCGGTACAGGGCCTGCTGCGAGTACGTTTACCAGAGGCCCCATCGTGGCACCACCTCCCCCGGATGAACAATCCGAGAGGCTGGCGAAGGCAGAGCGGACAACCCAGAAGTGGGTTCCCGGTGGCGTCCCTGCCCTTCGCCCCAAAGTGAAGATTGCGGCAAAGAAGGCTCACACGATACCACAGGGACGATTCCGAAGGGGGGACATGCGGCCAGAAATGGAGGGATACCTGAGCCAGAAGAAACTTGCCGATGGCACCAAGGTAGGCACTGATCCGCACCGACTCCTTCAGTATTACGAAGAGAAGTACCCTGAAATCAAAGCCCTTGGTATTAAAATACTTGGCCTGAAGGAAACAGAGGGCTCTGGTAGCCTCGGAAACGAGGGCTTTCTGGCTTATCGCTGGAAAGGCGATAAGCCAGTGATGGAGGGGGCAAAGATCCACTTGTCTCCTAATGCCGGATTAGCGGTCACACGGCATGAGATAGAACATGTTCTGGACTTCATCCACCAGCGTGGAATGGTCAAGGGTCAGAAGGTTAAGGGCCAACGACTATACATCGGTCCTGCGGAGCATGGTCGGTTTGAACATAAGTATTTCAACCGTTCTGACTACCTTCACAGGGCTCTTGTGCGAGATGCCCTGCGGGAGGGTAAGGAGGTCCCTGAGAAGGTCCTCAAGGACTACAAGAACGATGAAGTGATACAGCGTGCGATTGCCGGGGATGTGGCTGAAGAGCATAAGAAGGTTACTGGGGACATGGCCCCTGATGAGCGGGCAGAATACGAAGAATACCTCGATCGTGAGCAGGATGAGTCTGAAGGTGTCTCGTGGCCGATGGGGCCGGGAAGAACGCCCGCTCGTTTTGAGGGTCAGGGAATCTCCACGGAACGAGTGAGCAAACCCAAGCGAGGAGATCGCAAGCCTACCGAATACGAAAAGCTGAAGGCCCGCGCAAGGGCGGTTGGAGTTCCCATTAAGGGCAAGACAGCAGTTCTGAGGGCTGCTGTAGAGGCTGCGG
>Ga0098052_1001361_pt1 | contig 15290 bp, 9 predicted proteins | sample 15_taG_FD_81591 | JGI IMG/M metagenome (GOLD analysis project Ga0098052, IMG submission 81591) | Marine viral communities from the Subarctic Pacific Ocean - 15_ETSP_OMZ_AT15312 metaG | ecosystem: Environmental > Aquatic > Marine > Oceanic | place: Pacific Ocean | collected 2015-01-18 | reverse complement strand
TGATCTTCAATATTCTTAATATCATAGTATTCATCCATTACAGGATTATCTCCTACTTTAATAAAACGGCTAATAAGTTGGTCTGCTAAAGGAAATCCTGTCATTTCTTCCCACTCACTTAAAATTTTATCTTTAAATTTTGATTTAAATTTGTATATCCATTTCGGGCCATATGTATTCCAATTCCATTTTAATAATTCTTTTGTTTTTACTGCATCTCTTTCGGTTAAAGTTAAATTCATAATATCAGGATCTATAATATCTCTATTAAATCTGTCCTTTACATCATCTCCAGTTATAGATCTTATAGCACTTAACACTTGTTCAAAAAAAGGATTTGTTTTTGGAATACCTTGTGTAAGACCATCCCACCACATTTTAATTTTTTGTGTCTGTGATTTTGCCATATGAAATCCAAAAGCATAATCAAAAGACATACTCCATAATGAAGTTATCCATTGTGAAGTTTGATCTAGTGGTAATCTTAAATAAACAGGCCTACCATCTGGTGTTTCTCCTATAATCCAAGTGTTAAAATTATTCCTATCATGTTCAGGAATAGATTCATATAATAATGCTGCTCCAGTTCCAAACATTCCTAAATAAATCATTTTTTCTACAATTTTAGGCATTATTGAATAAGCAAAAAATCTTCCTCCTACACCCCATGGATTATCTCTAAAGCCTTGTATATCTCCTCTTATTCCTTCTTTATTAGCATTAAAATATAATATCAAATTATTAATAATTGGATTAGCCCTTCCTTGACGAAGAAAGTTAGGAGATCCTATTTTAGTTTGAACAAATTGCATTAACTCTTTCATTGTCATATCTAATTCGCCTTTTTCAATTTGTTTTTTTAGTACATTAAATCCAGCAATCTTATGAGATCGTTCCAAAGCTCTTGCAATCATCGCACTATGATATAATAATTTTCCAGCAGTATTTTCCCAAAGTACTCCAAATTTTCCTTTACTTTCATATTTTTCCCAAATAAGTTTTTTTAACATCATTGCATCTTCATTTAACTCAAGTTTAAATTTACCCATTCCAGCTTGTGATCTATACCCTTCTTCAGGAGCAATTAAATATCCATTTTTAGACATAAATCGTGTAACAGCCGTTCCATCTCCATAAAGGGATTTTAATGCTGGAGAAAGAGATTTAAATACCTCATAAACATATTGTATTGGTGTTATAGGCTGTTTAGATAATTTTCCACTAGGCAACATAATTATAGACCTTCTCATATCTCTAAATCCCCAGTTCCATACCCAAAACAAAGGATTATGTTCAGTAAAAACACCCCTATAAATACTCATAATATTGTTCATTTTTTTTATAATAGAAAATGTATATAAAGGATTTCCGTGTATTGCTTCAGCAGTTTTCTTATGAATATCCATTGGGATTACTTCACCATTTCTCATATAAAATATTCTTTTTAATCCTTCTTTTACTGGCTCTAAATGTCCTTTACGAATATATTTAGGTTTATGAATAACATGAAGATCTTTTTTAATTTTCTTAATATTTTTTTCATTTTTTATAAGAAATTCAATAATATGATGATATAAATTCTGCCTTCTCATTTCTGTTAATAAAACCATATCTTTTGCAAGAGTAGCATCAACAGGATTAACAAATTCTTTAAATGTTCCTTGTGTTTCTTTGATTGTTTTAGAAGCAAAACTATTAGCTCCAAATTTATTAAATCTTGAAATCATTACATCAACAGGAGCATAGGTAATATATTCAAAATTTGATATTAATTGTTCTTTCATTTTAGCATCAAAAACATCATATTCTAATATTGTTTTGATAACATAATCTTTTCGCATTTCTAAAAATTCATAGGCAATTCTAGCTAATTCAGGATGTTCATTTGCATGGCGTTCAAACATTCCTACAATATCACCTTCTTCTGCTTTAAATTTTTTTTCAAGACTTTTTTCAAGTTTATAAAACTTCCAAGTAATTTTATTTTCACGCTGTTTACTTTTTGCAAGATTTATTAATAACAGCATATATCCTAAATTTTCTTTATTATAGCCAAATTTATCTAACTGTTTTTCAATTTTATAAGTATATATTCTTTTATATTCAGAAAGTTCTGCTGATCTATATCTATAATTTTCAATATAATATTGTAGATCTTTAGCTAAAGGACTATTACCTTTTTGATGTTCAAGCTTTAAACTTGATTGAATCCAATTAAAACTATCCCAAACTTCAGCAATCCAATCAGATTTTTGTGAAAATTTTTTCTTCTCATTAATTTCATTAACTTTTTTAATTACTTTCTTTTGATTATTTCTAAACATATTTTGTGTTTCTTCAGCTTTCATAGCATCTATAACATCTTTAGGATTATTAAGTTTATTCTGTATTTGTATATATAACTCTTTTACTTCAGGTCTGTTTTCAATATGATATTTCCAAAGCTCAAAAGTTCTAGGAGCATTAACTTTTGTCCATTGCGGTCTTAACAGCCAAGCCATCATAAAGTCAGCCATTAATTCAACTGCACTATCCCTGTATTTAACAAAATCTTTAGATTCCGTAGTTCTATTAAATGGTTTCCATTTCATTGATAATGCTTTTAGTTCTTGTAAAATCATTTCTACAGTAACTAATCCTCTATTTTTAAGCTCTTTTTCAACCTTTTCTGCAAAAATTCTGTTTACTTCTGCTTCCAATGTAGGATTAACTTTTTTACCATTAATTTTATCAGCAAGGGCTTTTATATGATGCGACATTAATCCTTTCATTGCATCCTTTACAATGAGTTTTTTCAAAGAAGAAGATAATTTAACAAAAGCCTCATAAAATTCTTTATTAATAAATTCCCTTGCCTTTGGATCAGTAAATATTTTTAAAACAGTATCAGGAGTAATTTCTAATTTTTGAATTTCAGTATTAGTTTCTTTTTCTATTTTTTTAGCTTCTATTTCAGCTTCTTTTTTAATTTTATTAAGCTCTTTTCTACTTAATGGTTTAGCTCCATCATTCTTTCCATCAATAAATTTTTTCATATATTTATGAAGATTAGCTATATGACCAAGTATATTACCTTTTGCCATATTCATAGTAGGAACAAAATCTATTAAATGACCTAGCTCATGTGCTAAAGTCATTAAAAATCTTTCAGGATTTTTTTGTAAATTTTTGGTTACAATAACTTGTGCCTGTTCATTTATGGGTTTATTTTTATCAATTTTTTTTATATGACGAAATACACCATAAGTATTTGGATGTAAGTTTTTAAGTTCAGGAAGTTTTTTTAATAAAGATTCTACAAGAGTAACAATTTCCCAAAATCCTAATGTTTGTCCGTTTTCAAATAATCGTTTAAAATCAGCCTTGTTTCCTTTTGGAAATGAAGTAAATTCATAAGGTTCAACAGGCATACTTGATGTTTCTCCATCTCGTGTACCTCGTTCATAATGAAAACCACTTGATTTACCTTTATCCGCATGATCTCTCCAATAGGTTTCTGCTTGAGTTTTTAATTTACCATCTAATCGCATTGGCATTAACAAAGCAATAACATTATTTGTTTCAGGATGTAAAAATACTATTGCCTCACCACCATCTTTTGCCACAACTTTAGCTTTTTTCTTTACCCCACCTTCTTCAAAAATACTTAATTGATTATAAGCCTTTCGAGAAAATTGAATAAATTTTTTACCTACTTTACCAACAAGAACATCAGGGGAATCCCATTCACCTTTTGTTTTGGCAAAAACTATAGACATTTGTTTATATTTTGCAGTTAATCCCTTAAATACTCTATTAATTAATTCTTTACCTGTTTTAAAATTTAATCCATCTCTTTTATCCCAAATATTCTCTCCTTTTTTATTCTTTTTATTAAATTCTTTTTCAATCTTTCTATAATATTTATTAACAACCAAAAGTTTTCCATCGCTACTGACCTTCCCATCTTGAGATACTACTTTTTCTTTACGACTATTTTTATTTAAATCATTTAATGCTTGAACAATAGTAGACTTAAATTGAGAACCATCTTTATTAACAATTTCATTACCTTCTCTTTTAACTTCAATAATATCAATTTCATATTCACCAGCTTTTTGTTTAGTTTCAAAAGAATTTTTATTACTTTTACTTCCTGTTTGAACAGTATCTTTAGGCAAGGTATCAACAGTAGTAAGTTTAAGGTTTCCATCTGCTTCAATTTCAACTTTAAGATTATCTTTTTGTGAATCTAATTTTCTTGCCTGACTTTCAAGAATAGGTACTGTTTTTCCTTGAGAATTTTTAACAATTAATACTGCTTCACCACCTACAACTTCCTTTCCAACAATAATACCCTGTTCTGTTCCACTAACATTAATATTTATTTTTTCACTAATTTGATATTTAGGAGGTTCTATTAATTTTATTTCTGATGATTCTTCTAATTTTTGAAGATACTTTTTTTGAGTATCTAAAATAAAATCAGGAATTTCATTTCTTAATAACTGTTCTTTTACTTCAGGCCTTTGATCAGTAATCATCAGGATTGTATCAGGATGAATAGCGTGTTCTTTGTATATATTAATTAAATTTCTTACCTGACCTATTGTAGTGTGAAATCCAAATATCAATACGGCTGTATGGGCAAAATCTCTCATTGTAGGAACATGACCATTCATTCTTGCTCCTAATTCTGTCATTACATAAATTTCAGAACTTAATCGTGCTACTGTAGGGGCTGATTTTCCAACAACAGTCTTTGATAAATTTCCTGTACCAATCATAGATTTTGTAGCAAATTGTGTTGTTAATCCCGTTACTGATGTTGCTGCTCCAAGAAATGCCATTTTTCCTCCAACAACAGCAGTTTTAATATCAATAAGATGATCCATATATTCTTCAAAATTATTTACTTTTCCGTCTATCATAGCTTCGGTAAAAGAATGTCGTAATACTTCAGGCAAGGCAAAAGCTCCCGCCATACAAGTAACAGGGGCGGCTGGAGCAGCCCAACCTCCTGTAATTGCTGTAGAACCTACAGCAGCAGCAAAACATCCTACTCCCATAGGAATTATATCTGCTCCTAAAGTTATAGCTGATTGTATAATTTCTTTGTGAAAAGTTTGACCTTGATACATAAAGATTTCCTTCATCATATCTTCTTTTTCTAATCCTGATGCTTCAGGATGATCCAAAGACCATTCAATATATTGGTCAAACATTCCTATAACAGATTGACTATATCCTTGTTTAAATACATTTTCATTTCCTTGACCACCAGCGTAATAGGAAATTAAACTATCTATTTTTCCCAGCCATCCATCTTGAAACACCCAATTACTAGGTAACATTGCTAATTCAGGATTTTGATACCCTACATCCATTGTACCCCAAAAATCAAAGCGTTTCATTCTTTCATCTAATTCAGCATTTTCTTTTACACTCCAAACACCATTATCATCTTGTTCCCAATCTGCATGATGATAATCTTTATATAAAGATTTCATTGCCTCTATATCACCTTGAACTATTTTTTTAATTAATTGATCCGTACCAGCTCTATTAAGTATTTCATCAGGCCCGATTTGAAAAAAATTAGCCATTGTAATAGCTCGTTGTTGATCAAGAGTTAGGGCTGTTGCGTTTTTATGATCGTAGGCTTCTTCAACCCATTTAGGCACTACATAATCAGGATTCATTGATCGTTGAGTATTAACAAAGCGATTTAATGCTGTTACAAGAGATTGTTCCTTAAATTGAAATACTCCCCAAGCCGAACCATCAGGACTAGCAATATTTCTATTATCAGATTCAAGAGATGATATAAAACTTATATAGTTATTCCAAGATTCTAATTCTTGTTCATTCCATCCATAATTTTTTACCGCCCACTTTAATATACTCCTTGTTTCCTGTCCTGTTGTCAGGGGTGTATTTAAAATATATACCTCTTTATCTTTTTGAAAATCCTCAATTAATTCATCTTCCTTCTTTTTAATTCTTTCAGGTTTTAATAATTCTTCATATTCCTTGCTATAAGCAAATCTATTTGTATCTGCGTTCCAACCAACATTTCCCTCAAGAATATCTCTTGCTTCTGAATCATTTAATTTTTTTGTTTGATCTTCATTTAAAGCTGAACTCATTAGCTTAATTTCATTTGTTTCTTTAATATCGTTATAGCTTAAATTAGGAAAATGATCGTTTAACCAAGAATCTATAAACCCTATCCTTCCATTATTATCGCCTTTAAATTTTTCATATGCCTCTAAAACTTTGTTTTTAATTTGATTCTGTTCATCTTTTGAAAGTTTTAAAAATTCACTTTGATTTTCCTGATTTGCATTAATCTCAGAATTAATAACAGATTGTGATGTATCACTATTAGAAACATTATCTTTATTGATTTTATTTACATTATCATCAAAAGGCTCGGTATTTTGATTATTAAGTAGACTTGCATCTACATTCATATCATTATCATTAAGAATATTACTTTTTACTTCTTTTAATCCATAGGTTTTATTGATTTCCATATCACTAAAACCAGCCTTTTTAAGCATAGGTCTTTGATTATTAACCCAATGAATAATAGCATCATCACTAAAACCAGCTTGTTTTAAATGTAATGGAGTAAGTGTTACCATGTTTACTCCTGTAAATCAGGTAAAATGTTTAATGTATTAAAATCAAAATCTTCTTCAAATTGAGTACCTGAAATAACAGAAGGTAATTCTAAACTTTTTGCAGTAAATTCTTTTTTTACTCTATTTAGATATTGAGGTATTGTTTCATTTTCCTTTCTTAAAGGAATTTCATAATTAGGAAGAATAGGTTGTTTTCCTTCAAACCATACTCCTGTAGCTAAAGCAAAAGGTTTATCTTTATCAATATTTGTTATCCAATCAAATTTAGTATAATCACCAGATTTATTTTTTACTGCTTCTTTAGAAAATTCTAATATGTTATTCATAATATAATTAGGACTTGATTGATTTGATAGCATATTAACATAATTAAAACCTTGACTTTCTCCATGGGCAAGGACTTGATTAAAATAATTTATTGTATCATAAACTTCTTTTCCATAATTTGTTTGTAAAGCTAACATTAGATCTGCTGCATCCATACCTTGAACATCTTGTAATAAAGTAGATAATTCTTTAGAGCCAATTTCATCAGCTAACATAAGAATAGCACTTTTATATAAAGTTTTTTTATATTGGTTTTTTTCTTTAATATTATCATCTATTTTATTATTTAACTTGCTATACATTTCATTTGATATTAATTGATTACCATATATTTCAGTTAAAAAAGATCTTTCTGTTTCTGTATCTATTAATCCACTATAAACAAACATATTTGCTAATGTAGTAGCCTGTGTTCCTTGAGCTGTTTCCCAAGGCTCAACTGTTGTTTTATCGGAATTTTGCCATGAATAAAAATTATTTAATAATGCTGTTTTTTCACTAGGCATTAAAGATGAATCACTTACTCTTGTAGCAAAATCTCTAGCTAATTCTTGTCCATTTTCTGTTCCATTTCGTATTTCAACAAATTCACTAATAAAATCATTTTTTACCACTTTATTCTTTTTATCTAACATTGATTGATGAGTATTAGTTTGATTACTAAAATTAGATTCTGCTTCACTAATCATAATTTTACGCAAATCAGGATCTAAACTAGGAACATATAAATATTCTCCATCTTCATCTTTTTGTTTTAAATTATTTAATACACCTTCCCAATTTGTTTCATTATTTCCAAAAGGATTTTGTATCAATTCACTCTCTTTAACAGCTAACCAAGCAATAGCTTGATCCTTTAAATTTTCTAATTCAAAATACTGTAATGTTGCAACTTCATCATCAAATAAATTACTTTGACGATTTCTCTTAATTATATCTTGCATAGATAACCAAGCAGCAGTAATTTGTGAAGGATCTTCAGCTTTGTCTATTTGATCTTTAAAAGTTTCTACACTTTGATTATAGGCTACTCCCGCATTTTTAATTTTTTGTGATCTAATTTGCTGATTAATTTTTGTTCTTCCTTCAAAAATAGTAGAATTAAAAATAGGCTCTAATTCTGTCCAAGTTTGTTCATCAAATTGTTTTTTATATTTCTTTTTCCATTTATCTACATTGTTATTATAATCATTTAACCAATTATCAGGTGTTAAATAATCTTCTCTATCTAATAAACTATCGTTATATTCTGTTACATCTTTATAAACAAGCGAAGTACCTAAATCTTTATTTGTATTTATTTCTAATCTTCTTAATTTTGCCTCAAGATTAGTTTTTTGTTTATGTGTTTCTACTGCTAATTGTCTTACATTATTAGCAAAATTTGTAGCAGAACCAGAAGCTATTTTACCCTCTCCTAAATCTGTTTGAGTTGTTTGGAAATTAATTGTTCCCTCTTTATATCTTGGAATTTTAACCATTATGTTATGAATCCCATTGCAGCGGCTTTGTCTGCCTTATCCATATTATAAATATCCATACCACCTTGTAGTAAAGAAGAACCAGCATTATATAATTCATTTGTAACTCTACCAGCTAATTTAATATCAATTTCTGTAGCTTTAAGAACAGCTCCTTTTTCAAGCCAAAATAAATCATTTTCATAAGATTTAATTGTTTCATTCTGAATAAGAAGCGGTGATCCTTGAAAAGCTATTCCACTAGCACTAAAACCAGCTCTTTGTTCGCTTAATAATTTAGCTGTTTTTTTATTAAGAGATATTCTATTATAAGCTAAATTAATATCATTTTTTTGTTTATTAAAACTAGCAATCTTTTTATAATTATCAATTGTAGCCATACTGCCCATAAAGGACATAGTTGTAGATCCAACAATTAATGCTGCCATCCAAGGAAAAGGCATTATTTAACCTCCTGTGAAACAGGTATTTTGTCTTTTTCAATTTCAACTTTTGGATTTAATTTCATAAGTTCTTGGCGAAGATCAAAATTTTTATCAGCCCATTTTTCAAGTCTTTCTTCTAAAAATTTATTATGAATTTTTATCTCTTTATTTTCTTTTTTCAAATCTCTATTTAATTGCTCTAAATTTTCCATATTAATCACTCGTTACCAATGTACCACTTATGCCAAGAATTGTCATAGGTAAAGGCTGTTTTTGTTGAATTACAATTTGTCCTTCTCGATCCCATCCTAAATTTGTTACCCTTTTATCCCCTGTAAAAGAAGATATTGATTCATCCATAGCATTAGCCGATGTTCTAAAAGGCAACTGATCCCCATTAATCGTAGCCCCTACTGTACTTAATAATCTAACTAATACCTCATTATATCTTTTTTTTCTACCTTGTGCAGTACCAGCCGAAGCTCCAGCCTCTACTTTCATAGTTTTTAAGGTAGAATTATATCCCAAGCCTATTTCAATAGGTTTAGAGGAATAAGAGCTAGTTAAACTGATAGTAATAGCTCCATTTGATACTATTTGTGTAGGATAAACAGCATCGTCTATAAGTATTTGTACTACTTCTCCCTCTAAATGCTCTAAAGAAGTTACTTTTGTTGATGATCCTGTAACTGTTCCTGATAATCCTGAATCCATATTTAATGTTGAATCTAGATATTCTATATATTTAACTGTAGAATCATTAACTATTCTTTCAATAACAATCCATACTTGATTTTCTATTGTTTCAGATATTGTAGCTACGCTTTTTACCTTTGAATGTACTTGATCTGAAACTGCTAATCTTACAGAATCAGATGAAGTTATTGTTAATAATCCCGTTCCATTAGGTGATGTTTCTTTTACTGTTACTATATTAGCGGCTGGATTAGATACAGTAAAATCTGCGTGTGCATTTATAGCAGTATAAATATTATCAGCCGTTGTGTTATTATTTGTATTTGGTCGCCATCCATTTGTTTCGGATGGAGAAGATCCACCAGCAGTTTCAGATGTAAATGTAGCTGTAGTACCATCTGATTTTGTTAATGTTAATTTTGATCCTACAATAATATTTGCATAATCTGTTACAGTAATAGTACATTGTGCATCCTTACCTCCAAGAATATGTCTATGCCAAGCTATAACATCTTCATCTCTTTGATAAGTCATTCCTAATAAAACACCATCACTTCTTACTGCCCAATATACAGATTCAGGTTCTTGTGCATAAGCTACATCTACAATTCCATCTCCTGTAATATGTTCAGCTAATAAAGTCATATCAGGAGCAACATAAGCATCATCTTCAAATCTATAGGCAAATTCTCTTACTTTTTTCTTTTGTCGTTGAACAAACATTACAGCATTACCAATTTGTATAGGTTCTGTAGTATGACCACCATATGTAGTTTGTTGTGTAATTGTTACATTATCAGGCTTTAAAGGTTCTCCTGTAGGCCTACCTACCCTAAATTCACCACCAGCCGTACCAACAACTAAATCTCTTGCGGGAGATAACCATCGTATTAAATTAACTCTATTAGCTGCAATGGTATAAATAAAAGCATCAGAAGCACTTGCATCATCAACATCAAAATTTTCATATTCACCAGATTGAGATGCCCAAATTGTTTGAGGATAATCAGTAGATCCAGCAAATACCAATCGTTGTTCATAAAAAGATACTGTTTGAGGAAAACTTGTTGTATTTGACCAAGCTCCTAAAGCCCAAGAAGTTTGTGCTGAAGTTCCTCCCGTATCTTTACTAACTGTCCAAGTAACTACTGTAGCACTTGTATATCCTGTAATTTTTCCCCATCCATCCTGAAGTTTTACTAATCTGCCCACATCTGTTGAAGCAAAAGTACTTGTAGATGCTGTTAAAGTTCTTCCTGTTCCTACAGTTTGATTACTTGTTGTTAATGTTGTGGTTGTTGTATTTGTATCAAGAAAAGGCCCTGATTGAAAATCAACATCATCTAAAGTCCAAGATGTATGATCAGTTCTTGATAATTTTGCTGGTTCATGGGAAGGATGAACAAGATACATTATGTCTGCAGATTGTGTAAATTGTAAATCAAAAATTTGTGAATCTGTATAAGTAGTTGCTATTTCATAAACTTTATTAGCTACACCACCTGATGAATAAGCAGTATATCCTGATGAATTTACACCTGATAATTCAAAAGTATTAGTTGTTTTATTTGCTACTGTAAATCTTCTTGAATTAAGTTCTGTCATTCCAACAACACCACTAATCCATACATGATCTCCATTAGAATATCCATGTGAGCTAGATGTAACAACGGCTGGATTAGCAGCAGTTATTCCTGTAATAGTTTTATTGGCTTCAGTAATTTGTCCATTATCTTTAAAAAAACGAATATAAAGATTACCAAATTCTAAAATATAAGATTGAGTAATATTAAATTCAAAAGGAATTAATCGTACAGCTTTTGAAGAATCTTTTACTTCACAAACAAATCGTGTACCCGATCTTCTTGTAGCCCCTCCTTGAGGGAATACTGTCATATTTTCTAATGTTTCAACACCATTATTATATTTTTTAAAATCTGTTTGACCAGCCAATTTTGGCGTTAATTCACCAGCAGTAAAATTAGTTTGAAAGGGATGTACTCTTGCCATTTATCACTTCCGAAAGTCTGTAAATGTGTCAGAAACAAGATCATCTTGAAATCCTTCTTGTCCATCAACACTTCTAGCTTCCCGAAGTTTAGCATCATAAAGTTTTTGCATATTTTGTTGTAATTGCACACTTCCTGTTACAGGATAAGCAAGATCTACAGATAATTTTGCAGTTAAAGTATCTATAAATAATGGATCAAATTGAGCTGTATCTGTTACTCTAGCAATATATAAAATTTTTGCTGTTCCTTCATCAGTTAGTAAAACTCTACCTGTACCAGCTAGATGTTCTATTTTAAATACATAATCAGAATATTCCATTTCCAAAACACGCAAACAAAAAGGATCTGTAGGTAATGAATATTGATAAGAATATTGATAAAGAGGTGTATCTGTTAATTGTGATAATTGTTGTCTAGTAATAGCAAAATTCCAAGGATGTGTTCTTAAAACTTCATCTCTTGCTTCATTATAAAAAGAATTACATAGCCTAGCTCTTTCAGTATTATCTGTTAATGAAGTTATAGGAGAATCTCCTAATCTTCGTAATGCGTTTGCACATATTGAAACTTCTGTAGCCATATTAATTTATAATAATAACAGAAGGGCGATGATTTTTCAATCGCCCCTCTAATTTATGTTTAATCTACAACATAAACAATATAGCCGTACACAGTACTTGAAGCTGCGAAAGCAACATCTTGAGAAGTTAATCTAATAGATATTTTATTTTTAGATTCAAATAACTTCGTATTATCTGTTGTTATTGCAGTACAAATACCACTAACTGTACCAGCCGTATCTACATTTATGCCGTCATCCATACCATTTGGATCAGCAGCAACACTACTTCCATCTAAATCAGTATAAGCATCCCAGCCAATGTCCATAGTAGCACTACCTTGTGTCCAATTATGTTTAATTCTACATAATGAACCTAGCACTCTTACAGAACCAGCGGGAAGCCTAGCAACCTCTACAGATGATGTAGCATCACCAGCTCCATCTTGAGTATGACTAAAATACGCAAATCTCAACCTTCCATGTAACTTGGTAGTTTCCGCTGGAACGGATGGAACAGCATCAAGATTTGTAATTTCATTACCCTTTTGTGTTGTAACAGCCATAACTTACTCCTATTCAGTACACGCTATTTCTACGACTTTTTCTTCTTCGATACGAGTTGCCCCGATTGTCATAGAAAGGAAAACTTGAGTTGCATAATTCTTGTCATCTCTTTCAGATATTTTAGTTTTAATATCTGCTCCAAGAGCAAGTCCAATACCTGATTTCGCCCAAGCCGTAACTTGACGATTACCATCAGAATCAGTACCTAATCTTTGAGTACGGATAAACTTGAATCCTAAAAAGGAATCAAGACTTCCTTGAGCCAATGCCTTAACAGTTGCATAATCGCTAGATGTAACCTGTGTAACATTTAACAAGTCGGTGATTTGACCAGCCGCACAAGCTAAATATCTAGGTTCATCAGGATCAATGTCAGCCGCATCCATAATCTCTTTAGCAGATAATAATTTTGCTAAAGTTAGACCACCTGATGCGTGAGCTACTTTATTCCCCGCTGGTAGTGAAACGGATGTACCACCCGCTACGCCCCCATATGCAGTTCCTACAGCAGCCGCAATAATGGAATCATCCATTGCTCTACCCATTGCCCAAGCTCCAGCCATTGCGTATTCAGATTGAGGTGAAATTAATAATCTCACCTTATCTTCCTGATCAATCAAATCAGCCCAATCATAGTCATCCATAGTAACTTTTCTTCTACTATGTGGAGTGTCCATTCTTGGAGTGTCTGAATGTCTTGAAGTACGCTTTTGAGCTGCAGTTGAACCGATTCTTTCAAAAAAGTGTGCTTTACCCGTTACTGTTTCAGAACGAACCGCATCTCTTAATCTAGAACCTTTTTGTTGAGCTAAATGTAATACATTACTCTTATACTGTTCGACAAAAGCCGTTGTAATTTGAGTAGACATTATACAAGCCTCCTAGTTTTATTAAGAACATTAAATACATAACCTCATGTCATATACCTATATTCCACAAATCGGTTTTTATCCTTTCGGGAAACCTTATCGTAAAACGATACGATCAATCGAATGTTTAAAGCCGATCATGGCTAATGTTCCGTTATCCTAGAAGGGGGGAACTAATATCTTTATTTTAACACAATTTTATCATTCACCATATACTTTTTCATGCAATTCTTTCATTTTCGAAACTGCCGATATATGATTAGGGCTACTCGCATCCCAATAAGCATGAGTTTTATCATTTTGTATTTTTTCTATTTCAGCTTTAGCATCCAAAGGTGATACAGCCAACCTATTATTTGCAGTATTTTTAGCCATATCTTCAGTAACATCTTTACCTAACCTAGAAAATAACCTTACTACTGCTGGATGATTTCCAGCTTCAGTATTTAGTAAAGCTGTTAATTCAGGATCTCCATATACCTTCATTGCTCTTTGTGCAGATCTAACATTTTTATCATATTCAAAACCCCATTCTTTTCTTAATAAAGATTCAGTTTCATCTTTCCCTTGTACAAGATTACCTTGTGCTTGTTGATTTTGAAAAGTTACTGATTCTACCTGATAATCAATTAATTTTTGTACTTGATCATTATTTAATCCAATATTATGAGCTACAGCTTTAAAATTTTTAACTGCTTCATCTTGAAAATATTGTGAATGTGTATCAGGTATATTAATTTCATATTGATCTGATTTTTCAGGTCTACCTAATTTAGAATATAATTCGGTTTTTTCTTCATCTGTTTTAGGTATAGGTATTCTATTTCCAAGCATCTGTTGTTGATGAATTAAAGTTTTTGCTGCTGATTCAGCATTTTTTATTTTTTGAATAGTTGGATCATTTTTAACTTCTTCAGAAAATTGAAATCGCCAATCTTGATTATCACTAGATTCAGATCCTAATATAGATGTTTCTTCTACAGGATTGTCTGTTACTGTGGTCTGTTCATCAGCCATTTAGCCTCCTTGTTTTTTATTACTTAATAAATTTATTATTCGTAGCACTACCGACCTTTGTCCACATTGGTAGGCTGTCTTATAAGGATTCTCATTAAAAGAATCCGCATTAAAATAGGCTGATTTTAGATCATCTAAAACCTTTTCTCCATCAATACCATTAAAAGTACCTGAATAAGCCTTTTTTAAACTTTTTATATCTCCTTCATATGTCATGTAGGAATATTCATTTCTTCTGATTGAGCCATAGCATCTTCTATCATTCCTTGTGCTTGAGGTGAACTCATTTTTTCTACTGCTTGACCAGTTTTTGCCATTGCATCTGCTTGAGCTTGTTGTTGTTGAGCTTCCATCATTTGTTGTTGTTGTTGAGCTTTAGCTTCTCTCATTTCCATTACATCATCTTCACTACGCAAAAGTGTTTTAGGAACACCTAAAAGTTTTGCTCTCATTCTTATAGCTTGATCGTGATCTATAATATCCATAATAGCGGGATCTACTTGAGCTACATTCATAGCTAATTGATATAATCTTTCTACTGCTACAGCTTCTTCCATTCGTTGAGAACGAGCTAGTGGGCCAACATACTCAATATCCATATTAGTATTACTAACTGCTTCTGGTGGATTCATTAAAATTCCTCCACGAAACATAATACCAAAACATCTTTCAATTAATGGATTTAAAAATTCAGTTTGAAATCTTCCT
>Ga0098052_1001355_pt1 | contig 15312 bp, 35 predicted proteins | sample 15_taG_FD_81591 | JGI IMG/M metagenome (GOLD analysis project Ga0098052, IMG submission 81591) | Marine viral communities from the Subarctic Pacific Ocean - 15_ETSP_OMZ_AT15312 metaG | ecosystem: Environmental > Aquatic > Marine > Oceanic | place: Pacific Ocean | collected 2015-01-18 | reverse complement strand
CGAGGTTGGCAACTCGATCGATGCTCCCTGGTGGGAAGGTCATCGAGTTATTGAGGGCATCCCTTCACGCAGCTTGAGCGTGGGCGATGTGATTCATCCGCTTAGTGATGACCGCCATACGGTGATGGTTGACAGCTTCGGCTTCAAAGTTCTGAAATAAGGAGAAATGAGATGAAGATTCATGATTACTGTCCAGGTAATGGAACCCGGTATCAATTGGCACTGGATTCAACCCAAGATGGAGACATGATTTTGCTGTGGCTTAATCCATTACATACGCTGGGAGGGGTTTGCCTTAACTTGGGTCGTTTTTCACATGTTAACTGTGATCGTATCGAGGGCGCCCTCAATTGTCCACCCGCTGATGCGGCAGCAATTTTGGGTTGGTTGAAAAAGACATTTAACTTCACCGGGCAAGGCGCATGGTCATGGGATGATTGCGGCCGTTATTGTGGAGGCGAAGGATGAGTCTATTCAAAAAGAAGGTTCCGACTAACACCACTTGGGAGTTTGACAAAGCACGAGAACGACGCAAAGAGATTTTTGAGGTTCTGGCCGTCGTTACCATGATTCCGGTTTTCTACTATTTGGCAGTTCTGCTGCTATGCCTTTAGGAGGGCAACAATGAGTGACACAGTATTCGGGACTTCGGTCCCCCACCTGGTAGCATTTCTGACATCCAAAATCAAGACCCCTGAGGACAAGAAGCTCCTTTGGGCCGGCATCAAGCGAGAGCACAACGATGAGCTATGTGAGATCCTGGGCGTGGATCCGGCGTGGGGTATCCAGGCTGGCAATTTGATCGGGTTCGATATCGACTTCGATCGTCGGCTGATGCTGTTGAATTACAGCCCGACTGCCCATAACCTGTTGCATGAGATTCCCGGCGGATGGACAAGCGTCGTTCGTGCCTTGCGTGGCTTGGTGGTCTCCTATGACGAGCCCGGCGACATCAATGGTGTTCGTTTGGTTTCTCGTGGCTTCGAGAAGTTCTTCAATCAGGGCGAGCTCCCCGAGACCAAGGTCGACGCATTGCGCCAGGTGACCATCGGTGAGCCTGTTTTCTGCACCCAAAAGGAAGACGGTCATATGATTGAGTTTTTCATGTGCCAGAAGAAGCTTTGCTCCACCACACGTGGCCGGCTGCAAACGCCGTCCGGACAGGAGGCTCTTAGCTTGCTGACCCGGGCCCAGTTCATCAAGGCGTCGGAAGTTGCCCGCGGCATGAACTTTGATCTGATGACCCTGGTCTGCGAGTTTGTTCACCCAATGACACGGGTCCATGTCGAATACAACGGCGCCAAGCAGATCTACTTGCTGGAAGCTTACGACGTACAGGGCCGTCCGGCCTTTCATGAGACACTGGTCCGAATTGCCCAAGCATTGCCTGGTGTGTTCCAGTTGCCCACGTCGCGCTGGATGACAATTGACCAACTTGACAAGGAGGTCAATGATCGATCAGTGGAGAACTGTGAGGGTTGGGTTGCACAGATTCCCACCCAATATGGTGCCACTCGTCGCATCAAGTTCAAGTACATCGACTACATTGGTCGGATGGTCAGCTCCAAACTGACCTACAAGTACCTGATGAACTGTATGAAGAACCAGCGCCTGGACAAGATGCTGATCACCTTGCCTGAGGAGATTCGTGCCCATGCGTATCAGATGGTCGATGACGCCAAACTGAAGCTGCGCGAAGGCCAGACAAATGGCAAGGGATGGTGGGCACTCTACGATCTCTACGTCCCTGAGGAGGGCAGCCTCAACAACTTCCGCAACGTTTGCCGGGCTTACTACAAGTCTCAGGTGCCCAGCGTGTAAATCGCGGGTAGCAATGGTATAATAGGAACGAACCTGGAGGACAACATGAAAACACTGCCAGTGTCATCAGAAACAATGCTGACCATCAAACAGCATGTCGCGGCCGGCCAAAAGATTAATGCCATCAGGGCTTTGCGGGCAGATGTCGGCTGCGGTCTACGAGATGCCAAATATGCTGTGGAACACTTGATGGGTGAGATTACAGCTGAGACCGCCGGTGTCACTATTGGCCCCTACTTCCGCATCAAGTCTTTCCAGCTGGAATGCTCCGACGGTGTGGTTGAGGTTGACATGGAGGAGCTGAAGTTGAAGTTCCTGATGGAGCTGCCGGAAATCGGTATTGATGCCTGCGGAAAGCTTCTTGAATTGACAGAGTTCGTTCAAAAGTGGCAAGGTAATGGCTGAGACAAAGACAGTTCGCAAGGGCCGTCTGGTTACCATTCGAAGGAAAGTCCAAACATCTGGTCCTTGGTCTGGTCTTGTTAGGCCGGATGGCGAACTCGCGCCCGTCATCTCAATGGATGCTCGATCCGAATCATTGTACATGGTGCTGACTGATCCCAAAATGGTAGTCAAGTCTGGACATGAACTCCTTGTTGTTGACCTGCTGGGCAGCGACGGAGACGTGCAGGAAGATTTCTTGGTCGAGTTTCTTGAAGTTGTTAGCTAGGAGAATGAAATGGTGAAGAAAACAAAGAAGGAAGAGGTCATTGATCCGGGTCCCCTTGAGCATGATGGATGGAAGCTGGGACAGGAGGTTTGGTGCAAGCGATTCCCAACCGAAGAGCTGGCTTGTGGTCCCATTACCAAAATCTGCTTGACAGACTCGGAGCCGTGTTTCACATTCGTCGACAAGTTCAGTGGATCATATCGAATGGCATTGTTCTCCAGCATCATACCGATTCCAACCAAAGCAATGTGGAACAAGCTGAATAGGTTTCATGTCCGAGATGCGAAGAAGGCGGAACGAAGAGCGGACAAGCTGGCAGCGAAGAAGGCAGGAACTCAAGTCCGAAGGAAGTAGATGTGTGTGTAGTAGATTTCAACTACTTGATGGAACAAGTCTCAGCCGGCAAAGTCAAGCGGCCCTGGCGGCGGATGTCAAAGCGGAAATTCAAAAAACATGCGTGCCAAAACCTTGACTACGACGAGATATTTATTCTGGCTACCAATGCCAAAGTGGGAGACATTTACTATGAGCACGAGGAGAATCATCGAATCTGTGAAATTAGAGTAAATGAGCCCGAGTCATCTTGGCCATCTTGGGATCAGATGGAGATAGACACTGTGCAGGGGCTCCGTTGCTCAAGCAAATCAAGAATAAAAATCACGGGATTTCTTATTAATGAAGTAGGCGCATCAACTTGTGGATGCGGTCACCTCAGTCTGCCTGTTTCGGTCGACATGGCTGCGGAAATGGAATTGATGAATTGCTTGAGCTACTTTAATATCGACAGACTTCGTGGTCTGTCAAAAAAGTATGGGTGGTATCGATCGGAACATGAGTTTCTTAATAGGTTTTCATGGTGTATTGAAACTCGAGATGATCCTGGGTTTGCTCTTTATGTGGATTGGGCCAAGAGGGCAGTTCGCATATATGATCGCTACGGTCCACTTACCATGGTAGATGAGGATGGCGTCCTGCTGGAGTCATACCGAGCGACCAGGAGCGACATCTGGAAGATGTGCTGGTCATCTAAGGAGGAAGAAGGATGAAGGTTTGGTTCACAAGTGATACACATTTTTCACACGCAAACATCATCAAGTATTGCAGTCGTCCGTTTAAGAACACTGATGAGATGAACTCAGTGCTAATCAGCAACTGGAATAAGGTTGTGGGTCCTGATGATCTGGTCTGGCATCTTGGTGATGTGGCAATGGGGAACCGAAAGCGGATCCCAGAATATCGTGCAGTACTCAATGGCCGCATTCACCTCATCAAGGGAAACCATGATTATGGCAAGCAGCTTGAGTGCTTCGATGAGATCTATGACTTTGCGGTAATCAGGGTTGATGATATGGCTGTGGAACTGATTCACAACCCACGTAAAGTTAAGGGTCTTGGTGATCTTGCCCTGGCAGGACATGTCCACGATAAGTGGGTGATGATGCCAAAGAATCTTGTGGTTCCGGAATACAAAGCAACGGATCATTATGACCCTGAGTTTACCGCACCATGCAACATTTACAATGTGGGTGTGGATGTTCGTGAGTTCAGGCCAGTCAGCCTTCAAGAAGTTATGGAATGGAAGTGAGGTAAACATGACTATGAAAATCATCGGTCTCATTAACAGGAGCAAAAGGGTTTGTTGTCCACGCTGGCTGTGAACTCAAACTTGCCTACTCGAGTGGATCCGGTCTGGCTTGAGGAAATGTCAATCGACATTGTGAAAGATATGATCAAACTCGATTGGTGCCGAGACGAAGCCCTGCACGTGTAACAAGCCACCATAAGTAGTATAATGGAAAAGCGCCCGGATGGCGCATGGAGAAAACCATGAAACGATGCATAATTTTGAGAGGGATTCCGGGTTCGGGCAAATCCACCAAGGCACGTGAGCTGGCTGGTTCCACCGGAAAGATTCACTCCACTGACGATTATTTCGAGGTGGATGGTGAGTATCGATTCAATCCAAAGATGCTTGGTCGTAACCATGAGCTCAACTTCAAGGCGTTCAAGGTGTCATTGGCTTTGGGCATTGATCCGGTGGTGGTGGACAACACCAACATCAGGTTGTGGGAATTCCAGAAATATGAGGCGGCAGCTGCAGAAGCGGGATATCAGGTGGAGATCGTCAAGGTCCCACACGTTGATCCTAAGCTGGCCGCAGAGCGAAACACCCACGGTGTCCCGGAGCATGCCATTCGACGAATGCTGGCTCGTTGGGAAGACTAACAGGAGACAATATGCTTGACCGTGAATTTTACGAGAACTTCGGTGCCCTGGAAAAGGGTGTCATCCTTCCAAGTTGTAATGTTGACAAGGAGCTGGAAGGCATGTCTCCGGAAGAGGCGCGCAAGACCAAACGCAAATGGCGTAAGCTAATGCGGAAAGCAAAGAAGCGTTCTGGTTGGTATGGAGAAGACAAAGGTTATACGAAACGTAGTGCCCGATTTGCCCTCTCCGAGAAGGGTCGTGAACTATTTGAAGAGAAAAGCAAATGAGCCAGTCACTAGGAGATCGTATCAAGTCGTATGAGGCTGCGCAAACTGCCAGTCGATTTCTGCCCATGGTGCCCATTGTTGCGCGCATGGATGGAAAGAAATTCAGCAAGTTCACAAAGTCCATGAACAAGCCTTGGGATCCTGCGTTCACTAAGGCCATGATTGAGACCACCAAAAATCTGGTAAAGGAGACCAATGCCCGAGTGGGCTACACACAATCAGACGAGATTAGCCTAATCTTTCTGGTAGAGGGCCCGTCGTCTGAGATCTGGCTCGCCGGCAAGGCGATGAAGATGACATCTATTCTGGCGTCAATGACCACCGGATTCTTCAATAAAGCGATGGGACATGACAGCAAGCCGGCTTTCTTCGATGCACGAGTGTTCCAGGTTCCTAATAAGCAAGAGGCAGTCAATGCTCTGATCTGGCGCGAGAGTGACGCGGTTCGAAACAGCATCAGCATGCTGGCCCAATACCACTTCAGTCACAATCAACTACACGGAAAGAGCACATCCCAGATACAGGACATGCTGATGCAGGAACATGGAATCAACTGGAATGACACGTCTCCTAACTGGAAGCGTGGCGCATATATCCAGCGCAAGACCCGAATAGAACAGATGACAGACGAGATCCTCGATCGCATTCCGGAACATCTTCGACATACGATCCCGAAGCAGGTCACACGATCAAACATTGTGCAGCTGGACCTGCCTCGACTCACACAAATTGTGAATCGAGTTAATGTTATTTTCGATGGTGCCGACCCTATCATTGAAAACCTTGGCCATTGTTCATAGAATGATGTTAGATGATCTCTCTGTTCTAAGTGGTATGGTACTACCTTAGGCAAACGCCGTGCAACAGAGATGGTCCAGAAGCACAGAGGGATCAAGTGGGATTTGAACGACAAGTAAAGAGACGGCGATTGAAAGCAGCTCGCAAGGCAGCCAACAAAGCCACAAAAGAAATCAAGTCGCTGATGGATGCAATGCCTGGCGGCTGCTCGATTTGTGGCACCGCATTCACGCCAAGGGAAACACCTGAGCAGCTAGACAGCTGGAAAATCCAGGCGACAAGAACACACGCAACCATAACCTGTGATAAGTGCGTTGGGAGATCTGATGCACCGCCAGTCTCTTGAACCGCTGATTTTACCGGACGATTCGCTATCGATACCTTCGGGTGCTGGAGATCATGGCGGTCGAACATTGATCTGTATCCTAGTTGAGAACAAAATGGGTAAGGTCCGCTACAAGTTTTTTGATGAGGGCGAGATCTTTTGGGTGGACGACCACGTTTGCTTGCATTATCTAAACAAGGGTGCCATCATCGTCAAAGGGGATATGCTATGAAACACCTGATAACCCATACGCCAGCAGACGAAAAGAATATTCTTTGGGCGTCAGACATTGTGGATTGGCTTGATGAGGCATGTTTGGGTTTCGTTCAGAAGATGATTCCGAACAAGCAGTTTTTGTTGGCAGTCTTGCCTGAGATCAAGATGACCCGCCCAATTTTTTCTGACGAGGAGATCACGATTCTTGGCAAGCTATATGACATTGGTCGAACCACTGTAACAGTCATGATGGAGGTCCGCTGCGGTGATGAGTTGATATTTAGGACGAAGTTGGTGCATATCCAGGTCGATGATCAGTGGAAAAAGCAACCCATCGCCCTGGACATTCATGAGGCTCATCCGGATCAGAGTCGAGTGGTTCGAGTTAGGCGCCGATCGCGCTGGCCAGTTCAGGAGAACAACGACCGGCATGTTAACCACGTGGCTCCCTGACGTGTAAGGATACCCATAGCGTGGTATAATGGGTATGTAAGGAGGGATAAACATGTCCAGGACTTTGAAGACCATCATCATAGAACGAAAGAAGGCGCGCAACCACGTCGCGGCACTGGCCCGACGTTTGCATGTTAAGGGTGGGCGACACAGAGATCGCCGCAAAGAGGCATCCCGTAAGGCGTGCCGCAAAGGAGGCTGGGATGGATGATCTGCAATTGAAGGCTGCCCTCAAGGGTGGCAGTGAACTGGAACAACAGATGCACGATGTCCTGAAGGGGTTGCTGGCTGAGCCGGATTTGATTCCTTCATATGTTCACGATCTGCTGGATGCATCCAAACAGGACAACTTGACCGGAGAAGTTTCCTGGGCCCTGGCAGGTCTATGGGCTCTCGGCCGAGTGGAATATGTGGCTCCTGATTTCTGGTCAGGCACACCCGCCAAGTGGCAGCCCGTTGTTGATGTAAACTAAGGAGACGAAATGAAGTCCATTGATCTTTCTTGGGCAGATGACTTTTTGCTGGATGAGTATATTGAGTGCGGATTGCAACGATCAATTGATGCTGGAGTCCGGCCGCCCACTGAACTGCTTCTGAGGGCAGTTCATGAAGAGTGGCAAAAGCGTCATCCAGATCATTTGCCTCCTTGCTTCAAAGGTATGAAGTTCCCGGAGTGTTACACTGGGATTCGCGCTGTGTATGAGTGGCCAGAGGCATGAGACTTGAGGTGTTATTTGAGGGGCTGCCTTCTGGCAGCCCTTTCTGTTTAAGACGATATTTAGTATAGCGAGGAAGGAAATCATAACATGACAACAGTGAGAGAAGGAGGATTGAATGCTTACAGGAACCACAATCACGTTCGCGGTTGTTGGGTTTTTCATTGGCACCGCGCTGACAGGCACGATAACAAAAATGAATCTGGCCCGGGCAAACAAACTAGAAGAAACGGTATCGTCTCTCAAACTGGAAAACACCCTTCTCAAAGACAAACTGATCAGCTGGGAAAAACAACGTCGCGAGCAGTTCAACCGCAGGCTTCGAAAGCTGAGGTCACGGAAAAGAAAGGCAGAAACGAATGATCCGAAATCTTCAAAGTTTCGTTAGGCAAGTTCTTCTTGAGTCATTAGGTCGAGAGTATTGGGGCATCGGTGGTGCTGGCATGATTTTTGTTTGTCCGGAGGATGGAACAGTCTTCTTACAAAAACGAAGCCGCGAGACAACCGGTGGGGCAAGCCAATGGGCATTCCCTGGCGGCGGCATTCATCCGCCCGATAAGGATGAAGATCACTGGCGGACTCCCATCCCAAAGAAATATGTGCTTCCAGATGACAGTCCGGTATTTTATGACCAAGCTTTGGTGGAGGTCGCCGAAGAATGTGGATCAGTCCCGAAGCACAAAGTGATCGACACATATTTGTATGAGGACAACGGCTTCAAGTACCGGACGTTCATAGCCTCAGTCAAAACCAAGACGAAAATACACTGGCATCCAGAAGCCGAAGAGGAGTCGGCATGGGAAACAGATGGCGAAGGATGGGCAAACATGGACCAATTTTCGAAGCTGGATCTCTTTTTTGGGTTCACACCGCAGTTGATCGCCAAGACAAAAAAAGCCATGCAGTCGAGCCGGTCCGGCTAGCACGAGATATTTATCAACATGAAACTTTCACGTAAGCAACTTAGGCGTCTCATTATCGAAAAGATACAGTCGCCATTGACACCTGATCTCATGAAGTTTTTGTACACCGTTGCCAAGTGGGCTGATTTGGGGAGGTGGGCGTCAGCAAGCAATGTTTCGCATCAAATGAAGACAAGCAGTCAAGCGTCTTTTGAAATGGCGTCTGAGCTTGAGCAACTAGGAATGATAGAGATTAATGAATTGGGCGCAAATATCCACAAATACCGATTGACGCCTCTGGCAAAGATACGGTTGAATCCTTCTTTTGTCCAGCGCAGTAGAGTAATAAAGGAACAGAGAATGAAGATCACAAAACGAAAGCTTCGCAAACTAATCAACGAAGTAAGATGGCAATTCGATCCATCGTCGCCCACAGGAATGAGTCAGCGTCAGGAAGATCAGTGGGTGCTGGAGAGATCTGGTGTCAAGTGGGCCGAAAGGTTTTTGGTTCGCTACGACATGAATCGGCCAAACCAAGATCCGGTTTGGGGATCGTTTGAACAGTCAATGAAGTTTGACAGTCGCCAAATGGCATATCATTACAGCAAACAAATCGAAAGAAGCACGGGGTTCTATTCACGCATTGAAGATGCCAGCGCCTTTAGGAGATAGACAGTGAAAATCACGCGCAAACAACTCAGAAGAATCGTTGAGAGTTTTAGCGAGTATGATGGGCACCGTTCAATTTCCGGAATGGGAGCTGAAGTGGCCGACGGCGTCATGCGGAGATATCCACACTGGCTAAACCTTGATGAACATCCCCTTGAGAGAATTGTTGATAAAGAGATTGCAAATCTGCGCCCAGGTCCATTTGATGACGAGTGGGTTGATGTTTTGGAATCGGCGATGGCAGTTCTACTAGATCAGAAAGAGGGCGAAAGATACTAAATGAAGATCACTCGCAAACAAATTCGAAATCTAATCAAAGAAGTAATGTCGCCGCCTAGCGATTTCGATGCGCGTGTTGAATCATTTGCAGCAGAGCTTGTGAGGCTGGGATTCAAACAAACCGGAGCAAGTCACACCAGAGATGAGTGGAATGATGCTGATTTCTACCTCGAGCCAACCCGAGGGGCAGACGCTGGCGGCTTCGTGTTCATCCCGGCGGGCAAATCGTATAACAAGTTTCGGAAAGAGTCTCTTGCCCTTCATGTTACAGGTGCCGCCAGAGATCAAAAGATTCGGGTGAAAAAACTCGGAGGAGCACGATTCTTCCTGACCGACAAAAACGTGGCGTCGCCTGAGCTGGTGCTCAGAGGCAAGATAGCGAAAATCCGGAGGGAACTGAAAGCTGCAGGTTTTGTTCCTCGCAAAGAACGCTACGCCGATGATTTCCGAGGCAATGCGACAATAGATCGATCGACTGGCGACTATAATCTGAAACCTGAGTACGACAAGAAATCCTACATCTTCAATTCTAGAAGAAACAGAGAAGTAGAAGAGATCGTCACCCAGATGGTTGACAAGCTTGGGCTCGAGATGAAAAAGAACAGTCTCAATTTCAATATCTATCTACCTGAATAGGACACAACAATGAAAATCACAAAAAGACAACTAAGACGAATTATCAAAGAGCAAATGGATGGCCCGGGAATGGATTCACCAGATCCCATGGCAACTATCAACCAGGTTTTGGCGGACTCACTTCCGGGTGTGAAGCAAGCCGGACAGGACAGTTACGCCAAACTTCACAAAACGACGGATGCATATCAAGATTATGACTACAAACCGGGCTCGAAGTCGGATGTCATCGAATATCAATTCATGTCCGCCTACGGCGCTCATGATGACCATCTCTGGAACATATCAACCACAAAAACACGACAGGTCGTTCTGGAGGCGCTTCTCAACGCCGGTGCCTTCATCCCAGGTCCTGTCCCAGTCATGGATGATTTTGGAACTCCGGGTGTTAACTTTGCACTGGACGGTCAGAAATTCATTCTCTCCACAACCGGCTTCAGATACACTGTCAGAATTTATGCAATTAGGGAAAAATAATGAAAATCACAAAAAGACAATTGAGAAAACTGATCAGGGAACAACTTGACTCTGAATTCATGGACTATAGTGATGAATCTCCGCATCAACGCATGATGTATGACATGGGATATCATGACGGAGAGGACGGTGTTCAGCGGAACGATGACCTTTTAAACGATCCGGACTATGAAGAAGGTTTCGTCGCCGGCGAAGGTGCCGGCAGACGTGCGAATTTGTGGAGATAGTTCATGAAAATCACAAAAGCAAAATTGCGTAGACTTGTTCGGGAACAGATTGAAGCTGATCCCACACCCGATACCGATTCCATGCCAACCATAAACAATATCTTGTCACGTTCCGTTCAGGAAGTGGGTGAGGCTGTTCATGACAGATATACCAGCATGTATCCGCCGGACAAGAATCAATGGGCCAACGCGCCGACGAAATCAAACACCATCACATACAAATTCATGTCCACATACGGCGCCCATGACGATGATCTTTGGAACAGATCAACCACAAAGGCTCGGCAGGTGGTGCTAAACAATTTGACTGCGGGCGGCGCTGTGATCGAAGGTTCCGTTCCTCCCATGGATGATTTCGGCACGCCAGGTGTGAAGTTTTCTCTGGGCGGGCAGCGATTCAAACTGATTACGACCGGACACAGATATGATGTGGAGATTTATGTAACGCAGGCGAAACAATGAAAATCAACAAAAGACAATTGAGACAACTGATCAGAGAACAACTTGACTCTGAGTTCATGGACTACAGCGATGAATCTCCACAACAGCGCATGATGTATGACATGGGATATCGCGAGGGCAAGGATGGTGTCCAGCGCAACTTCGATCTCGAAGGTGATCCTGACTATGAAGAAGGTTACGTCGCCGGTGAAGCTGCTAGACGACGTGCAAATTTGTGGAAATAATACATGAAAATCACACGTAGACAGCTGAAACGCATCATCCAGGAAGCCACCTGGAATACTAATTGGGCCACTAATGAAACGTGGGACGATGAAGTTGATCACAAGGAATATGACCGAGGCTATGAGGATGGTGTGGAAGGGTATCCTCGAAGTGGGCATAGTGATGATTATGACTCCGGCTACAATGATGGCGAGCGTGATGCCGATACACCGGCGTTTGATCCCGAGCGCAATGATATGATCGGGGGGCTTGCTGAGTGCTGCGAAGACGACGATGACACATGGGATAGTGACAATCAATGGAAAGAGAGGGAACATCAAGACGATCTTGACGCCAAAGACAGGGATTTCTGGGATGACATGCTTGGTCCGACTGACAACCCCAAGTTCCCGAGATACCGTGGGACCATCGACAACAGGTAACATGAAATGAAAATCACACGCAGACAACTAAGAAAAGCAATCCAAGAGGCAGTGAGGCTGTAAGGCTGTATCGAATATCGTTTAGAAAATCTCGTGTGTCCGATTGCACTAGTGCAGAACGTTCATCGTTCGTGTGTAAAGAATACTTAATCGTGGTATAATGATTCCATGGTGGCTTAGGGCTGCTTGGTTCTGTGAAAACACGAATGTTATGCCTCCGTAGCTCAGTGGATAGAGCAACGGCCTTCGGGAGTTTTGCCGAACTTTGTAGTTGCGCGCGCCAGTGCGAAGCTGGGAACTCCATCATTAAGCCGTAGGTCGCAGGTTCGAATCCTGCCGGGGGTACTAATCCCAGCCTGGGGGTAATCAGAAACCCGGGCGATTCATACTCGCCAGCTACCGGGACAGTTTCGGTGACTGGGACCAATCTCCCCATAGCTCAACTGGATAGAGCGTCGGTCTACGAAACCGGAGGTTGATGGTTCGAATCCACCTGGGGAGACTAAAACATTCGTCAACACAACAGGGGAAACAATGATTGACGCAGTTGCACTTTTGGTTTCTCATCCCAGCGACCCAGGCCTTTATATTGGCGTCACACGTAAGGATGACCCAAATGCCTGGGGATTGCCTGGGGGCGAAATCGATTCGGGCGAAACGCCTCACGAAGCTGCCAGGCGAGAACTGTTTGAAGAAACAGGCTTGACAGCAATAGGAATGCACCGTGTTTTCAATCATCTGTGTCGTGCCAACCCAACCAAAACCGGTAAGACATACAGGGTGGTGACATTCCAGACTTCTGTAGAAGGAGAGGTTTCCACGAAGGAGGCTGGCAAGGTTGGTTGGGTTAGCCGTGACACGCTCTATGCTGGCCCGTTCGGAGAATACAATCAAAATCTTTTCGAGCACCTGGGATATGACGTCACTCTCGTGTAAAGCTTCTCCTGTCATGGTATAATGGATATGTCCCCAGGGAGGGACGAGGAGAAACTCATGAAGCATCCATCCGTTCTCAAGTCCGAGCTCCGCACCAAGTATCGCAAGGCCCATGGCACCGAATGGTGGCAGGACCCGGACGTCAAGACCAAGTACAAGGCAGAGCTGAAGGTCGAACAGAAGAAGATTCGCGACGCACTCAAGAAAAGCCCGCTGGTCTCACTGTAGACCAAGCCCCCAAACGAAGCAGGACAAAATGAGACAGATACAGGATCAAGTTGATCAATGCGAAGATGAACATGGAGTAGATGACATATTGGCAGAGCTCGATAGAAATCCCTGGCAGCTGTACCAGTCACGTGGTGCCGGCGCAGTTAGGTTTGCAACTGAGGAACTTGATGCTGCGCTGGAAAAAGCAAAGGAAGCTGTTCGTGGTGGGATGGATATGTACGACGCAATGACCAAGATCGTCAATCCTATTCGTGACAAACATGTCGACCTTGGGGCCAGCGACACAGAAGGCAGGATTTATGCAGAATTGGTGCTGGAAAAGGCGTCACCAAAGAAGCCATGGCCTGGCTGGACAAGAAGCTAAGAAGACAAAATTGATCGCGTCAGATATTGATTTTTCTCAATGGGGATGGGTTGGGAAAGCAGCAAACATCATTGAGATCAGCCCACAAAAAACAAGAGCCTGGGTAAAGAAGGTCTTACCAGTCTTTTACGAAGAAAAGTGCAGACCACCACGACAGCAGTCTAGTTTAATGGCAAAACATCAGCCTCTGAAGCTGAGAGGTTAAATCCTCTATCTGGGTTCGACTCCCAGGGCTGCTTCCTCCTCTAGGTTCGAGTCCTAGTTTCGGTTCTATTAGATATTTAGTGTTGCAGGAGAAACATAACAATGAAAATTACAACACGACAACTACGAAAATTGATTCAAGAACGAATCCAAGGCGAAATTTCAGTAGAAGAGGATATGTTTCGCGCTGGGGAAGACGATGCATTCGATGGCAAAGAACCCCGACTCCTTGACGACCCGGATTATATGGATGGGTTTATGCAGGCTACTGATGAAATTGAATCGCAAAATATTATGTAAATGACAACAACGCCGGTATTGGGCAGGTGGTGAGTCCAGAACTCTGTAAAAGTTCCGCCTAATCGCTGTGTATATTCGATTCATACTGCCGGCACCTTGATCCTTTAGCTCAGTTTGGCCAGAGCAGCGGGCACTTAGCTCAATTGTACCCAGAGCGCAGCCATTGAGGCTGAGATACCGACTCGATCCCGGTAGTGTCCACCACTTGTAAATCTAACCCGGATTTCCTACAGTAAATCAAGAGGTAACAAATGAAAAAGAAGTCATGGTCCGATGCGTCAATCCTGCAGTCGATCAAGAATCCAGAGCAGCAGGGATATGAGATCAAGCATCGATGTCCAGAGCTAACCTTCATGGGTGCAGGAAATCAGCCGGACTTTGCCGAGCTGTTCATCACTTTCTACCCCGACAAGAAGATCGTTGAGTTGAAGTCGCTGAAGCAATATCTGTTTCAGTTTCGAACCGGAACAATTCTCTCTTATGAACGAATCATCAACAGCGTTTACCGGGATATGATGGAAGTTTACGAACCTGCCCGCCTGAGGCTGGTGATGAAGACTCGGCCCCGCGGCGGAATCTCCAGCATGTTGACAGTGGATTCCGACTGGAAATGCCGGGGTGGGGATGAATCGTTTGAAGACTGGAAAGGACAGTCGGATGTTTGGGAATGAAGTCAATCTATGTGTAGCTCAGTCTGAACAGACACTTAGATGCAGCTTTCGGAGAAACTACATGAAAATCACCAAACAACAACTTCGCAGAATCATCAAAGAGCATCTCGGTGGAGGCCCAATTGGTGTTATTGTCCAAACATATCGCGACCCAAGAAGCACCTCTACGGATGAATACCAACAGGCATTGCGAGCGGTTGGCGAAAATGCATCAGACGGAATGGATGAATGGTAAACTGCTAGCATTGATTCTAACATTGGCGGTGTTACTGTTCGACTCCTGTGTTACCGAGAACCAAACCTACCTGATAGCCTGTCCCGCAGACAACATGAGCACCATGTACCCAGTTTGTACCGTGCGACAAGGATGGGTGCAGCATGTTGGTACATTGGAAATCCTCTTCGATGACCGACAACAACCGGCCATGCTACTCAATAGCTGTGAATGGATCTTCGTGGGCGACGAGATGTTGGATGCACCTCATCAGGTGGTGGAAGCTTACGGCGATAACATCTGGTGGTACGGACAAAAACTACGCCAATTGCGTTAAATAGTTTACAGTCTCCGTGTAAAGGTCAATTTTTCATGGTATAATAAGGGCATAAGGGGAAACAAACCCCTTGGAGCTGAGCGCTCCGATCGGACTTGACAATTTAGGCTTAGAGAATGAGTGGGGTCACAATCAACAGGTCGATGTGTTTCGACCGGCGTAGGGTTGTGGCAGCTTTAGGGAAGGAGGGAACCCTTAGGCACCAAACGCAAGAGAAGTGGAGTCCATCGATTTCCTTGATCGGGTAGGACATGCAACAGGTAGG
>Ga0098052_1001354_pt1 | contig 15346 bp, 24 predicted proteins | sample 15_taG_FD_81591 | JGI IMG/M metagenome (GOLD analysis project Ga0098052, IMG submission 81591) | Marine viral communities from the Subarctic Pacific Ocean - 15_ETSP_OMZ_AT15312 metaG | ecosystem: Environmental > Aquatic > Marine > Oceanic | place: Pacific Ocean | collected 2015-01-18 | reverse complement strand
TGATGGTCGAGCGGTTCAAGACTATTTAAATTTGGTGGAAACAAATAAAAAGAGTGACAAAGCTGAAAAAATACCCTAGTATTACAAAATGAAGATGTTTTATAGGTATGTGGATACGGAAAGTGGGGGATACTATCTCGACGTAGATGGGGATATGACCCCATCTGGAATTACAACCATCTCGGTAGACCTTATCGAGTATAGGGTAGTAAAAGAGACTCCAAAAGGTTTCTGGATTCAGGAATATCTCGGGCCTTTTTGGAGTTCTGACAAAAAATGGATATCCAATCATTCCAAATTTGCATGGGATACAAAAGAAAAGGCCCTTAAATCCTTTAAACTAAGAAAGAAGAGTCAGATTAAAATATACAACAAAAGATTGAACTCGGCAAAGACAGCTCTAAAAATGGCAGAAGAAGGACTGCCAGAGAGATCGATAAGGCAATTTTCAGACTGGTTATGACAATTAAAGAAATCTTAAATCAAATTGGAATCCGTATAACTTCGGAGACTGATGCTGGCTTCGCCCAATTCTGCCCAATATACAGGGGCAGCTCAAATCAGAAAGGGGCGTCCATCTGTCTAAAGTCTGGATGGGTTACTGACTGGTCGGAGAACTCCAAATTTCCCATCGAGGTCCTAGTTAAAAGAGTAACTGGGAAAGAGATGTCAAAGGCCGAAATTCTCAAATATCAGGCAGAAATCCAGCCACTAGAGATAGAAGAGAAGGAGGTTCAGTATTGGAGCAAAGACAGCCTAATTCACCTTTTGCCAGATCACTCCTACTGGATGGGAAGAGGGATCTCGAAAGAGACTTTGGACTTCTTTCGGGGGGGCGTATCTCATGGAGGAAAGCTAATTCGACGATACGTCTGGCCAGTGTTTGACCGTCACCAAAGAATTATTGGATTCACGGGGAGAGATCTAACAGGGAAGAGCGATATGAAATATAAGCACGAGGGGCCATCCACAAGCTTCCTATTTGGTCTTTTCAATGAGCGTGACGGAGAAATGCCAGTCCTAAACAGCATCATTAAAAATTCTCATATAATAATTGTTGAGGGACCTAGTGATTCAGTAGCCTGCTTTGACGAGGGGCTATATAATGTAGTGCCAATGACAGGACTAAACATTTCAAAAAACCTTTTGTCTTTCCTTCTTGCAATCAATCCGAAGAAAATCACTCTCGCCTCTAATAGGGATGATAATTTTCGTGGGCAGAATGCAGCTGTAAAAAACTATACAAAACTTCGTGACCATTTTTCAGACGAGGTCCTAGAAATTAAATTTCCAGTGGGAAATGATTTGGCGGAAAAGAAGGATGAAATTAAGAATTTTCTTGACTTGCCTCCAGCAAATGTATTAAATGAGTTTAGATTAAAATACATTAGATGCGAAAGAGATAAAAAAAACAAGGTAAAGGGGGCAGTAAAAATGAGCAAAAAAGAGATAGAAGTTGGAAAGGATTTAAAGAAATGATTATACTTAAGATTATTGGTCTGTATATTTTCTTGGGGCTCTGGTATGTAGTGATAGACTCAAAAATGATAAACATTTATATAGAAAGCGCTAAACTGACCGCACTAGGATATAGCCAGCTCGAAATAAACCTTTACCAGTCTATCGTAACGATTAATTGGAAATTTATGACTGCTCGATACGTAGCTTCAATTATATTTTTCCCTATAATTATGTCAGTAATAGCCTACCATCTAGTAAAAATTGCCAAAAAAAAATAAAATATGAGTAAAATAAAATTAGGGGTTTTTTGCCCATCTTCATTCAAAGACTACTTATTCTTAAAAAATCTTTTAAATAAGAAATCGGACGAGATCTCGGTGCTAATTTCGAATGCCTCTGGACACAACCTAGTTAATCAGTACGGTCAAGAAAAAAATATTCCGTATATGTCCTATCCTATAGGCAAATCATGCAACGTTTTATGTTCTAATGACAAAATTATTGCTACGTCTGACAATGTATTGATAATTGATAACGGACAATCCTCGAACAACGAAAAAGTCATTGAGAGATGCAGGGTGGCAGAGAAGCCCTATAAAGTGATTAAGGTCGGCGATGAGGAGGTTTGTCGATCTATTTGCGAAGATCTAAAAAGTATTTTAGAAAAGAAAAAAGAGGATGAGACGCTAGTTGAGTTTTTGGCTGATCACAAACAGATTGCAAACAAGCTGGAGAAAATTTTGAAAAAATTATGAGCGTTAATATCAAAGATTTAAAAAAGGGCGATATCGTCTACGAAAACGCCTACAATAGGACTTATGAAGTAAGAGTGGAAGAAGACCCAGTGGGCCGCGAAAATGGAGAGTTTTTCCAATGGTCTTTCCAAGGAAGGAATTGTAATGGAGTCATGGAATTTATGGAGACGGTGGGGTTGGAGCATTATGGTCCAAAATTGTCCAGAGAGCCCGAGTATATGGGAGATTTATACAAAATTAATGGGGAAATAACAAAAACGTTCAATTATTAATGAAATTAATTAAATCAGTAGAAATTGTCGATTCGAGAGATGTGGCAAGAATTTCTCGGGGAGATGCGCCTTCATCAAGCGCTTGTGAAGATCAACTCGTTCGAGAAGAGATAGTTAATGGGCGCAGGTTTCATAAAATAGTCTCCAAGAGAAATGAAAAAGGCGAGATGGTGGACGAGGTGATCTATGACTTTGTTATTGGAGCGACCGCCGATGCAAATGGAATCTTCGGGATTTATTGTGCTGAAGTTGACGAGTGCTTTAGCAATCTTGAAGATGAGAGAGAATATAGCGACCAACTAGAGAAGAGAAATAAAGAGTTGAGAGAGCAGTTAAACGAACTAAATTCCTTGACATTTTGGCAAAAACTAGCGAGACTATTCGCATAAACAAAATATGGAAAAAAATAAAAAAGAATTGTGGTTGTCAGCCAGTCGAATCAAAACGTATTTATCTTGCAGCTTAAAATACTGGGGAACTTACCATTGCAACCTTCCGCGAGAAGGCAATAGTGGAAGTATGCGTGGGTCTATAGTTCACCTTTTATGTGAATGTATTCTCAAAAAGGGAAAACGTAGCTATGTGGACCAAGTCTTAAAGGATAAAACCATTACAACTAACCCGACTCTAGTTCGATTTATCAGGTGGCAAATGGAGAGAGAGGGGTTGACGGAAATTGATCAAAAAGGGGTGGACAATTTTCAGCTAATGGATGAAATGATCTATGTAGCATTTAACTACGATTTCTTTTGCGATAAAGAGGAGCTAGATTCAGACTTCGCGGAAACCCTCTTTAAGTTGGAGAGCGAAAGCCCAAGATATAAAATTCTTGGATATATTGACAAATTCTCTAGAACCAAGTGCGATGCTCCAGTGGGCGCGGTTCGAGATTACAAAACATCTTCATCTCACTTCACAGACAAAGAGCTTTCTTTTGAGGTTCAGGCATTTTCATACGCACTCTATATAAAAAGAGCTATGGAAATGAGCAGTTTCGTCGAATTTATCTTTCTAAGGTTCCCTGACGACCCAATTCGTAGAGTTGAAGTGTCCGAAGAGACTTTAAATGGCTTCGAGGAGTGGCTGGCAGATGTTTATGCTTACCTTGAAAATTTTGACGAGTCAGATGCGACAAAAAACATGGCGATTGACATGGGGTGGTTGCCAAAAGAAGATGGGTTTAAAGGTGCGGTTTCATGTGGATATGCAAAATTCCCAAACCATAGCTATGCGGACAACCATAAAGACAAAGATAAAAGGGGTAAAAACTATTATAGTTGCGAATGTAAGTGGCCGTTCGAATACTATGTAGTTAAAAATGAAGATGGCAAGGTTATTAAATCGACCAAAAATATTGAGGAGCTGGCTGGAGAAGAGAATATCGAAACTCGCCAATGGCAGGGATGCCCAAAATGGACAAACAAAATTGAATACAAGGAATGGCTAGAGGAAAACTCTCAATGAACGAAATCGAAGAAATAATTCTGGCAGAGGGAGAGTATTGCTGGTCAACAGGTTACGACCATGCAGACAACATGGAAACTATGAATGAGTTTTTAGATCTTGACCTTCCAGAAGGCTACTCTATAGTCTTAGAAGATGGAACCTATGCGGAGATCCAAAAAGGGGACGCCCGCTATGGAGTTCACGCCTCTGGAAACGGAGATTTTTTTAACCACAAAGTCAGATTTGAATTATTATGAAAGCAATTATCGCAACCAACGACTCATGGACCATTGGCCTAAATAATAAACTCCCTTGGAGATGTAGAGAAGACCTAGCTCATTTCAAAAAAATGACAATGGGCTGCAAGCTAATGGTCGGTCGAGTCACATACGAGTCTATGCCGCCACTCAAAGGTAGAGAGATTATAGTAGTCGGAAAGGGTTATAATACCCTAGAGGAAGCGCTAAGCCAAAAGCCAGATTGGGTGATTGGAGGGAAGAGGCTGTATGAGTCAACCCTGCATTTATGTTCAGAATTTCACGTTTCTTTTATTGACAACAAGGCGAGCGGGGATACTGATTTTCCCTCCCTAAAAGAATTTGGTGGAAAATTTTTCATTTATAATTTTAAAGAAGATGAAATTTAAATTAAAAAAAATAAACATCCCCCAAAACCCTCGTCACCCCACCTCCGAGGATTGGGATGTTGAGACTAATGGCTGGACAAACGAGACTCTGTCCCCTTGGATCGGCTATGAAGTCGAGGGCTACGGGGAGAATCTTCCAAAAGTTGGGGAGCCGTTTCGTATGATAAGAGAAAAGAGGAATGGTAAGAAAGCTCTAGGGGTTTTCCATACTAGTCAGGTAGAGGATGTAAAATTTAACTTTGCAACAGACGAGGCTCCCTACTGGACAATTGAAACTATGAATAGCGTTTATAGATTGGAGGTAGAATGAAATTTAAACAAATATTTTGTTGTCACATATACAAAGTAATCTCCGAAGAGTATTTAGGGCAAGAGTGTGACGATATTGATCCAACTATGGGAGGAGGGCAAATATATCATAAATTTGTCCAAAAAATTGGGTGTGTAAAATGTGGGAAGATTGATCACAAAGTAAGATTTTCTCTAAAATTTTAAAATAAGTGTTGCATTAGAAGATTTTTAGTGTATATTAGTAGTATAAACAGTGAAGGAATGGTGCTGGTTCCACAAGGGGTCTCATAAGCCTCTTTACCTGGGTTCGATTCCCAGTCCTTCAACCAATTAATAGTTGCTTTTCATGGTTGACACGACTATATTCTAATAGTATATTTCACAAAAAATAAAAACAGTTGTAATAAAGATTAACTAAATATGAAAATGAATTTTACAGGCACATGGGGAACCGAAACAGGATGCGAGACGCATCGTGGGGGTCGAACCTTGTCTACTAGAGAGTTTTAAATATCTAGTTCATACAAATTTCCGAAACCCACTAAGATTAATTTCTAGTGGGTTTTTTGTTCTTTACAGTTTAATAAAATTTAAGTGGGATAGCCGACTATTGGTTTGTCGGGGCGGATTCCAAACCCGTAGCCGAAAGGCTTGACAGGTTCGATTCCTGTATCCTATGCCATGGTAACATAGCTCAGTCGGTAGAGCTGGAGACTGAAAATCTCTGAGTCGTAGGTTCGATTCCTATTGTTGCCACGGAATTTTATGCATTAGTAACTCAATTGGTCTAGAGTGCCTGTCTTCCAAACAGGGAGTTGCGCGTTCGAGTCGCGTCTAATGCACCATTTAAGGCGATGTGGCTCAATTGGCACAGCAGCATACTTGTAATATGCCATGGATAGTGATATCCTTTGAGGGTTCGACTCCCTTCATCGCCTCCATTTTTAACTTTATGTCCATGTAGTGTAGTGGTTATCACATCTAGTTTTCATCTAGGTAACTGGGGTTCAATTCCCCACATGGATACCATTTAATAAAACAAAAAATATACAATATGAAACCAAGTAAAGAAAACTTCAAAAAGGCCCATAAAGCCATATCTAGCGCAATCTCGGAGAGAAATAAAGCCTTTGAGGTCGAGGAGGCCTTAATCGCCCTGCCACCTCTAAAAATGAGGGAGAATGGCGAGGTAAGACAGGATACTCCCGAGGAGACAACAAAATATTTCAGAAAAAGATTTAAGGAATTCGTATGATAAAACTAACTAAACTAATCGATAGCAAAACTGGCAAGCTCGTGAAGATCTCAGACCCCACGGCAAATTGGAGCAGAAGGGATGCGTTCGTCTTCAGATATGAAGCTTATATGTTAGGGGAGAGTTATGGAGAGATTCTTTGTGGAGAGGAAGCTGGAAACAGGCGGCAAAGTCGCCCCAAAGACCCACAAGGGATTGTAGACTATTTCAAGAAAAATATTTTTAAGAGCTTATAAGTCGTTGGCCGAGTGACTAGGCGAGTGATTGCAAACCACTTTAGGTCAGTTAAAATCTGACACGACTTTCCATTTTTTTGAGCTAAAGTGTAAAAATAGGTATGTCATCATGTAGCCCACAAAAAAATGTAAAAGTTATCGACGGAATCATCCAAATGGACGAGTTTGCCCTGTCCGAACTAAATTGTCCAACTCCAGAAGATAAAAAAATCTATCTGCACTCCATCAACAAGGATGGAGACTCTATTTTAAAAATAAAAAGATCTGACGGGTCCATTACCGAGTTAAAAATAGGGAAGGGCCTTGAAGTTCTAGATCCAACTCAAGGGGCTGGGGTTCCAGCAGCCAAAGATTCGATTGGAGTGTCTATAGATAGCAAACAATGGGTCAAAGTCGGTGAACTGGATACGGATTGGAGGCAATTTCTAACAGGAGAAGAAGATGGAACATATTCAGCTAATATTGAACTCGCCGATGTTAGTGATGTTGTCCCACCTAAAAATGTTTTAGGAATGGTAGGTAACACGGCTACAGTAGGTAACGGAACAGCCCAAGGTGGAGTCCAAATTAGCAGTGGTCGAGCAGCTTCCCCAGTGTCTTTATTTAGCAACCCCAAGCTTGACTATGAAGCGTGGCGTAAGGCAGTGAAATATCTCTCCACGAGATATACCAGTGGTGATTATATCACTGTCAAAAGCACTACGGGATATGCAGTAAAGTTAAATTATGATGGGACATATGGTGAAACAGGCGAAGCAACACCAGCTGCCGCAGTAGAAGGTCCTGGTCCTGGGTTTGAGGGTGACACCTTCATTCTGAGATCGCCAATCCCAGTCAGTCCTTTCAACAACTACACACCTAAGTTTTATGCTGTATACCCCTGTGATGCTTCAGGAAATCTTAGCGGTGATTTGACTTACGTAAGAGTCGGATCGGATTATTATGTCACTGCTCTGGATCTAGCAGGACTGAGTAAAGTGACTGCTGTCGAAATGCAGGACAACTACACCAACAGTACCAGTTTAAATTTAACTGGAATGAGTTCGTTGACTCTCATTAAAGCCAGATTTAATCAGTTAACCAGTTTCGATTGGCCTGAACTGCATGCGTTGGAAGAAATTAACCTTGAAGGAAATCAAATCACAAGTTTCAACGGAGTAGGACTAGGCGTCGTTGAGTCGTTAGTTCTCTACGATAATAAGATTTCCAGTTTCAGCGGAGTAGGACTGAGTTCAGCTACCTACATCAATCTCGAAAGAAATCTACTCACTAGTTTCGATGGGGCAGGGTTGGGTTCCTGTGTTAATTTATGGCTCAACGATAATAAGATTTCCAGTTTCAGCGGAGTAGGATTGAATTCAGTTCTCTACCTCTATCTCGACAACAATCTACTCACTAGTTTCGATGGAGCAGGGTTGGATTCGATCGATCACTTAGAACTCAACGATAATCAATTAACTTCCGTTGTTATGGATGGGCAGGATTTGAGCTTCGCGTTTTATGGTTCATACGGTTCGTCGATATTCAACAATAACTTGGATTTCGCGGCATTGGTTGCATTCTTGGAATCTTTAGGAACTACAACAACTGGTATCATACAATACGGAAATAACCCAGGCTCAGCGGAGTTTGAAACCTATTTAACAACTGCTGATGATAAAGGTTATATCTGGTTCAACACCAACACAGACGTATAATAACACCATGAGAGCTGTGAATTACATGAACACGGGTACACAAGCTGAACGAGATTATGTCTCATCTCAGGTGGTGGAATTTAGGAAGACAGGTAATGTCTTTGAGTTCGGAACTTACCATGGCTATACCACCGCATGTCTTGCAGAAGTAGCTGATCATGTGTGGACACTTGATCTACCATATGGTGGTGAAGGCCAAAACCTTGAAATAGCAGCGGGTAAAGACCTTGGACACTTTTACAAGTTCCACAAGTTTGAGAACATCACTCAACTTACCGAGGATTCAATGACGTTTGATCCATCTGACGTTCCCCTATGTGACCTTGTTGTAGTGGATGCAAACCACGACTATGAACACACCAAGAACGATTGTGAAAAAGGACTGTCAATGCTTCGCGAGGGGGGTTGCCTACTTGTCCATGACGCACACTACCCCTCAGTTGCTAGATACCTAGCAGAACTCAAACACGAACTCATAACCAATACAAGATATGCAAAAATACTACGTAGCTAAAGAATCGCCTGATGGTGAATATGTAACAACTAATCACGTCCGTTATTCAGTAACGGATATTGATCCTGCGAGGGTACATATTCCAGTCGGACGTGAAAACGATATTCCGCTCTATGACACCCTTGAAGATTTCTTATCTACGCAGGGGCTTGTCCATGTGGATGATCACACATTCCCAGAACCAGAACCAGAACCAGTCTATGTACCACCTTCCGTAACCCGAAGACAGTTTTTCTTAGAGCTTCATGCACAAGATATTGAAACTGTTTTGGATGCCTTCGTCGCTCAGGCGGATCGTTCGATTCAGATCGAGTATGCTACAGCTGCTACGTTTGATCGTACTTGGCCAGCTTTGAATGAAGCTATCCCAATGTTGGATGCATTCGACGCAGACCGAACATGGGATGTTGATTTCGTTGATGCCCTATTCATAGGGGCAGCTAAGCAATAATGAGAATATGGTTACTATTAAACAAGATTTATCCAAACAGCCTATCAAGCCTAGTAAGGGTGCTGAATCGGCTGCATTTACAATATCATACTTCCCGGAAAGTATTACTGCAACCCCAGCTGCGGTAACACAACAACAACTCGGTGATGCTACCTATGATATATCCACCCCAGCAGTCTATTATAATGGAGGTAGACTCCTAGTTAACAACTCTCTAACATTTGATAGTTTCGTTAACTTAAACCCAGAGGTTGCAATAATAGATACGGATGGTTTCATAACAAGAGTTGCTGCGGGTTATGCTTCATTTATGTTTACAGATTCGGGCATTACTAAAAAGGTTATAGTCGATCTCACTGATAAAATGGATGGATCTACCGTGCGTGAGTTTGTATCCTTGAGCACTGGGTCACTGGCTGAACATTTATCTGAACAGGTTGATAGCCGCATAAACAATACGATGACTATGGCAGCCAATGGTAAGTTATATTCAACTCAAGATCATTCAACACCATCATATACTCGTAATGTAAACTTCTGGGGTAATGACCTCGACTTAACCTGCATCAGCCCTTGGAACTCAAATTCATCTAATCGTAAGGCAGGAACTGCTATAACAAAGAGACATATTGTAAATGCAGCACACTACGAATATCCTGTTGGAACTGTTGTTAGATTTATTACATCGGATAATGTAGTTGTTGACCGCACGGTGGTAGGTAAAAAACGTCATCCAAATTATACTCCATATTCACCAGACCTAACAGTTTACACGTTAGACAGTGATCTTCCTGAAACAATTACTCCATGTAAATTGTTTCCAGCGAACAATGGGGATTATATTACATTGGACAATCTAAATGACACCAGACCAGCGGGACTAGGATTAGACCAAGAGGAAAAGGGTTTGATTATAGATTTGGCATCTAATAGGTCGTTTCGAACGCCATCCGATTCAGATAGATTGATATTTCATGAGAATAAAATATCGGGTGACTCAGGCAATCCAGCATTTGCTATAGTTAACGGTGAGTTGGTATTGATTACCGTTTGGACATTTGGTGGTGCTGGTAGTGGAACTGCAATTTCGGAGAATATTGCTGATCTAAATCAAATGATTATTGATTCAGATACACAAGCTGGTGTTTCAACTGGTTACACTGTTACAGAAGCCGATCTTTCATCTTTTCCAACTTTTGTATAAATAATAGTTGACAGGGGGCCTATCCACATGAGATAGTCCCCCCAATGAACTGGAATACATACTATATGAAAATGACCTACTTGGTATCGAGTAAGTCAAAAGACCCCTCAACAAAGATTGGTGCAGTCGTGGTAAAGCCCGATAGCAATCAAGTTTTATCCTCTGGATACAACGGCCTATGTCGTGGCATACATGACCCTTGTAACGCCGAGGACTTGAACTACGGCAATCGTCTAGTGGCTCCAGAAAAATACTTCTGGTTTGAACATGCGGAGAGAAACTCAATCTATTCTGCGGCCAAGGAGGGAATTAGGTTGGATGGCGCAGTTATGTATACCCAAGACATTCCATGTCATGATTGTGGGAGAGCTGTTATTCAGTCTGGAATTAAAAAGATTATTATCCATCGACAATGGGCGGAGATTTGGGCCAACCTACTAGGGAATTCATGGCCCGAGAGCCAACAAAGAACGAAAGAGATGTTTGTGGAGGTCGGGGTTAAGGTTGACGTTTACGACCATGAGTTGGGGCTGAAGACACTAATTAAAGGAAAAGAATATAAAATTTAAATAATACTTGACAAATAAGACTTTATACCTATAATAGGGTATAAATAAAGAAATAAGGAAATCATTTCCCAAATAAAAAGTTTAGTTGTAATACAGTATAATGAAAAATAGTTTAGATAGCGCGGCAATTTTGTCCTCACTCGTAGAGTTGGGCTGCTTCGCTATGTAGATATACTACAGAATTTTCGAAGAGCCTCAACTTAACCAGTTGGGGCTTTTTTGTTTGGTAGGATGTTCTTTGATAGTTGAATAATTAAATAATTAAATAATTTAAGGTCGCGTGGTGGAATGTATACACTCTGGTTTTAGGAACCAGCGCCGAAAGGATTGAGAGTTCAAATCTCTCCGCGACTACCATTTATGTCGGGGTATGCCAAACGTAGAGCAATAAAACTTAAAATTTTATGGTGGCGAAAGCCTATTGAGGGTTCAAGACCCTTCCCCGATACCAAATAAATACAATTTTTAATTTAAGGATAGCTTACTGCCGTGACGGACGGTGGCCCAGCCTTGAAAACTGGTGATTGTTAGTAATAGCAATGGGGATCGTGCCCTCAGTTATCCGCCATTTAATGTCAATTAGCTCAGTTGGTTAGAGCGCCGTTTTGATAAAGCGGAGGTCGGTGGTTCGAGCCCACTATTGACAACTTTAGGAGAAAAATGCACCAACGGTTGGTGTCACTAATTGCTAATTAGAGGGTCGTGAAAGCGATAGGGTTCGATCACCTTTTTCTCCGCCTTTAGGGTTGCGTGCCTACATGGGTGTAGGACTTCCTTTGCAAGGAAGCATTAAGTTAAAGCGGTTCAACTCCGCCGTGATCCACCATTTATCATAATCAGTCAATAGGCCTTGATGACGTTATGAGAAAGCATTTCAACTCTTCGGGGGCGGGTTGGAAGTAGTGCAGTAAAAGCCTGTAGCCTCCACCAATTTTGCTCATATCGTATAACGGCTATTATACCCGACTGTCTCTCGGGTGATGAGGATTCGATTTCCTCTATGAGCGCCAAATGGGGAATTAGTTCAACGGCATAGAACAACTCTTTTACGCAGAGAAGATGAAGTTTCGACTACTTCATTCCCTACCATTTTGGAAGTATCTGGAAATAATAGTTGACAAACTCTCCGCCATCTGGTTTAATCCCCTCAATGAAAAGTATAAAGCTATACACATTTAAAGAAAAGCGGCCAGATAACGAAGCGGTTATTACATACTTCACAAGCGACTACATGGGGTTCTGCGAGGTCAGAGTAGGCAAAGTCGAGTATTTTTGGGATGATGAAAACGGATCTTCTGTAAGCTACAGTGGAGAAGAATCCTCGGAGGAAATTTCATCCTTACACAAAAATGGATATAAACTATTTTATTCGGTAGATGGTGTAACAGGACTTGAAGAAAGCGATGATCATTGGGTCGATTGTGCAGCAATGTATGATGAAGAATTAGAGGATACATCAGATTATCCATCAGGAGGAAGATAATATGAAAATTAAAGAAATAGTTTTAGAAGACTACAGCGTAGTAGATGGTATCTTAGAGGACGGGCACTCCCCCATGTATCATGAATGGGAAGGCGAATTTATTTTATTGCTTAATAACAAAAGGCAAACTATAACAGCTTACAACAAAAAATATATTAGAGAAATTATTTATGAATAAATCACAAGAGGCACTACAATACGTCAAAGACAACTACTCCGAGTATAGGTTTGATGACCCTAAAGAAGATTATTTAACCTTAACCAAAGTCGCCAACCTAATTGAGTTGCTGACTGGCAAGAGATTTGCGCGGCACGAATTAGTTGGAGAGGCTTGGGGCGAACCGCATCACACACAAAGATAATGAAAAAATTTGATTTAACATTACTAGAAGACGTAGATCTGGAATTTACAAAAATGGATGGCTTTGACGATTGCATTGTTGGAATCGTAGAGAGATTCGGCTCCGAGCCAATCCTCTGTTATGATCGTCAAGCAGTTCTTGAAAAATCGATGGAGGATGGGATGACTCGCGAAGAGGCCGAGGAATATTTTTCTTTCAACCAGATTGGTGCGTGGGTCGGAGAAACTACCCCATGCTTTTTATCTACAGAAATTTGAAAATAGTTCTTGCATTATCAAAAAAATAGTCCATAATGGTTTACAAGATCGAGAGATCAGTTCTTTAACAGTTTAATTTTGCTTACCTGCCAAAAGGTTCGACTCCCACTAACACAACTGTCCTGTTATGTGGGTAAGATCGAGACATGCTCCTGAGTGGATACACTCCCGTCATGATGACAGTCTAGGAGAGGGCATAATCGAGTGGTGAGTATATCTTTATGGGCGGCGGTTGATAAGCTTGACAGCCAAGGCGATATCCTTGCCTCAAGACCAACTTAAATAATACCGAGGATTCCCGCCCACCAATTTATGACATCTATACGTAAAGGGAAGCGATTACGGACAATAGAACTCTAGTCAGGTTCAAGCGTTTGGAGTTCGGTGAAAGATAGGTTTGCAAGCCGATTCTCAATGACCCCTCCTCTCCAAACATCCCTCGATGTCATCAATTACGAAGCATAAGGGCTAAATTTTGTCGGTCAGCGAGACAGAATGCTACCTGCTATTTCCGCGCCAAAACCCTTAAACGCTTGCAGAACGGTAACGATATCGTAGCATTACCTGCAAGCAAGCTTCAATAATTTACCTGCGTTGTATACGGAACGGGGATCTGCTTAGCGGCTAACCTCCTAGAGTAATTCGAGCCTAAACGATGGATGGCACTCAAGATGTATATGTATCGCTCCGACTGATCGCTAGCGGCAATCATGAAAAGATCTAAATAAGAGAATTGAGAGAGGTCTCTTGGGTAAAAACATTTTATCACATATAATATCAATTGTAAAAATATGGGAGAAAACTCTATGGCTAATGTCTGGGAGCTTGAGTTAGAGGGAAAGAGCGGTAAGAGTCCGTACCATTCACCTTTTATTAATAATACATCGTTTTTAAATTTTTGGTTGACATAACAAATTCGCTCTGGAAATATACAAAAAATCAATCAGTTCTTTACAGTTTAAAAATAAGGGTAGGTTGGCCTAGAAGCAGCAATCCTTTAAAAAGTGACGTAGGCTCCTAGTTGGATGCGATATGCTATCAAATATCTTACGGTCGTGTAATATACCCAGAAAAGCACGGGCATGGTATATAATAGTGATGTGTCCAGGGGAAAAAGTTTAATACGCGGTAGCGAGAAGCAAATACCAGAGAAATAACATATGGTATCCGTGGGAAGGGTTTATGTTTCCCTCCGTCTTTAGCGTAATAGCAAGCCATTATTTTTAAATTTTTGGTTGACATAGCGAATTCGCTCTGGCAATATACAAAAAATCAATCAGTTCTTTACAGTTTAATTTTTGCACAAGCCGCACTGAAAGTAGAAGTGTTGCGTGGGCCAGCGTCCGAGGAAGGCGGAATATCGACTCGGTTAACTCTATAGCATTTTCGTGACCGTATTTGCAAAACGCGAAGCGTATAGAGGCATGGTGATGACTCTGACAAGTCTAAGCCTAGATCCACAAAGGTCATAGAGGGAGTAACGCCCCTCCTTGTGCAATTTTCTTTTGCCCCCATAGCTCAGATGGTTAGAGCACTTCGGCTGCATATCCGTGAATACTAGTTCTCGGTGGATTTAATCGACGGGTTAAATTTTAGTAGTGCGAGGAGGTCACTGGTTCGAGTCCAGTTGGGGGCTGCTCATAGATAGGGGAAACCCGAACCAACGAGGCGTCAGAGCACGCCTACAACCCGAAAGGGAGAGGCTATGAGGCTCAAAAGAAATAATTTATAGGCGTGGATGTTAAATGGGCGACTAGAATCCATAATATGGGGCGGGTGATCCTTTACCCCAAGCGCTGGTTCAATTCCAGCCGCGCCTTCCAGCTTGAGCATCCTACAGTGAGTTCTACATTCGAAAGATCGCCATTTCTATGGCAAATTAGGCTCTGCTCATTTTTTCTCTGAATAAGTATCTTGAAAAGCTCCCCCTTCCAAAAGGGTTTTAAAATAACTCAAAATTCTTTAAAATAATACTTGCATTATCTAAAGTATTAGCCTATATTAATAATAATTTCCCAAAATAATAAAACGGTTGTAATAACAAATACAATGAACAAATATCAACATAATTATAATCGCAAACCGAATACTCGGAGGCTTTTGTATGTCTATTGATATTTAATTTTAATACATACTTTTATAAGCCTCCATCATACCAGATGGAGGTTTTTTGTTTTTTGAAAGTTTAATAAATTTAATGATGTGCGCCAGAGTTGGAGAGCTGGGGGTGTCTGTAAAACATTTGCTTAGGCTGAGTCGATTCGAATTCGACCGCATCAACCATTTAATGTCGAGGGTGTAGTGTAATCTGGTAACACGTATACTTTGGGAGTATAAATCGCGGTTCGAATCCGACACCTCCGACCATTTTTTGTCCAGTCTCACGGTGCGTGTGAAGCGAGGTAATGATATCACTCGTGGAAGAAGTTAGGTTAAACCCCTACGCT
>Ga0098052_1001349_pt1 | contig 15367 bp, 11 predicted proteins | sample 15_taG_FD_81591 | JGI IMG/M metagenome (GOLD analysis project Ga0098052, IMG submission 81591) | Marine viral communities from the Subarctic Pacific Ocean - 15_ETSP_OMZ_AT15312 metaG | ecosystem: Environmental > Aquatic > Marine > Oceanic | place: Pacific Ocean | collected 2015-01-18 | reverse complement strand
GCTTGTCAATACTGCTGGTACAGCAATTGCTCACTCCGGAGTCGGCACTCCAGCCCTTGCCGCCGGCGACGGACTTGGAGTTGTTGGTTACCCCTACTCGGATCAGTTTACCGGTGGTGATGGTCTTGGTTCTGTTGTGGGTACTGCCAATTGGCCTCTTGAAGAGCCAAAGACTGGTACGGGCAATTTTGGTGAGAATACTGGCAAACAGGAAATTGCTGAAATCGATATTAGAGTCGAGAGTATTGCTGTTACCGCTCAGACCAAAAAGCTCAAAGCGAAGTGGTCACCGGAACTTGGTCAGGACCTCAATGCGTATCATAACCTTGATGCGGAAGTTGAACTTACCCAGATTCTTTCTGAGCAGATTGCTCTTGAACTTGATCGTGAGATTCTCAACGACCTCGTCCAGGGCGCAAAAGCTAGTACGTACTACTGGTCACGTTCGCCTGGTTTATTCGTAAATCGTACTACTGGTCTTGAGCTTGGTGCTACGGCAGCTGCTCCGGACTTCACTGGTACGGTTAGTGAATGGTACGAGACTCTTGTCGAGACCATTAATGACGTGTCGGCTCAGATTCATAGAAAGACTCTACGTGGTGGAGCTAACTTCTTGGTGACCTCACCTGAAGTTGCTAATATCCTTGAGTTTACTTCTGGTTTCCGTGCTAGCGTTACTCATGATGCTGATCGTGGTACCGTCGGCGCTGTTAACGTCGGCAGCATGTCACGTAAATGGGATGTTTACGTCGATCCTTACTTCCCGAGAAATCTTGTTCTCGTCGGTCGTAAGGGTGGTAGCTTCCTTGAAAGTGGCTATGTGTACGCTCCGTACGTGCCTCTCCAGGTCACCCCGACGATCTTCGGTACCGAAGACTTCGTGCCCCGTAAGGGCGTGATGACTCGATACGCCAAGAAGATGGTCCGACCTGATATGTACGGCCTCGTTGTTGTACGCGGACTCCTTGGTGAATCTGGCTCATAAGCCTGATTACTGAGTAATCTAAGTTAAACCCGCCTTGAGTTTTCTCTTGGCGGGTTTTTTATTAAATAAAACTTAACATTAAAATTTAAGGTTGTTATAATTATATTATTCGACATAGAATATAGGAGATTATTAGGTCACAGCAAGTTGAAACACAACAGCAGGCCGTCGGCCTATTAATTCAAGCCGCACAGATTGCACAGAAACGCGGAGCCTTTGATCTTAACGAGGCAGGTTTGCTAGCAGAAGCAATTGGTTTGTTGGCACCAGAATCACCTCCACAAGAAGAAACCACTGAAGAAGAAATTGCTGAAGAAGAAACAGAATAATTTAGACATTTAAACAAACACATTACTATTTATAATGATTGATAAGGCAGAAAGCCTTTTTTAAAAGGAGAAAACAAACATGGCTAAAGTAGGAAGAGCATCAAGAATTGCCTCTAAAATGAGAGTGGAGACCCTTACAGGGAATAAGACTATCACTGCAGCGGAAACTGGAGAACTTTATTTGGTCGGCGCCGCGGCTTCCGTGACGCTTCCGTCCGCAGCAGATGGCGCCTATTTTAAGTTTGTCTTCAGCGCCAATGTTGCAAGTGCCAACGCCCTGGTCCTTACCACTGCTAGCACAGATGAATCTTGGATTGGCACAGTACTCTGTGCTGATGAAAACGCTGATACCAACGCTGGAGAGCTTGACTTTCACACCACCCAGGCAGACAGAGCCGTCACTGGGGATAACCACGAAGTGCTCACCATTGGATCTGTTGGTAACAACATCCTGGCAGGTTCATGGGTAGAAGTTGTCAGCAACGGAACAGATTGGGTTGCTACTGGGCTTGTTCGCTGTGACGCAGACGATTCAAGCGCAGTATTTAGCGGATAATACGAAGCAATTAAGCCACCCAGGCAGTTCCACTCCGCTCCAGTATACTGGAACATAATAAATAATAGAAGCCTTATCAAAAGTATTAAGCCCCTTGCTCTTTTCGAACATGGGGTTTTTGCTATGTCTGTACTATTTATTAGGTACCAAGGAGACCTACAATGGGCAAAAAAGCAAAAATTAGAAGATATCCTCAAAAATACGGAAGAAAATATGCTTCCCATCCTTATGCTAAGGCAATTAACGCCCTTCGCGAAGTTACTAAAGAAGCTGAAGCTGACGGTGTGATTACAGAAGAGGAAGCTGCGCAGATTGTGGAGGCCAAAGAAGCCGTTGTTGAAGCCATCGTTGAAACAGCTGTTGCAACAGTCACAGAAGAAGTAGCTGAGATTATTGAGAAAGTCGAAGAGATTGTAAAGCCTGTGGTAAAAAAAGTCACAAAGAAAAAAGCACTCTTCAAGCCCCGCACCACGAAAAGAAAGAAGAAGACCACAAAGAAAGGTACCTGATTCATTATCTCCCAACTAATTATACTGATAGGAGATCCCATGAATGGCAACACCGACTTTAACACCGACTTCTCAGACTTCTGCTATAGTGTTGCCTTCGACTGGGTCACTTACTATCGCCAGTGTCGCGACTAATTACCCGTACGGGTTGTACGCCGACGCTACTTCGCAGTTATACGACACCAATTTTATTACAGGCGCCGTCGAACAAGTCACCTATGTTTATCGGAAGCTCGGCGGCGATGTACTTGATTTAGAAATAACTGATAAAAATATTTATTCTTCATATGAAGAAGCTGTATTAGAATATTCTTATATTGTTAATATTCATCAATCAAAAAATGTTCTCCACAGTTCTTTGGGTGCCACAACTGGTACATTTGATTCTGATGGACAAAGAACTGATATATTAAGTGGCAGTAGTGTAGAGTTGAAATTTCCAAAATTTCAGTTTAGTTACATCAAAAAAATTATGGACAAGACCATATCGGAAACTGGCCTCGGTGGCACCACACCGATATACTCTGCTTCTTTTGTCCCAACACAGTCACAGCAGGACTATGATTTACAGGCAATTATTTCTAGTTCTGCTACTGATCCTACTAAGGCATTTTATAATAAAGTAGGTAACAACAGAATAACAATAAGAAGGGTACATTATAAAACTCCACATGCAATGTGGCGATTCTACGGTTATTATGGTGGTATGAACAGCGTTGGCAATTTATCAACTTATGGCATGTACTCAGATGACTCAACTTTCGAGGTAATTCCTCCATGGCAGAACAAACTTCAAGCCATGGCATACGAAGACGCCATATATACAAGAAATTCACACTATTCTTATGAAATAAAGAACAACAACTTGAGGTTATGGCCCAGCCCGACATCGGTTAGCCCAGAAAAGATGTGGGTTGAGTTTTCTGTTAAAGAAGACGCGTGGGACTCCCAATCGGACAGGCAAGATGGCATTGATGGCGTCAATAACATGAATACTTTGCCGTTGGGAAATCTGCCTTATGCTAACATAAATTCTATTGGCAAGCAGTGGATTAGACGGTTTGCCTTGGCCCTTGTCAAAGAAACTTTGGGTGAGATTCGATCTAAATTTAATAATATTCCAATTCCTGGACAGACAGTCACTTTAAATGGCTCTGCTCTGATAACACAGGCAAGAGAAGAACAAAAAAATCTAAGAGAAGAACTTACAAAAGTCCTTGATGAGTTGACATACCAGAAAATCACAGAAATACAAAGCAACATTGCTAAAAATACAGCAGAAGTTGCTAGAGCTTTCCCTTATTTTGTTTACGTAGGATAAATTAATTAGTGGCAGATGAAACAAATAAATGGACACAGCCAACACAGCCTCCTCCACCTCTTTTTCTTGGTGAGAAGGAACGTGATCTGGTTAAACAAGTTAACGATGAGTTAATAGAACGAGTTGTGGGCCAGTCTGTTGCTTATTATCCTATCGATATAGAACATACCAATTTTCACCCTTTATATAATGAAGCAGTTGTTAAATCATTTTTGTCGCCTGTCAGAGTCTACGCCTTGGTTGAATTTATGGGCCAAGAAACAAAAACTGATAAATTTGGGATAGACAAGGCTATAAAAATAAAAGTTCATTTTCACAAGAGACGCTTAACAGAAGATCAGGATCTTTTTGTTCGAGAAGGTGACTTTGTTGCTTATGGCAAAAATTATTATGAAATAGTTAAATTAGATGAACCACTAGAATTATTTGGGCAGGCAGATAAAAGAATAGAAATATCCGCTGAGTGTATCAAGTCCAGGGAGGGTTTGTTCGATGGCTCATAAAGATGAAAAATCTATTAACGAAGAGAACACGTCGCGTGATGTACCAAGATACTCTTCTACTCTGGAAGACATTGATTTTGCTGTTTACAATTTTTTTAATGAATATCTAAAACTTAAAACAAAAACAAATAAGGGTTTTCGACAAGCACCTGTTGTTTGGGCAGGTTCAGAGCGCGCCCACAACATTAAAAATGATAAAGTAAACAGGGACTTGGTCGGGCAAATGGTTTTGCCGATTATAAGCATCGAGCGCGACAGTGTCAAAAAAACAGATCAGAGTCGTGTGATTCCTTATGCTGTTATTGATCCTGCAGGAGATTTGAAAGGAGGTGCTTTAACTGTTAACAAAATCATAAAGCAGGATAAAACAAGCAATTTTGCCAATATTGATGCTTATCGTAGAAGAAAACAACTTAATTTTCCCATCTACAGAAGAGAAGATAATGGTAAAATAGTTTATGAAACATTAACCATACCAATACCGATATACGTTGATGTTGGTTATAAAGTTGTCTTAAGAACAGAATACCAAGAACAAATGAATGAATTGTTGACGCCAATTATCAGACATCCAAATGCCCAGAGAAGAATACAAGTTGTTTATAATTCGAATCGCTATGAGGCATTTATACGAGAAGACTACGCTATGTCTAATACTATATCAAATTATGAAACGAATGAAAGAAAATATGAAACGACTATTACTATAAACGTATATGGCTATTTGATAGGCGATGGAGTTAACCAGGAGCAACCCAGAGTAGCAAGAAGAGAGAACGCTGTGCAGATAAGATTTGCTAGAGAAAGAATTATCGTGCAAGATGAAGAAGGGGAATTCAGATTTTAAAGGATTTTGTAATCCAGCTAGACTATTTATTAAGGAAAAAGTTTATAAAAATATGAACTAGCTTACAAGGGAGCAAAAAAACATGGCAGTCGATAAATTTAAATTTATATCTCCAGGTATTTTTATTGATGAGATCGATGAATCAATTTTAGAACCATTGCCGGAGAGAATGGGTCCTATGATTATAGGACGGTTTCAAAAAGGTCCGGGAATGAGGCCTGTAAAGGTTAACTCATTTAAAGAATTTGTTTCGGTTTTTGGTTCTCCTTCAGCCGGAAACCCGCTTGGCGACATTTGGCGCGAGGGAGAAATGACTGCTCCCACTTATGCGGCTTATGCTGCACAAGCATGGTTAAAGAATAACCAACCCGCTACCATCTATCGTGTTATGGGAGAGTATAGCCAAAATGCTACAGCCGGCTCCGAGGCAGGATGGAAAACCGATGATGATTTTGCAACCACCTCTGATACTGCCGCAGAATCAGGCGGCGCATATGGCTTGTTTATCATGCCGAATCCGGATTCTCACACAGCAGTCGGGCCCAAAGGCTCGATAACGATCGTTACTGAGGGCTCACACGCCACCGACGCGGGTAAAGAACTGACTTTGAGAAATAATGCAGGCACCGCACTAGTTTTTACTGCACACGCTGATACCACTGACGGTGCCGCAGATCCCCCGACCTTTACCCAAGGCGGCGACGGTGTTGCCGGCCTAGCTAATCTTAAAACTGCTATTGAAGCTAGTTCCTTGGCTTCGTCATTTAGCGTTGGCACTCCTACCGGCACTGGCCCGTACTCACTCACTATCACGCAGACCGTCGGGGGGTCCGGAGGCAACACAGTTGTTACCAGCAACTGTAACAACTGGAATATTAATGAAGCAGGCACAGCGACTAATTCGATCTTCACCGGTGGCGAGGGTCCCGAAGTCACAGGCACGCTTGCTGCAATTTGGTATGTGCAGCAAGGCGCCCCACTTTTGTATGGTACTACCAGAAACGGCGAGACTACTTCTACTAACGGAGAATGTGCGCGCCTGGTTAAGTCTTCAAATGGTCAATGGAACGTAAGGATCTCGGGATCCGACGGCATTCTTAAGTCTGCTAAATTCAACTTCCAGAGAGATTCGCAGAATTTTATTAGAAAAGTATTCAACACCAATCCAACTCTTGCAGGCGACGATCTGGTAACAGAAGAACCCCAACGAAAGAAATACTGGTTAGGCGAGACGTTTGAATCTAATTTAGATTCTGGTCAAAACAGCCAGTTGATGGTTGTCGGAGCAGCACCAACCAACACTGACCAACTAGGCGTTATTTTGGCACTTGACGGTACTACTGAATCAGGCATTGTGTGGGGTAGCCGAAAGAAAGCTGCGACTGCAGCAGAAACTGGGTGGTTCTTTTCACAAGATAAAGACGCTGATGCTACCACCTTTGATCCCACAAACGCTACACGTGTTATAAACTTATTTAAATTTATTGCCTTAGACAGTGGCGAGCATGCTAATAGAGATTACAAGATTTCTATTATGGATATCAAACCACCAACAGACGTTTTTAACAAATACGGCACTTTTACAGTACTTGTTAGGAGCGGAAAAGACAATGATAACATGCCTGTTATTCTGGAGCGCTTTAGCAGCCTTAATTTAAACCCGAATTCGCTTAATTATATTGGTAGAGTAATCGGTGATAGGCACTATAGTTACAACGAGGATAATAAAGCCATTACTGAGTTGGGCAATTATCCAAACAGATCAAAGTATGTTAGAGTTAAAGTAAGCGCGAATGTTAGTCCAGGTAATGAAGGAGTAGATGGGCTGGTACCATATGGAGTCCGAGGCCCTGTTATACCAAAAACTCAAGAGATCATTTCCGGAGCTGTCCCCCCGTCAGCCGGCTGGTACGCTGGATCCGGTGCTCTGGGATCGTGGACTCACACCTCATCCATCGGCGCGGGCCACTTACTGTGGACTGCGCAGCCCATGACCGCATCATTTGAATTCCCAACTACAAGATTAAGAGTGTCATCATCTGAGGGTTCTTTGTCTAAAGGAACAAAAGCCTTCTTCGGGTATCAATCAAATCTCAAGGATACCAGACGTCATGATAATACGAACTCTGACTTGCTAAGAGGTACACCATCAACGCATAATCCATTTGGACTGGCCTCTACTGGTAAAGATCAATATTCTTGGGTGTTCTCTCTTGACGACATTTGTCCACATGAAGACGATAAAACACACGCATTTTGGGCCTCTGGATCCAGAGCAAGCGAACTTTCGTGGACTGCAAAATCCGGTTCAACGTATGTTCTAACAGGTTCGAACGCAGGGTTCAATAGATTCACTTCGCCCATGTTCGGTGGTTTTGACGGATTTGATGTTACTGAAAAAGATCCGCTCCGAAACTCGGCGATGGCTGGAAACACAAACTTGACTAGTACCGCTATATACAGTTTTACAAAGGCGATTGATGTAGTAGCGGACGCCGAATATGTTGAATATGATGTTGCGGCAATGCCCGGCGTAACCAACTCTAGTTTAAACACAGCATTAATAAACATGTGTGAGGAGCGCGCTGATGCTCTTGCAGTTATTGATTTGTATGGCGGCTATGAACCTCCTCACGAAAAAACAGGTGAAGAACAAGATAATCTTGGTTCAGTTGCAGCCGTCGTCAATTCAGCAAAAGATATGGGTCTTAACACTAGCTATGGGTGCACCTTCTATCCTTTCGTACAAATTAGAGATACAATTAGCGATTCTGTTGTATACGTGCCTCCTTCAGTTGTCGCTCTGGGAACATTTTCTAGCTCTCAGCGTAAGTCAGCTGTTTGGTTTGCCCCAGCTGGATTTACCAGGGGCGGTTTAAGCGAGGGGTCTGCTGGTTTACCAGTATTAGGTGTAAGGCAACGTTTAACTTCGGATGATCGAGATAGATTGTATGAAGCGAACATTAATCCAATTGCCTCTTTCCCAGCTGAAGGAATTGTTATTTTTGGACAAAAAACCCTTCAAGTTACACAATCCGCACTTGATAGAATTAATGTACGTAGACTATTAATTTTTGTTAAGAAGGAGATTTCTAGATTTGCTGCAACCACTTTGTTTGAACCAAACATTCAGGCAACCTGGAACAGCTTTAAAGGCAGGGTAGAACCCTTCTTGGATAAAGTAAAGTCTGGGTTTGGTCTAGTAGACTACAGAGTTATTTTGGATGAAACTACCACGACTCCTGACTTGATCGATAGAAACATTCTCTATGCAAAGATCTACTTGAAACCAGCGCGCGCAATTGAATTCATCGCGCTAGATTTCATTATTACAAAGAGTGGTGCTTCTTTTGAAGATTAAAAAATTAATGAAATACTATTTATTATACAATACCATGGGAGAAAAATTAGATGGCATTCTTTAGCCCAGCAGAACAAGGTTTCCAACCGAAAAGAAAATTTCGATTTGTGGTTGATTTTGGAAACTTTCAAAGTGAGACAACGTACATGGTCACAAAAACCGCTAAGCCCTCTTTTGAATTAAGTGGACCAACCGAACATCGAGTTTTAAACCATCTTTTTAAATTTCCTGGTATTGTCAAGTGGAGCGATATTGATATGACGTTAATTGATGCTATCGATCCAAATGTGGGATCAAAATTTTATAACGCTTTAAGGAATATGGGATATGTTTCACCATCCACTCTTGACAACCTTCATTCTGGCATAACAAAAGTTTCAGCTCAGGCATCGCTAGGTCAGATCAAAATTATACAACTTGATGCCGGCAGCGTTGCAACCGGCGGCTTCACTGACATCGATGCCCCCGGCGCTGCAGTTGCTTCTGGTGTAAGAATGTACGAAGAATGGATTCTTAAAAATGCTTATTTAAAATCTGTTAAGTTCGGCGATTTGGACTATGGCTCTGAGGATATCGCGACTGTTGATATTGGTATTGTATATGATTACGCTGAGTTTGTCGATTACGGCCCCGAGGGTAGCCCCTACGTTATTAGCGCTTAAAAAAAGAGAGAGGTTTAGATGAGAAATAATCAGGATCGATTGGGCCCAGCTGCTGCCGCTGCGCAACCAGCCCCGTCCAATTTGAACTTTGTTGTTCCTACTGAGTTTGTTGAGTTACCTTCAAGAGGCAGGTTTTATCCAAAAGAGCACCCCTTGCATAATCAAGAAACTGTTGAAATAAAGTTTATGACAGCCAAAGAAGAAGATATTCTTGCTTCTGTAACTTTAATTAAAAAAGGTTTGGTAATCGACAGGCTGTTAGAAAATATTCTTGTGTGTGACTCCGATCCAACTACTTTGTTGGTCGGGGATCGTTCTGCATTAATGGTGGCAGCTAGAATATCAAGTTATAGTTCCGTTTACAAAGCACATGTGGTATGCAATGAGTGCACAAAAGAGCAAGATTATAATTTTGATTTAAGAAAGACAAATTTACAACAAAAATGTTTTGATAAGACCTTTTTATCAGAAAACAAAATTAGTTTTAATAATGAGAAAAGCGTTTTTGAAATATCATTACCTAAATCTAAAGTTGTGCTGGGAATAAAATTATTAACTGGCCAAGACGAAAAAGACCCTACTGATTCCGACGACAAAAAAATAGTAACTAGCTTGTTATCTAAGTTTGCTTTTTCAGTAAACGGAGATGAAGATACTTTATTAGTCTCCCAGTTTGTTGATAATATGTTGGCAGCAGACTCAAGGTACCTTCGAGCTATTTTGGGTGATATTACGCCCAGCATAGATTTAAAACAAGAGTTTGTTTGCAAACATTGTGGCAATAGTGAAGACAAGGAGGTTCCGCTCACCGCGGAGTTTTTTTGGCCTGAATGAAGAATACATGGAAAACGTGTATGAGCAATTCTTTTCTTTAAAATATTATGGTGGTTGGAGTTTTATTGAGGCCTACAACTTACCTATTGGACTTAGAATTTGGTTCCTGGAAAGACTAAGAGATCAAATAGAAAAAGAGAATGAGTCTAAGAAATAATCCAAGCCCTGTTAGTAGGGCTTTTATTTTGTTGTAAAACACTATTTATAATGCATGATAGTGGGGTAGTTTTCTCATGGCTGAAAAACTTGGAAAAGATATCGAGGGCCTTACCGATCCAAAAATGGGCGCCGGTCGAATTAAAGATCTCACAACTCAGTTGGAACATCTAAAAAAACTTGAGACCGAAGTGGGTGAAGCTTATAAACAACGCCTAGAAAGCATGACGCTCTATCAACGCGCGCTCTTGGATGACACAGAAAGGGCCCTCGCAGCGATTAAAGAAAGAAGAATACTTGAAGCCGATATCACAGCTGAACAAAAACTAGCAGATAAAGACAAAGCTGATCGCCGCGCCGCGTCAACGGCCAAGGAGAAAGCTGCCCTTAAGAGACAAGAAGAAGATCATCTCGCCCGCGTAGCTAACCTTAGAAAACTAAAAAAGATTCAGGACGACATCGACGGCGCCGGCGGGGCGGGCGTCGAGGCCCTGCGAACCCAGGCAAAAAAAGCTGATGAAGCATCAAAAAAGATGCTCACTCAGCGCGAAAAACAGCTGCAAATTGAAGAAAGACTTAGGATATCTACACAAAAATCTCAGCCGGAACAGAAAAAATCAGCTGATCTTTTTAAATCCGTCTCTGGGGCGGTAGCAGGAGTAGTCACCGCGGTACCGGATATGGCGAAGTCCATAAAAGATTTATCAGCAAAGACTGCAGTGCTGACTATGCTTATGCCAGGAACTGGACTTGACGCTTATCGTCAAAGGGTCATGGAAATGCCTGGCGAGATGGACACTTCTTATAGAGCAATGGTAAGATCGGGTATTGTTCATACTCCAGAATTAAACGGTATGATGAATTCCATCATTGATCCGATAGGCATGATTGGCAAAGAGTTCGGCACCACACTGGAATCTTCTAAACGAATGTTAACGGGCGTTGGTCTTTTTGCCCCAGAAACGATTGAAGCGTTAACCTCGGTTAAGAACAATGTTATGTTATTTCGAAAAGGCTGGATCGGCGCTTCGGATTCAAACAGGATGGCGGCGGAAGAAACGACCAATCTAATAGCTGGATTAAAAAAACTAGGCGTTACTACTGATGATACTGCAAATATTGTTAATTATTTTACTAAAGGACTGGGAAAAACCCCCGCCATGGCAAACGATGCATTAAAATCTATGGAAAATATGGCTTATTCTTTAGACATTAATGTTGGCCAGGCTTTTAAAGATTTTATTGCTACACAAGATGACCTAGCCCAGTATGGTTCTAGAAACGAAGAAGTTTTCTACAATTTGGAAGCACAATCTGTTGCCACCGGCATACAAGTAACCACCTTAAGCAAAGCAGCTGCTAAATTAGATACCTTTAAAGGTGCCGCTCAAGCAGCGCAGGGCTTTAATGCAGTTTTAGGAAAAACAGTTTTGTCTGTTACAGATCTGGTTAACGCAGAGCCAGCAGAAAAAATTGAAATGCTCAAGGATGCCTTTGACCGCTCGGGTATGACTTTCGAAACTTCAAATCGTCGTATGAAATCAATTGTTGCCAACATGCTGGGTATGGGTGTTCCTGATGCATCAAAGCTGTTTGGCTCAAAAGAGGATTACTTTGATATATCATCAGGAATGAATACAACGGCAACTGAGGTGGAGGAACTTGAAAAAAGAATCAAATCTTCAATGAATGTTTCTGAAAAGATGCAAGCTAGCATGACCAATCTAGGCGAAGCAAATTCCAGACTAGTAAAAATAGCGCGCGAAGAAGCAGAAGTTGCTAACAACTTTATGCTTGATATGTTTGCGAATCTTAAAGAAGGGACAGGCGATAGCATGGAAGCGTTAATAGCTTATATGGGCGAGGTCACCGCCGCAGCCAAAGCCCAGGATGTTCTCGTCGGTGGTTTCAAAGGCGCCTTCATCGGCATCGGGGCTCTAACAGCTATCCAAGAGTTGGGGAAAGGTGTACCTGGCATGGACTTACTCGTAAACACCCTTATGTACAACTCCGAGCGCGCCAGTGGCAAAGATCTCGGAGGCCCCGAGGGCGTAGGCAAACTCGATGGCCTCCTCGGAGAACCAGGCAAGCCGGGCACGAAGAAGGTCGGGGACAGCGCCGCCGGGACCCCCGCCAGCCGTGGTGGGATCGCTTCCACCGGTGGAGGCGAAGGAGGTCAGACTGCATCTGCTGCTTCTTACACCTTTAATATAGTTTCAGCTGACGGTGTAGTGCTCGATAGTGTAGACGCCAAAATCGCCGGCGTCATGAAGACCGACCCGAGCAAGGTGTTACCAACGAACAAGATCGAGTTCGAAGGCTACAGGATAATTGCAATAAAGGGATAAAAAAGGAGAAAAACAATAAATGCCAAAATTTTTTCAATCAGAAGTTGCTGCGTACGATGGCGATAAAGCTGAATTTCAAAATGTAAAGTTTAAAAAAAATGATTTTAACAATACATCTGCTGCAGAGCGTGGCGGTGTATTAGAAATCATTCCAGTACACATACGAAACCCTCCTGTAATACAGTTCGTAGCTTACATTGACAGCATAACAGATCGATTTGGTGCAGATTATAGCACGGAGAGACCCTTTGGCAGGACAAATCCTTTTTATATTTGGGAAGGAAACAGCAGAGATATCAATTTAAGTGTTGATATACCATCATCTGGGGTTTCAAAAGCATTAGATAACTTAAATAATTTAAGTTGGCTGCTGGCTTCTCTTTACCCTTCTTATAAGGATTCAACCAACGCAACTTCGGTGGCCGCCTCACCGCTCCACCGTGTACGCTATGGCAACATAATATGTTCGTCAACCAACGACGGTCAGGGCCTCCTGTGCGTGCTTAGAGGAGCCACTGTCACACACGATGCCACACATGGGTTTATTCATGTTAGCCCAAAAAATATGGGTTCTTCATTCGCGAATACAGCTGGCCGACTTCTTGCAGCAGCTAAATATGAAAATTATATAAATGAAAATAAAAACTTTATAATACCCAAACTTATGAAAGTTTCTTTGAACCTCAACGTTGTACAAGACCATGCCCTCGGGTGGGACTTTTATACTGGTGAATTTAGAGGCGGCCAGGCTGCGCGCGGATTCCCATATGATTTCCCGTTAATTCATGAGGCAACAGATCCACCACCAAGTGTCGGCGCAGGAGCGACAAATTCTTCTCCAACGGATACCTCTAATATGGAGCAGCAAAAAGAACAAGGTGTTAACATGGGCGGGTGCACCGGCCCAGCCGGCGGCGCGATAGAATGTGTGCCTAAGTAATAACAAGGAGGACATTAATCATGAGATACAATAAACAAAATATTTTTGCAAACGAGGAAACAGCTTATAAAAGGTACCTTAAGCCGAGAGGTCTAAGCCTCATTAACCAGTATGACACTCCAAAGTTTAAGTTTCCCAAACAAGAGGATTTGCTAAATTTTTCTTCAATTAAACATATTTGGTCTATGGGTGATAGATACTTTAAATTAGCAGGTGAATATTACAGTGATCCTGAACTGTGGTGGGTCATCGCTTTCTATAATAAAAAACCCACTGAGTTCCACGTAAACGTAGGTGAAGTATTATATATACCGGTACCACTGGAGACAGTGCTTTTTTATATGGGATATTGATATGACAACAGAAACCGATGTAAAAAAAACAAAGAACATCACTAATAACGAAAAAGTATTTACTAATTTAGAACAGTATATATTAAGCCGACATTTAGGTGAGCTTGCTAAGTTTAATGAAGGACTAGCTAGACCCATCGCCAAGGGCGGGAAAGGTGAGTTCAAGTATTGTACTTTTCGACAAGTTAATGGCCCGGGCTCTCAATTAATTAACAGGCTTCGCGGGATTGATGATCTAAGTGTTTTTTATAATATAAAAGCATCTACTCTATCCTTGCTACAACCAAAAATAAGATTATATAAAATTCAATACGCAGATTATAATGTACTGCCTAATGGTGAAGTCGACCAATCTTCGGTTAGGTCTTTGCCGGTACCATGTTATAAGGAGTTCAAGTTTTCAGATAATTTTGGAGTTGAAACTGCTGCTTCAGTAAATGATTATTTAAGCTATGAATCAACAAAACCCTCTTTTCGAAATGTGGGGCTGTACGGCTTTACTATGACACAAGATGGTGAGACTCATGGCACAATTGAAAATAATATTGAATGTAAATTAGAATTAAAATTTAAAAGTCTCAAAGATTTAAATGCCTCTCCACCCGGTGAGCCAAAATTAAAATACACAGATTTAATTTTATGGCCTCCTGCTAGAATCACGAAAGGGGCTGAAACATACAATCCAAAATATTATGAAATTAAGGCTTTAATAGGATATACAGCACCAGAACGCAAGCAACTGGAAGCGCTTCATCTTTCCCAACGAGAAGTTAGCGCGATTAGGGATATAGAGAAAATGAACCAAATCGTATCTTTGGGCATGTACGATTATGATATTAAAATTAGTGAAAATGGGGTAGTAGCTGTAACTGTAAGTTTTCGAGGCCGTTTAGAAACTGTTATTGGGTCAAACCAGGTCAACATATTTCAAGATTCAATTCGTATAGGAGAATCAGGACAATTTGAATTAGAAAAAAAAGCAAAGAGCGAAATGAATATATCTCATGTTTACAAAACAGCAACCACAATAAAAGCATTGTATAAAGCATTGAACGAAGCTAGATGTACTGGGAAATGTTCAGAGAGAAAAACCTTGAAAGACTTAACTGAAAAAGATCCTTTATTTTCTTTATTGGTGAAGGAGGGCGTCCGGTCTAGCCAGGCAACAGGAGAAGATCGAGAAAAGCTAGCCGCAGCTGGTTTAAAAATTGATGGATCAGGAGGGAAACTAAAAGTTAAAGCTGCAGCCGCTGGAGAAAAGTACTATGAGTGGTTTAAAAGACTGGATAACATAAAGTTGATTTTGGGCCATTTAAAAAAGAAAGTTGGCGCTTTTAAACAAGATATATACGTTGGCTTTGTTGATGCCCTCGTTCAGACACATAATACAAAGGCAACGCCACCGGAGAAGCGGAGTTTTAACCTCCCACCAACAAGAATATTTTGTGCAACTGCAGATCCAGAAGACGTAGTGAAGAGTATAGGGGTCTTAAGAAAGACAAGAAGAACGCCCGAGGAGGGGGAGGGGGAGACGTCCGAAGATCCGACAAAGGTCGGTGAGATGGAAGTCAGTCAATCTGAGCTTGAGAAAACACTTAAAAGATTTAATAAGGATGTTGCGGAGGGTGACGTGGGATTTACGTTTGGCAGATGTAAACCTATC
>Ga0098052_1001346_pt1 | contig 15373 bp, 31 predicted proteins | sample 15_taG_FD_81591 | JGI IMG/M metagenome (GOLD analysis project Ga0098052, IMG submission 81591) | Marine viral communities from the Subarctic Pacific Ocean - 15_ETSP_OMZ_AT15312 metaG | ecosystem: Environmental > Aquatic > Marine > Oceanic | place: Pacific Ocean | collected 2015-01-18 | reverse complement strand
TCCTTCACGATCCCAGACATACAATCTGGAATCTCCCACATGGGCAACCCATCCTTCGTCATCTGCGATCTGAAGAGCTACACAAGTGGTTCCCATGCCCCGAAGTTGTAATTTTTCGGCTTCAGACAACAGCAGGTCATTGGAGTCTTCCACAACTCGACACAACTCTTCCAGATTTAAAATCTGATCTTGATTTGTTTTTAGGTGGTCCCGAACCATGCTAGAAGCGACTTCCCCTCCCTGATGCCCACCCATGCCGTCACACACGGCAAAGAATTTATTTTCTTCATCACAAAGAAATGAATCTTCTTGACCAGATCTTTCTTGACCAATGTCGTAGTACGTCGTGATTTTCATTTGGGAACTCCTTTTGGAGAGAACAGAGGAGAATCTAGAATTCGAACTTACTTCTCTTTTTTTTTATCCTGCTTCTTTTTCTTGTCCGGTTTCTTCTTGCCCTTGGATTCTTTCTCTCCCAGCTTAATTACTTCATCCATTCCACTTTCCATCCAAGCTTTCATTGCCTCTTTGGGATCTTCTTTGAGGTATTCTTCAAAACTCTCGACAGTAATGGCAAGAGTTTCAGTCAGCATCTTTCCAAGTCCGTCATTTGTTTTTTTCTTGTCAAACTCAGACTTGATCTTCTTTCCTTCTTCATCCTTCCCGGTCAGGAAGAACCATGCTATTCTTCCCACACTACCATATTTTAGAAAGATGTCCTTTCCTCTTTCCATGGCGTCTTCAAATTGACCCCGGATCTTCTCTTTTCTTTCTTTCTTCTCTTCATCTGTGATGTTGGGATCTTCCTCAATCTTCTTCAACTCATCTCTCATGTCCAATTCTAATTCTTCATACGATCGATATCCACTTAAGACATCATCCAGAATAATGTTGAGATTCGGATCGGCATCTTCCTCCACCAGTTTTTTCATTCGTCCCTGCACTAACTTTTGCATTCCCTTGTGCTGGAACATGTAGAAGATGGAACCCGCGATCATTCCGGCTGCTTTTTGCAGCACATACCCTACGTAGGGAACAGGTGCCAGAAGTGCGGCGGGGACTGCAATCCCCATATTTGCCAATGTGTATCCAATGTATTGACGCGCCGTGTTTTCTTCCTCCGGCTCTAATTCGAATTTCTGATCTTCCTTTCCAAGCATACCCAAAACCATGTTGGAGACGTATTTACCCATCATTCGGTAATTACTTCCCTCAGAATAATCGAGAGCAATGGTCATTTGGTGTGCATATTTACTTTTCGCCTGATCATATCGCTCTTGGAATTCTTTATTCAGAGCCTCTTCTTCTTCAGGAGTCTTGGATTCTTTTTTCTTTCGATCGTATTCGGCTTTCATTTCTTTGAGGGCTGCTTTGAACTCTACTTTCACCATGTCTGGTGAATTTCCAGAGTAGGAAACCGTCTTGGCGCGGAAGATTCTCCGGTCTACCCATTCCATCACCTTCTTAACTGCACCCGATTGACGAGCATTACTCCCCAGAGAACTGATACTCCTTCCTAACGCGGTCACTAAGGCTTTGGTCTTCTCTCCGTCCTCTAATGCTTCCTGGACTTCCTCTTTAGCTTTTTTCCAAGGTGCTTTAATTCGATCTGGAATGCTCCAAAAACTCTTCACCTTGTGTGAGTCGTGTTCCTTCTCCAACTCGGAAAAAACTTCTTCCACATCTTGTTGGATGTATTGTTCGACACCTTCATGTTCTTTGTCAGATTTGTCGATGTTGTCACCCATGGACTTACCATCTGTCTTCCCCATCGCCCAATTTTTTGCGGTCTCCTGATCAGGGAAACCACCTCGAATAACTCCGGATTGATTCTTAGCTCGGTATTTATGATCGGAGGATTCCCATACGTCACCCGGATTTCTCGTTCGAGGAGCCGAGCCGTAGGGATTTGTGACATGTTCTGTTACTGAGGCTTCCAGGTATTTTTGGGACACCCCGAGGGACAGTTTTTTCAGAAATACTTGATTCGCTACCTTGTGCATTCTCATCTCCACATGAAATGACTTGAGTCACATGGATTAATTCATTGAATTAATAATCAAAGTAGAACATCAAACTTTGGGAGAAGTCGATGAGTGATAAATTTTATGCCGAAGTTCTCAAAAAAGCCAACTCTGTAGAGGGAGTCATGGCCGTTTTTGATGATCAAGACAATGAGATCGCCCGATGGGATGTCGTTTTAGGAAACACGAGTCAAAAAGTTTCATCGGAATATGGTGGACCAACGCCACCATTAACTTGGGTGATGGTGGAGACCATCGAAACTAGGAGTCACCCAAAGTCAGGAAGTACGTTCCCGTTTGCTCGAATTATTCCTGTGGGAGATAAAGATCAATACCACAAAAGAACTTTTGATCTCGGAACCTATCCTTTCATGATTCATGCGGCGGGCCGATCCACTGGGTGTATCGCAATCAAGGGTAACTTTTCGGCAGCAGCCGATGTCCTCAACAAATGTTTCAAGGACTGCACGTTTTTTATTGACGTTTATCACGATGAGGAAGACTAATTCTTCGGAAATGGGTCATTCCAATACCTAACGCTAGGAAGCAAATGGCCGAAGTGGGATCTACCCACAACCAAGAATAAGGCAGTGTTTTCAGTGAAAAACAAAGAAGCCCATAAATACCAAACCCTGTAGACAAGACCCCCACCCAAAACCTACCCACCTTTTCCCACATCAAAAAAAATCCTGCTAAAAAGAATTGAAGAAACATTCCCACAGACAATTGCTTGGTAATTTCGATTATATCCCAAGAAGCAATTTTCTGGATGATTGCCAGGGTAGCAAAAAACATGGTGGTCGCTCCAATCCATCGGATGGCAGACTTCTCTTTTCGAGCTGTTTTCAAAAACAGAGCAAATCCAAGAAATGAAAATGCGATAGAGGGTAGGAAATACATGGGAGGCGTAACAATAGTATTGAAGCCTAAGCCCTTAAACCAAGACCAAAAAATGAGAAAGCCAATTGAACCCGCGACTATTCCACAGTAACTGGCAACGGTCATCTTCTTAATGATGTCAATCATTACATCTCCCAAAGGAATCATATGAGAATCTTTCTTGTTCGACACGGTGAGTCACTTGGCAATGTTGATAAAACAACTCACGCTAGCATGGCAGACCACGCGATCCCTCTTTCCGACAAAGGAATTAAAGAAGCTCAAGTCTCTGCCGAGGTTCTCACACAATTCTTAAAAGATGCGTACACCTGGGAATTGGAGAAATATCCACAACTCAATCAGAGAGAAGCCCCGAAGATAAAAGTGTGGAGTTCTCCCTACAAACGCACCCGGCAAACCGCAGAAAAATTTGTCTCTAACCTGGAAATGAACTTTGCCGCACTGAAATATCAGGAACATGTTCTTCTGTGTGAGCAACAATTTGGACTCTTCGATGGCATCCCCGATGAACAATTGCCTGAAATCTACCCAGAAGAACAAGCTCACTATGCAAAATGTGAACAGTTTGAAGGTAGATTCTGGGCACGTATGCCCCTCGGTGAATCCCGATTTGATGTTGCCGCCAGGATTCATCAGTGCTTCGATGAATTTAAAAAAGATGTCAAAAACGGCTACACGGATCTTGTTGTGGTGTGTCACGGAGTATCACTCCGAGCATTTGTAATGATGTGGTGCGGGAAAGAATTTGAATGGTTTGATCGGGAGCAGAATCCAAAAAACTGCTCCATTCGCCTCATCGAAGGAAATCACGATCGTGGTTACCTCTACATCCCAGGAGACATCTAAATGTGGAGTGTCTTTGCCGATAGGACGACGAAAAATGGAATCCTCTATGTATTCTTAATGATATTATGGATACATCATCTTGTAGGATCTCCAATTAATTCAACAACCCTGATAGGTCTTGCCACCGGCTGTTTAATCTACGACGTCATTTATGCTTATTGGGTAACCAGAAAGGAACAAAGATGAACAAATTTCTAACAAAGCTTCTAGGCTTCGTGTCACTACTATTAAGTTTTTCGCAAGCTGTCGCGAAGTTCACGAAGAATAGGTGGGTGACTACAGGAGTAATCTTGGTCTCTGTTCTGATCGGAGCCGGATTCTACCACTGGTGGAAATTCCCTGGACTGTTGATTTTCATGGGAATCATCTTGGTCTCCACTATGATCCTAGCCGGTCTTAACAAGATTGCAGATCCTGTTAAGGGGAAAATTGAAGCCCGTCTAGCAAGGCTGGAAAAAATCACTTCCAATTGCAAATGCATCCCCTGTGATGGTGAAAAGAAATGAAACCCTTGGAGTTTCTACCACAGAAGGCCGCACAAAAAGTCTCTTCTTGGAAGGAAAAACAAGAGCAAATTTTTCTTTCTCATCAGAAGAGAGATACCTCTCCCACCACCATTTCAGACGGTGCGTTGACTTACCTAATCACCCCTACCTCAAAGGGGTATCAAATTAAGGTTAGACACAACGTCACAAAAGCAATCTTGGACTTGACTGACTGCAATAATTGGTAGATCAGTGATAAAAAAAAGTTTCCAATCGTTGACCCGATGGTTAAACAAGGGTAGCCTTTGCGATCAGTGTGGGATTTCCACCACACAATTGATCGTCATCATGGAGAAAAAACACACCATCACATCGAAATGTCTAATCACCTCAAGCAAGAGAATAAAACTCTGCTTCACTTGTCGATTCAAAAGGAAATAAAATGTCCAGAGTGTTTGATTCTGAAGACCTGATTCCAATTTTTGATCACAAAATTGTACATGTCGAAGGAGTCCCCGGCATCTACGTTGGAGAAACGTTTTCTCCCATTATGCAAGTCCAAAGAAGATTTCCCGTTCCGGGTGAGATGGATGGGAATTGGCCGCATAATAAGATTGAATCTTTCTTGCGAAGCATTAAGGCAGAAATAAAGCCTCAAGGATTCATTGGCGTTCTGGATCCTCTTACAGCGGTGATTCGTGAGGAAGAAGGATCCAAGTGGTACTGCTTAGAAATGACCGTAGTGTTTTTGGGACCTGAAGGGTCTTCTTTAATTTAAGGTATCTTACATGACCGTTCGAGAACTGCAAGAGAAGCTTAAATTGTTAGACCCCGCGCAAAAGGTAGCTCTGTACCAATCCGGTAGCGTTGCCAGACTTGTGACCCAAGTCAAAATCCTAGATTCAACTGAGAAGTTGTCCTGGGTGGATATTTCCAGACCAGGATCTAAGTTTGCCGTTCTCTGCCACAACGAGTTTCAAGAATCTTCTGGAACTTCCAAAATAATGGGAAAGGAATCGTCCAAATGAGGTGGATTAATCCGATCAACATTTTCCTTTTTGTGTATGTGTTCGGAATCTTCAGCATGTATTACAATGTCATGAAAGAAAAGAAAGACATACCATTTCTGAGCGGTACCTCTTTCAAGTACTTAGCTCTGTCTTTTCTGTGGCCTCTTCTAGTAGGTGTCGCCATTGTTCTTAAATTAGTCTCTTACGCCAACAATCAGAGAGACGGATGATTTACATTCTGACCTACGAAGAGATAGAGAGTACCGATTTCAAATGGGCCTCGAATTGTCCGTCTGAAATCCTATCTAAATATGAGGAGCTGGAAGCGGAACGTCTGGTACAGGTGGAAAAGATCTCTGAATTTGAAAAACAATTGGCGATCTATCGAGAAAAATTCAGACAAGATTCTCAATTGACACCGGAGTCTCGGCGGAAAAAGCTTAAGAAATACGAACTCAAATTAGGAGTTCGTCAGATCAAGTGGCAGTACCACGGTCGGGGAGGGTTCTCCCTCTGTTCTTTTAACGGCACCGAATTTCATTGGATCGAACCCCAAACATTGAGAGAACAAGTTGAAAGTTCTAATTGACGGCAAGAAAATTGCCAATGCTCTACTAGACGATCTCAAAACGAAAAGTTCCCCCTTAATGCGGCTAGACGTTATCCTCATCGGTAATGACGCGCCGTCACAACTGTACGTCAAAAAGAAAAAACAAACTTGTATGCGCTTGGGGATCAAAACTTGTATCCACAAGATGGGAAAGTTTTGTGGAGAAATGAATGTCATCCGCTTAATCCAACGCTTAAATGAAGATCCCGAAGTGAACGGGATCCTTGTCCAACTGCCTCTACCTCCAAAGTGGGACATTTTGAATGTACTGTCTCAAATAGATCCTACAAAGGATGTGGATGGACTAACCCCCATTAACCTGGGAAAGCTGACACAGGGATCTGACACCGGATTTATTCCCTGTACTCCTCTGGGGTGTCTGAAATTAATTCAGTCCATTCCAGACTTTTCCATCCAAGGGAAACACGCTGTCGTGGTAGGGAGTTCTTTTTTAGTGGGAAAACCGATGGCAACGCTCCTAACCCACGCAAATGCTACGGTGACACTTTGCCACAAGTACACTGAAAACTTAGAACATCATGTTCGTCAGGCAGACCTCTTAGTCACTGCGGTAGGAAAGCCCAACCTGATTCCCGGTACCTGGGTGAAAGAAGATTCAGTGGTGCTAGATGTCGGCATTTCCAGAACGGAGTTGGGACTCGTTGGGGATGTTGAATTTGATCATGCAGTGGAAAAAGTACGAGCCATTACTCCCGTTCCAGGAGGTGTGGGTCCAATGACAGTCGCTTGTCTAATGGAAAACACCATTAGAGCTTTCCACGAACAAATGCGTATTTAAGATCCAAAGAGGAGAACATCATGAAACCCTACATTCGATTTTTCTTTATTGTGCTTGTCATGTTTGTGATTTCTTTCGGTGTGATGAAGTTTGCCAAAGAAAAGAAATGGATCAGTCAATGCCCACCGATGCTGATTGAAAGAGGATACACATTCCAGCAAGCCAAGAAGATTTGTAACGAAAGCAAGAAAACTGTTCGAATGTGTCTGGAGAAACCGTGTTATCCAGGCGCACTTCCTCACTTACGAAAGAAATCCGACAAATAAATACTGAAAACAGTATCATTAAAGGGGGTGCAAGACTCCCTTTTTTTCGTTAAGGAGAACTGATCATGTGGAAGAGTATCTTTAAAAGTCTTGGGGTTATCCTGATAATCGGCCTTGTGATCGCCACGTCAGGCCATATTGTGAACGGATGTACAGGACTCGCAGAAAATGTAAGGACAAGTTTACGTCGAGAACGAGTGTGTCGCTTCCGGGCTGTCAAAAAGGGCTACACATTACAAGGTGCTATTCTTCTGTGTGAACAATCCCCAGAGTTAGTCCAGCACTGCCTCGCCAAGAAGTGTAAAGAAACAAAGGTCCTCACACCTTGAACATCAAATCAGGTCGGAAATATCGATTCACAGGTCAAACTAAATCTTGGAGATCTGCTAAATCACAGAAGTCTGTGGAACTATCTCAGATCAGAAGGATCTCGGATGGAGCACCTGGAGGGTGGATCGAGTCAGAGGAGAACCTATCTCACGGCGGAGATTGCTGGATCGGCCCTAACGTCATGGTCTCCGGTGGTGCTACCATAACTGACTATGCCGAACTTGAGGGTCATGTGCCGGTCACGGGCTGGGCTGAGATATCCGGAAGTGCTAAGATTTCGGGACACGGAAAACCTGTGTCTATCTTTGATCACGCTTTCATTTCAGATTACGCAGTTGTGACTGATGGAACTATTCTTTCAGACAGAGTTAGGATTCTGGATGCGTCGGAAGTTCACTCCTCCACGATCTCGAATAATGCGGTGATCTCAGGTTTCGCCGTAATTAAAGACAATTGTCATGTTTTTGGGGATTCTGTAATTACCGGGTATTCTAGATTAGAATCTCATGTCATCGTAGTTGGGAATTCTCGCGTGAGTGGCCGGGTAACGTTGTCGAACAACGTTAAAGTTAATGACTCTGAACTAGCAGATTTCGTATCCTTGCAAGGCGTCCTAATAGATAACGGTTACCTTCAGTCCCGCGCTAACTCTTGGCGTTACCAACCAATTTCTTTTGATATGTTAGGACACCGAATCACCATTGCAGATAACCATTTCTGTGCTAAGAAAGAAAATTGGAAAATGTGTTTTCAGGTCAAACAATTGGAGCTTTCCATAGAATTGTTTGACCTGGAGGAGATCGACCGAATGGGTCTGCACCACCTTATTCACCACCATCTACAAAACAGAACGGAAAAATGAGCACCAAAATTTATAATTTTTTAGGTATTGGGTTTTTTTTGAGTCTGGAGCTTGGAAAGAAATCCCAGGCATAATTTTGAAAGAGACGAAGTAATTTCGCTAAGACCTCAAAAATTTGAGGCATGAGGATATCTACGATATCCTGGTTGTTACGTTTTATCAAATACCATTTACGATCCTGGATTTGGATCTTTCTTGAGTATACTCGGTTAGTGATGATCAGATTTCGATCCTTTATAGAGAACTTGAAAGTTAATCCTTCAGTATCCGAGGGTCTGAACTTCCAGATCGTCCAATGAAGTTCATTATTTTGAAGTTTTATGTTTATCGTTTCTCTGTGCCTCCGAAGGCGTGATGCAATTTCATCCAGTATTCCGGTGACAGAACTTGTGGATGTTTTTTCAATGATGGGAATGAGATCTTCTCTCAATTGTGGGTTCTTGTAAGCGATTCTGATTAGTTTTTTGCGTAACGACATAGGAACCTCTATTTTGTTTCTTGGTATCAGAGATTAAATAATCCGTGCCATTCTTCGAGTTACTTTAAGAAGGAATATAGATGAGCAAAAAAAAAAAAAAAATCACAATCTTCGATCCGGATCAAAGTCCGTTCCAGCACTGTCTCTCGAATCCAGTAAATATTGACAGAGACGAACATCTATGGAGGGTGGTCTGTGTTCGCACTGGGAAAACCGGCTGGGGAGATACCATTGCGAAAGCTCTCCAGAATCTAAATTCCATGAGAGACCACTACGATTTCTCTAATGGTGTTAGAGGTCCCGCATCCACACACAAGAAAAACGCCACATGAAAATCTACAAGATCAGAAATTCTGACGGTCTTTTTTCTACGGGTGGACATCGCCCACATTTCCAAAAACACGGGAAACATTGGACAAGTGTCTCAAACTTAGAGAGACATCTCTTTCAGATTCTAGCACCTCCAAAGAGAACCACCTCAAATAAATTTCCTCCTAGTGTTTATCTAGGCTGCGAGATTGTGGAGTTCGAATTGGTCGAGACATCTGTAGTAGAGACGTTTGAAGACTTTGAGATTCGTCAGAAAGAACAGAAAGAAATCCAAGAAGCGGAGCGAAAAGAAGCAACGAAAATCGCATCGGAAAAAAAACGCCGTCGAGAATTTCTTAAGTTGAAGAAGGAATTTGAACCTTGAAAATAGTTGCCACCAGTGACACGCACACACACCACGAAAAACTCACCATTCCAGAGTGTGACATTCTAATTCACGCCGGGGATATGTCCTTCCGAGGTGACTCAAAAGAACTCAGTTCTTTCTTCGAGTGGTTCGGAGATCAAACACAAGCACGACATCGAATCTGTATCGCCGGAAATCATGACAGCATGTTCGAATACAACCTGTCAATGGCACAGTCTCTGGTCCCAAATAACGTCCACTACCTACAAGACTCTCAGGTCAACATAGACGGGCTTTTAATTTACGGAAGCCCTTGGGTGTCTCTTTACGGCAATTGGTCGTTCATGTTGCCCCGAGGTGGCACCAAGTTGAAACAGAAGTGGGCTAACATCCCAGAAAATACCGACGTCCTGATCACACACGGTCCTCCAAAAGCCGTATTGGATAAAGCTCACGGCGATACATTAGGGTGCGCTCATTTGCTTCATCGTGTGCACCAGATAAAACCCAAAGTTCATATCTTTGGGCACATTCACGAAGGATACGGACAGACCATTCGAAATGGTACACACTTCGTGAACGCGGCATTTTGCGACATCAACTACGAAAAATTCAGAAACCCCATCACGATCAAGATTTAGAGTTATGCAATACCAAGTTTTCAACTACATACAAGAGTTAGATGCATTCCTCGTGAATCCTCTTTTTTCAGATCGAGCAACCGAATTAGGATTGTCCGAGTGGAGTCCTGTTGTATTCCTCGGCAGACTTTTTACCCTAGACAATGATTTTGGAGAACACTGGTTCGACAATTGGGATGAACGAGAAGAACGCTCGGAAGAAGCTAAACGTTACGGAATCAACGATCATGACTTGTTTATCGTGAATCCAGAGAGATTCCAAGATGGTCGGGATGGACCTTGTCACTCCTCTGATGCACGAAAAGCTTTCTGGACTGATGTTCTAAAATCTTTTCGTATCTCGGATGACACTCTTATTCAAATCTCGAAGGAGAAGACATGATTCGATCACTCAAAAACATGACCGAAACTTACACTAAGTCATTCATCGGAAAACTCCCACGAAAATTACAGTGGGCACCACACAACATACTCGCCCACCCCATGATGGAAGTGTGTCATTGGGCAGGTCTACCGTCACTAGGAAATTGGGTACATGAAGTCACCACACCTCCCAGCATCCGCAGAAAAAGAGAAGTTCTCTGATGCTATTGTATCCTTCCATTTCTCGGTCTACTGGAACGTCGTTCCAAAAGTTTCAAGCCTACGTGTTTGATAAAATAGACGGGTCCAATCTCCGCTTTGAATGGCGAAGAAAAAAGGGATGGTGTCTCTGTGGAACCCGAACCCGATTGTTTGATGAGACGGATCTTGATTTCGGTGAGTCGGTTGATCTCTTTCAGTTAACTATGGCAGAGAAGCTGGAAAAAATCTTCCGCAAGAAGAGATGGGATAAGGTCACCGTATTTTGCGAATTCTGGGGAGAGCAAAGTTTTGCCGGTGTGCATCAGGTGGGCGATCCTAAATTCCTAACCTTGTTTGATGTCTCCGTAGACAAACATGGTTTTCTTGATCCCAGAACGTTCCTGAAGATTTTTGGAGATCTCCCCACACCAAACTTTCTGGGTATCCACAACTGGACCCGGTTTTTTGTGGACCAGATCAGACTCAATCAGATCGAAGGTGTCACATTCGAAGGTGTAGTCGGTAAATCGGGTGGCGGAAATCGTGTGATTCGAGCCAAAGCTAAGACACAACAATGGATAGACAAAGTTAAATCTCTGTACCCTACCCACGAGGATCTCTCAAAATGAGCATCTATCTTACTAGTTTCCTCACCGCACTGATCGGGTTCGTCATTCTACACCTCACATTAACTAAATGGTGGTGGTATCCCACATTTTTTGAAGTGTTTCTACCCGCCACCCTTCTCGGATGGATCGCCGGATTTGTTCAATTGAATCTCGGACTCGAATTTTGGAAACCCATTGTCTTCTCACTCACAGTGATCACCATTGTTGGCGCGGGTGTCGCCTTATTTGCAGGACTGTATTGGTTGCTTAACAGATTCACCGGGTGGCTTAAGCTATGATCTTTTTTCTGCTGGCATTCACCGGCATCTTTATCCTGACACAAATAGTGTTTTCTCTCATGCGGAAAAACGCAGATGTGATTTCCAATTTTGTGTACGGTTTTATCTTCTCATTTATCACCGGCGCTCTTTTAAGTGCCAATCCCTGGGCATTTCTCATGCTCATCGTGTCCGCTATCATTGTGGTTCTCGGCATGATCGTTTTCTATGCCCTTGCCGCTGCTATTTACTGGTGGTATGCGGTGTTCCCAAAGAGAAAAGAGAAATGAAAATCACATTCTTAGGTACCGGAAGTGCTTTTGCGGTTCAAAACTACAATACGAGCTTTCTTCTTGAGACACATCAGGAAAATAAAATGCTCTTTGATGCGGGTGGAGATCTACGACACGCATTACACGCGGCAGGATGCACACATAGAGATGCATGTGAGGCGATTTTCATCTCACATATTCACGGAGATCACATGGGTGGTCTAGAATACCTCGCCTTCATTTCGCACTTTGATCCAGATGTGACACACAAACCCTATCTGTATGCACACAAAGACGACTTAGAAAAGATCTGGAAAATGATTAGTCCGTCCGTCTCCAGACTCACGAATAAGTTGTTGTCTCTGGACGACTATTTCGATGTGATGGAGCTACACTCAAGCACTCGATTCTTCCCTACAGGTCACCACATCGGATGTGAACCCGATGGATTTGCCTGTGAGATGATCCCTCTAATTCACTTCTATGACGGATCTGAGAACTTTATTTCACACGGACTCTTCCTCCAAGAAGAAGGTCCGGAAATGGATCCGATTGGAGACCCGATACTCATCACGGGAGATTGTCAATTCGGCAGCAATCAGAAAACATTGATGCCCTACTACAGAGAAGCAGGATTCATCATACACGATTGCGAGACCTACCCAGGTAAGTCTGGTGCCCATGCTCATTACGACGAACTTTCTACCCTTCCTCCGGAAATCAAAGGTAAGATGATCTTGACACACTTCCAGGACAATGTGATGGATGACCCATCGGGTTGGTCTCGGAAAGCTAAACAAGATGGATTTCTGGGATTTGCTTTTCCTGGGATGGTCTGGGAGAATGGTAAGTGGAAGTAATTAAATTTCTCGGTGCCCAAATCCGAGACCTGTTTAAGGAACACACAACATGGTGTGTATTTTTAGTCGTGACTGTTGCGGTAGGAATCAGTGGCGACTCAGCCTTGTTTGCATCATTGATGGGGTTCTTCATCTTGTTTTGGGTAGTCGAGAAGTTCTATCTGCAAAAGAAACTTCAAAATGAACAATCCAAACAACTGGTAAAGAACAAAGAGATAGTCGCTAACTTCCCCAAGGGAGAACCCCCCATTCTCCTCTTACGTCTCAGTGACAACCAATTCCTGGTGTACGATCATCAGATGAGTCAGTTGGACTCGTTAGCTAACCCTGCCAAGCTCAATTCCTTCTTGGAAGGGATGAAGAACTACGGCTATCGCTCTTACCGATTCACTTACGAAGACCGGGGAATATGCTTCGTCATCCTAATGCACAATGTGCAAAAGACTGTGATCAACAAGGACAAACCTGAACCGAAAGAACCCACAGACTCCTTCGATTGCTAGCGATTATCTCCTGCCCCTTTCAGAACCCCTCGATTCTTTCGGTCGGCTAACTTTTTCAAGTTAATTTCAGCCACCTCTCCCAAAGTAATACCCAGGTTTTTCGCCAGTTGAGCTTGATACCACATGGTGTCCGAAAGTTCTTTTATCAGTTCTTCTCTTTGAGAGTCCGAGATTTGACCGTTGTTGTTTCGAAAAATCTTCTTGACTTTGTCTAGGAACTCTCCGGCTTCTCCCGCAAGACCCATCGCACAATAGAGAATTCCCGCAAATTCATGGGGGACATCCTCGAATGTGGTCGGGTAAACGGCAGTTTCGCTACTTTTCTGTTGGTATTCATCAAAGGAAATAGTCAATTGATCAGACTCCTAAATAGTTGGTGGCTTCATGTTTCCCCTGTATTACAAAAAAGAAAAAGAACGAGGTGAAAGATCAATTAAATCTTTTAAACTGATCGCTGCGATTTTACTCTCCATGGAAGAGGATCCTTTTGAACGAGAATTACTGAGGGAAAGTTTAAGACAACGACGATTGAAGCTTGTAGAGTTTAATAATTCCAGGCTTCGTCTTATTATCATCCTTAACGTGATGGCCGGTTTCGTGCCTCTCCTGCTAATCGGGATTTTTTTATATTTTCACCTAATCAAGTGATTTGAGGAAAACATGCAAAATTTGAAATGGAACACACTCATTCAAGTAGAACTAACTTCTCGGGGAGTAGAAGAACTCATCACGCATTACCGAGATCAGTCTTCTTCGGAAGATGATTTCCATCAAAAAATGCAAGCTCACCGAGTACAAGATAATCGGTACGCTTTCCAACTAGATCACTTCTTGCGTATTTTTGGAAGTAGTCTTCAACAGGAAGACCTCCCGCTCAATCCCTCGACTCTGATGGTCGAAGTGGATAATTCGGAGCTTACACAACAAATAGATGACCTTCAGTCCGAAGTGATGATGCTTCGATCACAAATTCGGCTGTCTCGAATTTATGCGACACCTTAAGGATTCCCCATGAAAGAAGCCCTGATGGTATTTGGATGTACCCTCTTTGGTCTAGTTGTTCCAGTAGTGACCTTTCGATGGAGGAAGGTTTCCTTAGAAGAAAGTCTCTTCTGGATTTTTTTAGGTGTCATGGCTTCTGTCTTGTCTCCCTTTTATTTAGGAATCGCGGGTTTTCCTAAACATTTGTTGATTCTTCTCGGAATCACCCTCTTCTTTTGCTACGGTCTCTCTAATCTAGTGGCACATTGGTGGGCCGATGCAGGCTACGCCATTGGGTTGGGAGCTTACAGTTGGACCTTGCATTGGTTTATCATGAAGTTCTTTCCTTCGTTCCACTACATGAAGTGGTTCATCCTAATCTGTATGAGCTTCTCGGCATTCTTCATCATCTTCTCGCTGGACTTTCACGAGACACATAATGTCAAAAGAATTAAGAAAGGTAAAATTGTCATCGCCGTGATGGGAGCCGTGTTTACCGTGGTCAAATTCTCTGTGATTTTAGTGGATGCATTCAGTTCATGAACTACGGAGGGGAGAAGAAAATACACGTTCAAAGTCTGCTGGATCAATTGGACTACATCACAAAAATCGATCGGCGCATTAAAGAAATCGCAGTTCTAGTAGCCAACAAGATCCCACGGGAATTCACTTCTGTGGGTGTTTTTTTGCGAATTCAAGATATCTTGGAGTGGGATCACAACTCTCAAAGCATTACTTGTCGCTACAAATTGAAAAAAAAGAGAAGTGTGAGGTTCCCCGTGTATTTCCTATTGAAAGAGACTGAGGAACTGTTTCAAATACTTTCGCAAAGTAAAGCCAATTGTCACCACTATTGAACTGGAGAATCACAGATGAGTCATCACGATCATCCCGCCACTGCTAATTGGGACTTGCACGACCGTCTTTTTGGATCACGAAAAACAGTGAAAGAAGAATCCCCACTGAAAAAAGCACTTCAGGAATACTGCTCTGCTACAAACCTGACGGAAAAGCATCTCTGTTGGGAATTGAACGTGTCGGCAGCGCTAGAGTATCTCTCACCTGAACAACAAACCCTCTCTTGGAATTCCTTTTTTGAAGAAAGAGTAGGCAAGGATCTTCAAGAGAAAGCTCAAGTGACCATTCCTCATGATCATTATCTAATCACGCGCACTAAATTCAATTCTGAATTTGGAGTAGTAGAGAGAACTTCTATCTTCAACCTCCAAACCTCGCAAGTGCTTCTAAGTTCTTGGGGGTTCGGAGTGGATATTCCTCCCGCGATTTATCAGAACAAAGAAAATCAAAACTGTCTGATCCTGGTTCCTTTTCCTCATCAGATCCAACACATTAATTTAGACACGAAAAAGACAACCCTCC
>Ga0098052_1001344_pt1 | contig 15402 bp, 10 predicted proteins | sample 15_taG_FD_81591 | JGI IMG/M metagenome (GOLD analysis project Ga0098052, IMG submission 81591) | Marine viral communities from the Subarctic Pacific Ocean - 15_ETSP_OMZ_AT15312 metaG | ecosystem: Environmental > Aquatic > Marine > Oceanic | place: Pacific Ocean | collected 2015-01-18 | reverse complement strand
TGTATTAACGGCTGTAGTAACAGCAGTGTTAACAGTTCCTGATCTGATGAATAAGTCTATAGCTTGAGCGATAGCTGGGGTAGCTTCATCCATGAGTACTTTAGTAACATCTGTTGATATGTGTTCAGAAAGAGATGCTGCCCATTCTTTAGATGTTTCGGTCCACACCTGTTTCTTATAAGCACTTACATTAAAGTCCGACTCAGCTGGGTGGGCTCTGATCCACTTATCAATCTTAACTTGAACTTCATATAGACTATTCTCATTAGTACTTACCTTTTTCCAGTGTTCATCAAGTGCTTCTTCTAAAGGCTTTTCGATCTTTTTAAATGCTAATTTTAATTGATCTTCTAATATTTTTACATCTAAAGCCATAATCTTTTATTTAGTTTTTACAATAGGCGGACCTCCACCAGTACTTAATTGCGCGGGAGTCATAGGCATTATAGAAGGTGTAGTAGGGGCTCCCAAATTTCCAATGTGAGTGTGGGAATTAAAAAGTGTCATAAACGAATTACCTAAAACGACATCTTCAGTGGCTCCCTTCCCTAATTCAATTTTTTGTGCTGCATCTATAATAACCTCCGGAGATTTGACCGTAACATTAGTTGATGTTTCAACGGTTATGTTACCATCATTCAATAATTCAACCTTATCTCCATTAGGATTTTGTATGATTATAGAATTATCCGGTAATATATTTATTTGGGTCTCTTTGTAGTCCATCATGAGCCCTTTCTCCTCGGTAAAATAAATCTTTACACCGCCTTCAGTGGTTGTATCATATATGAGGGAGTGAGCATTATCATAAGATCCTTCAATCTCAGCTTTAAGATCATCTGATGGATAAATGTTATAGTGATAGGTTGGGGAATAAATGTCACCATTATCAAAAGTGACTTGTACTACTGCTCCTACTTTAGGTGGGGATATCATCCCTCCTCCAGTATCACTTCCACTAGTTAAAGAGTTTCCTGGTCTAGCCCAAGGTAACTTATCAGTGGGTATATCATCTAACTTACCATGTACCTTAATTTTACACCTTCCTTCAAATAAGGGGTCTGCGTTATCTTCTACTACACCTACCCACTGTGTGCCGGTTAAGTTATCCCGTTGAAATTCTCTTGGTCCTATTTTCATTAATCATCATGTATATTGCTAGGTTCTAGCGGCCCTGGGCCAGGAGGGCCAAGTCCTAATATATTTTCATTTCCTTGAAGTGTTCCGTGGAAATCTATATCTGGGTGGATATTTTCACCTATCACAGCTGATATTGTCTTTCCTTCAGATTCTGCTAACTGTGCAGCAGCTCCTACTGCTAAGTTTGTCAAAGCTTGTGGATTATTTATGGCAGCTCTTATCTCACCCTGTAGGCCGTGAACTCTGCCTAAGACGACGTTCTGCCCAAATGATTTAGCTAACCCGCCAACCGCGGATGCTAACCCAGTCACCTGTCCTGCCAAAAATCCAGCCGCACCACCTAGACCTCCTTCTACATCACTGCCGCCTTTATGCCCCTGTACTGGATCAGAACCTATTGCAGTATGTTCCTTAGATACATGTTCACCAGTTTTGTCGGTACCGGTAGAATCTTTCATTTTACCAAGATCTTCAATTTTTTCCGGAGGAGGAAGCTCATCATGAATCTTAGAAGTATCCAAACCGGAAGGCTGAGGTGCTGGTTCAAAATGCTTTACTGTATTATTTTGCTTGCCCTTCTTGTTCATTACTGGAACACCTGATCCATAATCAATTTCTTCTCCGTATTTGTAGTTTGTCAAAGCTTTCCCAGCAGCTTTATTTGCATCCACAACAGTATCTATCTTTCCCTGGTTGGCGTTTGAAGGAGTTTTTTTCCCAATATTGTGTTGATGTGCCATATCTTCATCACTTGGGAAACTATCATCACTCCATAGCTGCTGACCTAAACCAGAATAAGATCCTATTGTCTGTATGTTACCGTAACCGATAAGCATACTGGTAGATGCAAATTCTCCACTCTGATTATTTACAGTATCAAATACCATAGCTCCACATGATGCATCGAACTCACACTCAGACAACTTAAATATAACTGCTGACGAATTAAAATTCAAATAATCCTGTTGAGTAAGTTTGTAATATTCTCCAGATTCAGGACTTTGACCTGGAATAACTTTATCACCTGTACCCCCTGGTCTTATCACATTTTTAAAGTTCCTTACTTCTTGTACTATAATCTGAAGATCAAAGTGTCTTAGGTTTTCTGGCACTACATATCTCCGATACCTAGAATCCCATACAGCCATTCTATATAAATTGAAAAGAGCTGTCATCTTAAGATCAAGAGCTTCTAAACAACCTATTGTTATACCGGCACCTTCTTCTGTTCCTACGAATGGATCCTTTGTAGACCCATCTTTTATCCAAGCCTCATTTAAACCGGATATGGTTTGAAAATAATATTTCCTTTCTGTTTGTATCTTCTGAAAACCTGATATAAAACTCCAAAGGTAATTAGCACGCGTAGGATCCCTTCTTTGGAGATAGCCTAAAGCCGTATTCGGTCCTGCATCGGAGAATGTGTTAGTAAAAAGCCCCTCTTGGTTTCCACCAAACCAAAGATCAAATCCTAAATAAGTTGGATCATCTAAAAAACTAACGCCATAGCTGCCCCCAACATCACCTGGATATTCATGTATAAATTTCTTCCTTATAGAATCTCTGTGTTGATGATATGCTAACATTCTGAAACATTTATTTTATTATTTATTAGGTAGACGGATAGAACTCTCGACGCAGTAGGTGTAATCTCATTCTCATTGGCCCAGGTTCTCTATAAATGTACTCCATGCCACCTATGACATAAAACCCACTTAAAAAATCATTAGTCACAAATGGAGCTGCTGCGTCCTGTTCTGCTGTGCTCTCTCTTTGTGCTGCATCCTCATGAGGAGTACCTTCATCATCTGCATTATTGACAGCAGTAAGGGTATTTTGAGTAGGGGTTGCATATTCTACAATGTAACAGTAAATGCGTGTGTAACGAAGAAGGGCTGGGTTTATAGTATCTAATTCAACCGTCATTCCCATTTTATGTATCTCTTGATTATTCTGATAATTCTGTACTACACTGTACATAAAATCTGTATATGTATTTTCACTCTGTTTACCCAAGTACTTGTAACGTGTTTGAGTATCAGCTATTCCTTCAGGAATCTTTCCACCCGGAGGTCCAACAAACCTTCCTTTAAGAGGTATCATCCCAGGAGTATTAGATGTCAAAGGGTCAACAAATTCACTAATGAATTCCTTATCAGGAAGAGCCCACCACTGAGCGTACCTCTTATATCCATTAGCATTGGATATTTCCCCGGTATTATTTATCATTTGATACTTGCCCAGATATCTTGAACTCCCTTGCATCTGTACAAGGTTACTTAAGTAATTTGGAAAATCATCCTGTTCTCCTGAATTATCTTGTTCAAAAATATCACCGGCATTTGTGCTAAATCCTTGACTCGCTTCTATAGCACCCTCTTGACTAAATAAACGATTAATATCTACTAATGAGAGGTAGTAATAAGGATCAATGTAAGCTTGGAAAAAATGTTCATCATCCAAATAAGAATTGGCTACGACATCTTGTATAAATTTTTCTCTTGTATCATTAGGGTTTATCCACACCATATCATCCGCTGTATCTTCTACATTAGATGCATACCCTAACTCAAGAGCTTCAGCTACACCAAGTAAAGAATTCCAACTGGTGCCTTCATAAAATTCTGTAAATTCATTGTATAAATTAGGTACTAACATCTTACCTTCAACTCTCCACTTATTAGCAGCCTCTTTAGTATTACCGCCTATAGGATAGCAATCCGTTATAGTAAAATCTATCCTGATAGGTTTGAATGTAGTCTCTTCACCCTGAGATCTGATGTTAAGCTGTATAACATCCCCGTCCTTAGGAAAATATCGTGACATAAAGAGAGTATCCCTATCTTCAAAACTAACACTCATAGTAGGTACAAAACCTGTAAGATTAAGATTGAAAGAAATGAGCCTATCCGTTTGTACCTCATAAGTATTAATGCGAATTAGAGGTATTGCCATCCCAAGAAATTTGGAAGGTTTTTCTTTGATAGTGCCTAACCCACTCTCCCCACTTTCTACATCTGGCATCTCCATAGGATCCAACATGATAGCAGGTTCCACAACTGTTAATATGTTTCTTTCTACTGCTGTACTCATTACCCTTTACGTGTATTAAGGTTTTGTCCTAGTTTAATCATTTTATCTTCAAAGACTTTCGCTTTCTGTCCTTGTTGTAACATGTTAGGTGGAAGGGGTGTTTGGACACCGTTCTTTTTAGTCTTAGCTTTTTGTATCAACCTATCAATTCTGTTCTGGTCTGTCTTACTTTGAACAGCCGTATCAATGTATGGTTTAATAGTACTGCTAATCCGGGTGAGTGGTTTTGGTCGCGTATATACTTTATCAGGGGAACTAAGTACAGGTATTGCTAATACATCGCCCTCTTGTAAAGAAAAGGGATTGAAAATGTTATTAATGACACATAATGCATCTACATATTCGGCTGTACCAAAGTATAAAATTGAGACAAGATCAGGTCTTCCTACTTGGTCTTGGGTCACATAGTGTATGGCTTTAATTCCTAACTCAGCATCGTACTGAAATGTCACTGCCGATAAATCCCAATAATTTTCACCATCGTGGTCATCGACTAATTTGTTCTTAAGTGTTAAAGATTTAATATTCATTATGAATCTACTATCATTCCTATCATATTAGCAACATACTCTCCATTGGTTCCACTCTCATCTCCAATCTCCCGTTGAGAAAAGGCATTTGACATATCTATGTCTCCTGGGCTGTGTGCATTAACATTAGCAGTTCTTGAGTTACTAGGTCCTACCGGTTGAGTATTTCCAGCACCACCGTTACCTGCACCATCAGCTTGACCAGTGCTCGTAACAGATGTTTTCCCGACACCTTTAACAGAACCGTAAGTTGCAACATCTAGTCCTGCAAGATTTAATATATCCTTTTCTCCTTTAGGTGAAGCATAAATTTTACCACGTCCCATATTAAACATATTTTCAATGTCTGCCTTATCTCTAGGTTTACCGTGCTTACATGTTATAGCAAACTTACATTCAGTAGGGAAATCATCTGCACCTAATCCCTCGCCTAGTGTCATGGTAGTATTATCAATGATCATGTTTCCCATCATAGTAATAGGGTTCAAAGGATTTCCTATCGTAACATGCCAATCTCCAGTAGGTTCCGAACTAATGAATGCTTTGGTTGCAAAACTTCCTGTTCCTGATCCCATATTCTCTCCTAAGAATTTACCTAACATATTACCCAAGAATTGTTTACCTATTTCAATACCACCATCTATTATTGATTCCGCGGTAAAATTACCATTACTATCTCCAAAGGTATTTGAAAAACCTGTTGATACATCATCGACTACACTTCCAACATATCCGCTAAAATCACCTTGTCTTAATTTCTTTATGTCTCCAAATTGAGAAGCAACAAACCCACCTGACCCGTAAAATCGATGGCCTCCTCCAAAAAATTGACCGTTATTGTAAGTCATTGTCATCATGTTAGTCATAACATCTATCATAGCTAATTTAGGGTTAACAAATGCTAACGATTTAAGTGAGTACTCAAAGTTAAGAGTTAGGTCATTTGCAAAATTTAGACCTGCTTTTCTTACGAATGTTTTGTTAACGACATTAACTGGTCCTAATACAAAGTTAGCATAAGTTGTACCTAAAGTATCTCCACCTGCAAATTTTTGTTTTCTAAACTTTTCACCTGCTTTGACTCCTTTGAACACATCGGCTGTGGCCTTACCTATGCCACCTATGTCACTATAGAAGGGCTGTTGTGTATATCCTCCCTGTCCAGTATCGTGTGATTCCATCTCAGCGGTTTCTTCTTCATACGTTAGACCAAAAGAGTAGTTTAATAATTCAGATAATGGATTTCCTGCTTTCTCTCCCATATAAGTAACAGCAGTAACACCTGCTGGTTGTGTTCCATCGACTCCACCGTTATTATCTTTATGTGATCTAATTTTAAGATCATAAATGTTATCGTAACATGGTTGAGCAAATCTTCTAAGTGTAATGAGGTGGTTTACAGGTATCTTTTTGTAATACTTACCGTACAAAAAATCTGAGGGCTGGTAAGATATGTGAGGCCATCTTTCTCTAAAGAAATTAATGATCCTGGTCATATTTACATTTTTAGCTCTGTCGAATGCTGGTCCCTGGAAGGCACTACCTCCCCCTTCGAAGATGTTACTACCTATATCTCTATATCCTCCGTACATTTGAGGATCTGAATCTAATCCATAATAAAGACCTTTAAAATTAAAAAGAGCGTACTTATTAGCTATTGACCGAGGAATCTTTGTCTCCTGCATTCCAATAGGAATGGATAGGCCATCTGCTATCATTGACTGGCTATAAAAATATTGAGCACAAGCATCAGAAACAGATTGAGAGAAACCTCTTCCAGCAGCATTACTTCCATCTCCGTAAGCTTCATTTAAAATTGAAGAATTAGAATTAGGACCAGCGTGTGGTGTCTGTGCTTCTCCAGCACTACTATTTGCACCTACTTCTTGCCCTCCGGATCCATCTGCCATTATACAAACCTTTTTTTTATATATCTAACTTAGACTGTCAAGGTACTTATCTATGTCTATATCGTGATCCTCGAAATTATCTTTCCAACTTCTTTTAATCCTGATATCAAATTCTTTTTTACTATCTACCGAGAAAGGTCCTTTGAAAAAGGGACGAGTTGCTATCATCTTAACCTCTTTGAGATTCTTAGAAATGAGATAGAACTGTACCCGTTTAAAGAGCTCTTCCAACTGCACCCTAGTCTTTGTACACATTATAGAATCGATGATGAGGTAAAATCTTTCTCTGTCGGAATCATTAAGCCTCTTTTCTAAAACCTGTACATTAGTAAAGTCTTCTTTCTTCAATCCTATGGTCTTTGCCCTCTTCTTAAAGCTATGATGAAAGTTCATGTCAAAGAAATTTTCATTAAGAAACCTCATCGTATCATAAAACTTAAGGATCCTAATTTTGTACTTAGGATTGACAGGATCCCACTGAGTATCAATGATGATCCCTTTAATTGGTATCTGTACATTAGGTTTTGTGTGAGATGTCAGAAGACAGTACACGTAATCACCCTTATTGAATATCCTATGTTTTTTCACGAGAATACTTTGGTACCATCAAAAAGCTCGGTAACACCGTTAAGACAAATATCTTCTGTGTAGTGAATGTTATATTCCTTTTCTTTTTTCATGGACCATTCCTCGACGTACTCTTTGATGTTGTTTATTATTAACTCATCTAACTCACTTAACACATAGAACACTTTCCCAGTGTTAACATTTTCTAACACGCTTTGTAATTGTTTGATTAAGTAAGATGAGACAACTGCGTCTGAAGGCTCGTATTGGTAATAATCATTTTTGGTCAGTTTATTGACTATGTCAATATAATTGATGCAATCCCCGTCTTCAATTGACCCTAAATACTTCTTTATTGTTATAGCATTTTTAGAGTATACAAAATTGAAGGCTAGAGAAATCTCTTCTACTTCTATTGGTTTAATCTCTTCTACTTCCATTGTTTCAAAAGTTCGAGCTCAGCCTCTAGCTCAGCTATTTTTTTATCTACCTCCTCTTTATTAGGTTCATAGTGGCTGCCCCATTCTGTCTTCATTGTCAAATTGTTCTTATTAAATTTGTTACCTGTCTGTACACCTAAGTCCTCACATATCTCAAAAAGAAATTGAACTGTGTTAGTGAAAGTTTTTTTATTATTAAGTTCGTACACATTAACACTGGCGGTAGTTTCTCGACCACCGCCTGCATTTTGGTTGACTACTCTTTTAATGACACCGTTTGCTGCTGGTTCAAGAATGATGTTTATCATGAAGCTAATCTTTTATTACGAAGTGCATCTGCATCTTTCATAAGTTTACGTGCTATCTTTTTATCTTTGTGCCAAGTTTCTTTATCTTTAACTGCTAAAATGGCCCAAGCTTCTTTTAGCATTTCTATCTCTTCATCATTGTACCCTCTTTCTTTCCAAGCACGTATAGCTGAACTTTCTTTTTCTTCTAATCGTTCACCTAATTCTTTTTCTCTCTGTTCTAAATTAGCTTGGTGTATTTCTTTTCCGCGTCGCTGGTTCTCTCTAATAGCTTTCATCCTATCAGCAAAATTAAGTTTGCTTTTTTCTTTAAGAGCACCTACATATTTTAAAGCTCTACGACGGTCTTTGTGATTTGGGGTGTTGTTCATGAAGATTAATTTTATTATATATTACAAGGTTCAAAGTAACTAGACTCCCTTATATCGGTCCTTAATAAGGTTATCGATGCTATTATGTATCGCATCCAGTATATTATCATCCTCTAATTGATTTAGAATGTAGTTCTTTAACTCATCTATGACTACCTTCTTATCGAAAGAAGCGTGAATGATGCTGTAAATATCTACTTTAGGAATCTCTATTGGAAATTCAATCTCTAGCTTTATCTTATCGTTCTTCTTTTGTTTATCAAAAAGAATAGCTATTGGAGATTTTTCTTGGGTTACATCTGTAGCTTTAACATCAATCGTAGATGATTGAGGAAGAGGGGTTGAATTTATAGTGTTAAGATCACTCGTAAGTGGTAGAGCATCACCCTCTAGAGGTAATAAGAATTCAGTAATGAGTTGGGTTGATATTCGACTACCTCCTTTGAAATAAGTCCACTCCCCATCTTCATTTTCTACTTCTACAACATTGCCTGTCTTATCACTCTTTATCCACTGATACCTCTGGGCTACTTTAGTTTCTTCAGACATATTTATTTTTTATACAAAGAATTGTTGGATTTGTTTAACTATTCGTAGTGGCGGTCATAGAATAAGTTATTCTAATTCCAGCACCTGCGCTACCCGCTCCAGTACTGTAATTACCAAACCCAGTAACAATACAATCACCTGCACTAAGCGGAGCAGATAAAGTGAACTCTCTGCTAAAGCATGTTATGTTACCCTGAATTTCTAGGTTTTTGTCCGAATCTACTACCGTGAGTGCAACATCAGCCCCCGCAGTACTACAGTCGTATGAATAACAGAACATATCCATATTGTCTCCACCTAATAAGTTGGCACCGTATAAGTTACCTTCTATTGTTATTACATCTCCAATGGCCATGTCTACCGGTAAGGGTACACCACAGTTCATGTTCTCAGCTGCTAAATTATCAGGGGTAGTAAAATCGTGTACTAACATCCACGTCATTCCGTTCCAACCTGCACCTGCTGATGGCAGTGCTCCCGTTCCATCATCTCCGATGAGTGCTCTATCACTTGGTGAAGCTGGAATTGCATCTGCCGTCACATATGAATTTGAAGCAATTAAAGTTACGAATGCTTGTTCGTGAACAATAGTATTTACATCTCCGTAAGAAACTACGCCAGCTCCGTCTGTTATCATGACCTCATCTCCGGAGCCATCTTGACTAGGTAATGCATAAGATGATCCAACTGGTCCAATTATTACATTAGCATCATCATTATTCACTGTTAAGATACTTGCCCCACCAGTATCAGTCATGACCTGGAAGGCTTCCTGTCCAGCATTTCCATAGATTTGGAAAGTGACAGAATCGAGTGCTGTCATTGTTCCCCCAATGGCTCCAAGGGGAGAGGTTCCAGGATTAAATCTTACCCTTGTGGCTGTAGTTGAATAATCCCCATGAACTATGATGTTAGAACCTAAACCATCAACAGTCCCCTCTCCTCCAAAGAAAAGTTGACTGTCAAGCGTCTTAAGAGCATTAGTAGGTGTTACGTTACCACCTATGTAAGTTCCCCTAATACCTTCAATAGTTTTACCTCCACCGGGTCCAATTATTGTTGTGCCAGTTATGTCTACTCCTACTAGTGGTCCAGGCCCACCTGGTCCTAGGACAATAAGATCATCTCCCCACCAAGGTGCAACGGTATCATCCCAGCCACTGCCAACTACAAGAACTCCACCACCAAAACCTGTAGGTTGGTCCACTTCTATACCTATTTCAATTTTATCGTCGTTTCCTCCTAATGCTCCAAACAAACTTTTAACTGTAGTCTTAAACAGATAATCTTCACTATCAATCATTACCACATCCGTTCCTCCGGTTGGCATTCCTCTAAATCTAACAAAAGGTCCGCTAGAATCAGATTCTACACCTGGTCCTCCAATTACATCCAACATCGCAGTGTGTAATTCTTCATCATCATCAGTTCCTATTAGCCAAGAACCGTAATTAACTTCTGAATATACTTGTGTATGTGTAGATCCAGCAAAATAATCCCAGAATGGAGAGTACTTAACATTTTGATTTCTTAAATTGGCAACCCCACCTGTTATCGCAGTAGTTCCATCTAATTCATAAGCTGTTCCTTCTAACCACCATTCTCCCACCCAAACAGAATCAGAAGGAGCCGTAATACCATAAGGTAAACCAACGGCTCCAGTGCCATCATAATAATGACCTATCGCTTGTGAGCGAACTAAAGGTCCATTTCCATCAGTAGTGGCAGGATCAATAAGAGTACTCGTACCCCTATTTCCAAGTGGAGCAGCAGCCCCATTCCAATTACCTAGTACATAAGCATCATATCTGTGTTCTCCTAGTATATATGTGTCAGCGGTTATATCATTCATTACCAAGTTAGGCTCTGTGGTGTTACCTAATGGGTTATCATGCTGATCTGGGTCATACATAATATGATGGGCAGTTATAGGATACATGTTTTGTACACCAAGGGCAGTATTTCGTTCTCCACTTAAGAGCATCGTTGTTTCTTCAAACGCTGTAGTGGCTGCACCTAAACCTCTACCGTCAAATTGTACCTTAGATCCTATGTCTCCAGCATTAAGAGCTCCGAAAGAAATTAAATGTCCACCTCCATATAAATGTAAATCAGCAGCATCTCTTAATGTTGTTCCTGCTGTATTATCTAGGAACGTCATTGAGTTGACATCAAGTAAAACTTCCCTACGACTCGTGAGGATAGCATCAGGATCAGTAGAAGCTATGTTCCTACCTAGTCCTATACAGCCATCACTTACATATGTTATGCCGTTGCCTGTACATGGTACACTTACGTCCCACACTCCTGTTCCGCTATTAAATATTAAAGTATCCCCATCTTGAGGACCACCTGTAGAACAGTCTATTTCATGACCGCATATTAACCCAGAACCTGGTGCGGCCCATTCTAATGACCATACTGGTATATCTCCAGGCTCCAGTGTTGCTTCTGCTTTAACAGCTAATACATCTCCAATATTCGGTGTTCCTGCCCCAGTACTTCCTACGATAATTTCTCCATAATGTAATATTAATACTGCCTCTTCCTTTGGCCCTATACCTGTACTGTCACCTCGATTAGAAGATTGGTATAATATTATTTCCCCACCCCCCTCAGTGCATTCACCCTCTATAAATGAGTTGATCATAACAGTATGATGATTACCGCTAGGCATCTGACCTATTATGCCAATTGCAGCAGCATTTACATCATTACCTACATACGTAGCCGGTTGGTCGGATGCTGTTAGGAATAGAACATCATTACCTAACTCTCCAATAGCAAATCCAGGGTATGCTGTTGTCGCAAGAGATTGATCTATAGCACCTTGTAAAGTACAGCATGATGGATCTGGCATTACTTCCCACGCACCTGTACTTGAGCTAAAGAATAAACCATCTCCGTCAGCAGGACCACCTGTTGGACAGTCTATTTCATGACCACAGATTCCAGAAATTGAACCAGAACCCCACTCCACATTACCGTTTGAATCTTTAGCTATTAAAAAGTCTCCTGCTATTGGGGTTCCTAAACCTATTCCTTCAAATTGAATGTCACCATCAAATTTCACAGTTATAGCACTTTTAATGATACCACCTAATATGTCTTCAGCGCATAATTTAAGACTTTCATTTGTTTCTATATCTAATTCAACATAAACTTCCTTATTGTAAAAAGGAGGTATACCAAAAGTATTCCATAATTGAGAACGTAGTTTCCCATATGCACGATCAGCATCATCACCTAATTGTAAACGTACATCCTTTCCGGCAGGCGGAGTACCCAAACCCGCAAATACATTAATCATTTTCCCAGCCATCATCTCGCCCTCATTGCCATTCAATATTATGTGACTCATTTCCCAGTCATCCATAGCATCCTTATTACGTGAGGTTAAATTAACAGAACCCTCACAACCTTCTTGCCCTGTAGCATAAGGAGCAAATGCCTCTAAATAAATAGAACCTGGACACCAGTACTCATAATCACCTGGGGGACTATAACCACTACCCATCATTTTGAATGTGGTGCGATAATCAGTAGGACTATCATCAAGCGTAAACTGTCCGGCTATTTGTATAAGTGCTTTAGGAGTATTTGCAACAACCCAATCAGTTAAACCAGGTGCAAAAGGATTCGTTCCTCTGTCAAAAACATCTTGTAAATCATCAGCTCCAGCACCTCCTGTTGTTACTTCCCACATTCCTGTTCCTGAGCTATAGAACAAACCGTCTCCGTCAGCAGGACCACCTGTTGGGCAGTCAATGGGTGCATCACAGAGTGTAAAGACAGAATCATCTACCCACTCTACAGTGTTAGGTGCAGTAAGAGCTAATATCTGACCAACACTACCTTGTACTAATGGAAATTTATATCCATTGCCTCCACTGATATCACCAAAACCTATATATCCTCCAGCAATGGGGTTCATCTCTAACATAGGTCCAGTGCCTCCTCCGACATCATCGAATTTAAGTTTAAATCCGTTTAGATCAACAACCCTACTTCCTATTAGTGGAGCGTCTCCAGTATAAAGTGTTACTAATCCTGCAGGAGAAGGTAGAATATCCCATGTGTTATTGGGCTGATTGTAAATTAACATATCTCCGTCAGCAGGACCACCTGTTGGGCAGTCTATTGGTGCATCGCAGATTTCTACTATTGAAAGGTCTGCTGGGTCAACCCATTCAGTACCAGTGATGCCTGTGTTATATTGTAAAATGTATCCATCGGTACCTCCTGTTTTTGGAAGACTCCAATCAGCGTATTCTGTTACATCATCTACGCCGTTGTTCCAAGCTATTAATGGAGGACCGTCTGTAGTATTTCCTAAACCTCCAGCGGCAGCGGTCCAAGCGGTAGTCTCTATAGAAATGTAATCATTAACATCTCCTCCAACTACTAGTGAAATTACATTAGCATTGCCTATCCCAGAATCAGCAGTTAAAATTATATTATACTGAGCATCTAAACCAATACTCCCACCTAAAGTAGATAGTGAGATGTTTCCGGCTCCGGCTAAATCCGTCTGTATGTCTACATCTCCTCCAGAATCTAATGATATATTTCCCCCGGCTCCCGTATCTATTGAAGCATTTGTTGTTGCATTAACTTGGAAATAAGTTACTGTATCAATAGTCATAAATGATCCTGCCGAGATGCCAACATTAGTAGCGGCCGTTAGACCTATCAATTTATCAGATGTAATATCTACAGTGGCAGTTGGTCCCTGTGACTCCAAGAGTAAATAACCACCATAAGCACCAATTTCAGCATTGACAGCAGCAGCCATAGTAGCATTAGTTCCAACATTTAAGGTCCACGATCCGGATGTTGTGTGATTTCCTGCACTGGCACTAGTGGTCCAACTTTTGATTCCTGTAAAGGTTAAATCATTACTTGCTCCAGTTAGTGTCCTAAGCGGATCTGTTAGTGTACCGTCTTGTGTGTATATGTTACCAAGTCCTAGAGAACCTGCCGTAACATTCTCCCACATATTAGTACCTCCATTGTAAACGAGTATTTCACCGTCTTGTGGTCCTGGTGTTATGCAATCGACATCTACCAAGTTACACAAACTATCCAGGGTAGAAATGTTAGGTCCAACAATCCAATCGGTTGATCCTGCATCATATGTTAAAATATAACCATCTGCTAAGCCTGTACAATCCACATCAGATATAGCACACATTGTTACTCCCCCACCTGCTTCAACATCTACGTTACCTCTGTATAAGTGGCCGTCGGCAGAATTTATCCACAAAGTTCTTTCTTCAATATTATCACCTGTAACAATATTACAGTCAGGCATTATAGCAGATTCTCCAAGAACTAATCCACCTTCTGTAATATTAACACAGCCTCTAAAGAATCCTGCCCAAATACCAGTGTCAGTTATCTCTCGGTACCCAGTAGTGCTGTAAGTATTAACCATGTCTGAATAGACACCGAATGCATCGGTCAGAACTGCGGAAGCCTGGTTGATAGAACCTAAACCTATTTGCTGTGGAGCGATAGCATTTGATAAAATACCAACACCTACCGATTTGTCTACTTCAGATCCACCTGCCATTGTTGATAAGAGGCCCAACTGTTCTCTATTAAGCTGATCAAATCGACCTAACATTGTTATGCTGCTAAATGTTAAAGGTGAAGCTGCTATTGTGAACCCACCTAAGAGTGTAGCCGCATTGTCAGTGGCTAATGCCGGGTTTGGGTTAGGCCAAGCTGAGCCCCATATAGCATATCCTTCTTCAGTCACATTATCTTCTGGAACATTCTGAACATTTATACCTGCTTTTAATACCGGAGGCACAGAAGTTCTATTGATAAAAAGAGTACCTGTGTTAGAATTTTTACCGTCCGTTCCGTCATATGTCCACATTAACCCAGCTTCTCCATCACCAGCACCTCCTTGAGTTTGAGTTAAGCCAGTGTTAACAGCATCATCACTAGCAAATGGAATGTAGTGTTGGTTTTGAACGGCAGCTCCAGTCGGTGCCCAGTCAGGGATCCATATTTGACTACTGTCATCTATTGAAAAATCAGCTGATGTTAATGTACCTAGTGTAGTTCCATTGGTGATAGCAAAACTTTCTGGGGTAGTACCCCGAACACCAAAGCTATATGAACCTACAGATGTTGTAGCTCTAAAGGCAGCATTTTCACCAGCAGTCGTTTGTGTTAAGTTAACCTGAACATCATTTGTATCAGCCGCATTAATTTCTATAAGGTTTCCAAATCCACCCATAGATCCGGATCCAAAAATGTAGTGCATACCTGTATTCTCTAAAGAAAAGCCCGCAGTCCCAGTAGTTCCTTTAAAGTTAAGTCTTCCTGTTGGAGTCCCAGTGTTAAGAGTTGCTTGCCTTGTGGCATCTACAATTTCTGCATCGGTATCATATATGTTTCGAGCACCTAATGCTGACATTGGTTGATTTATCCACTGTGAAGAGGGTCCGTCAAATTGAAGTATGTCTCCGTTAGCAGGA
>Ga0098052_1001339_pt1 | contig 15420 bp, 4 predicted proteins | sample 15_taG_FD_81591 | JGI IMG/M metagenome (GOLD analysis project Ga0098052, IMG submission 81591) | Marine viral communities from the Subarctic Pacific Ocean - 15_ETSP_OMZ_AT15312 metaG | ecosystem: Environmental > Aquatic > Marine > Oceanic | place: Pacific Ocean | collected 2015-01-18 | reverse complement strand
TTCAATAAGTTCTCCATCCTTCTTTTGATATCCTACATCAAAACCCATGCGATAGGTGTTGAGTTGCTCTGAAGCTCTTTGCAGATCATCCAAGGTCGGAGGATCTTGCATCTCCACGGGATCACCGTCTGGCGTCACTGCGTAGATGGTGTCACCTTTTTGCGGTGAAAACACACTAGGGTTCGTGTCCACCCTCAAAATGTCCATACCGTTTGTAATAGGAACGTCGGCTCCCAGGGAAGAGAGAGTCTTAAATGTCATCAGACATCCTTGGTAGACGTTATCTACAAAGAGTCCTTTGTACTGTGTTTTCCCGAACACAGAAACGACGCTGGCGTGTCCGAGTTGAAAAGTCTTTCCGTTGGGAGTTCCCAGAGCTAGTTGGGTCTTGTTGGAAAAAGATCTAAATCCTGGGATGGAAAGATCAAAGTCTCCAGAGTCGATGTCTTTTAAGGATCCACCTTGAGACACGAGTTGTGTGATGTCTGGAAGTCCTGTGTCTGGATCAATGGGAAAGTCTACTAGTGGTAAGGGGGTCGCGATGAGGGTTGGGATGCCTGTAGTAGCGGCGTCAAGTGTTGGATATCCAGTAGCAGAGTAACCCCAGATGCGGGCTTTCGGTAATCTGTCATACAGAATCAAATCCGATATGTTGGTGATTCGACCGTAAGCGGGATTAGAGATTCGACCGATGGTCGTACCGTAAGTGCTAGTAGTTTGTTCAGGAGTGAATCCTTTCTCGAAAGAGAAGGAAGCGGGGGTGACCACTTTACTGTGGGCATACACCCCTGCATCAATGCTGTCGGCACCTATCCCAGGGTAGGTAGCAAAAAAGGACTTTGCTCTTTCTGGAAACAACCTTGAAAACCTGTGAGCCTGTGCCATACTTAGGAATCTACCAAAACCTCTCATTCGAAGAAGAGGGAATTGATAGAACATCTCGGTAGAAGACAGCCCGGTCAACAACAGGTCATCAATATCATTCAAGATGAATTCCGCTTGTTTCTGTACTAAATATTCTAATGTGTCGGCTTCTAAAAAGTCACCTGAGAGGACACCGCTGGTCAGGGTGGCAGACAGAGGATTTACAATGGGATCATCCAAAGACAATTGGATATTGTTCGTTGCGTTCGCGGATTGAAAAACTCTGTTCCATAAATTTCGAGGGGTGAGAGTTCCAGAAATGTCATCTTCAAAGCCTGGAGAAGGAACCGAAGATCCTCGTTCGATTAGGAATCGGAACTTACCACTATGATCCCCAATGACACTGCCGTCGAATTGTTCCAAGAGTTGTTCAAATGTATTGATCAGGCTGTGATAAAACTCTAAAAAGATCCGACCCGCCCGATCACGTTGTTGCCAGTTGCCACATTCAGATCGAACGGACACTTGACCGTAATCGAAGTTCTTAAAACTCTTCGAGGAGACTAGATGCGATTGGGTGTTCTGATTTGCAACTTCCTTCACCACTTCTGGTAAGTAATCTTTCACAGGCAACGCACGGAAATAAAACGTATCGGGATTGTGGAAGTAATATGAGGCTTGAAGAGTCGCACCTAACAGATTGTTACTGACACTGGGGATAGTTTGGTGCTTGAATTTTACCTCGAACCGGGGGAAGTGTAATTTCCCATTCTCGTAAAATGGGGTGATAGTTTTAATCTTCGTGTGTCTAAGGTAAAGAGACTGTCCCTTTTGCAATTTTGTTCTGGTCAGTGTGATTTTTCCGGTGTCTAACTCTAAGGAGTAGTCTTGATCCCTCACCAAGGTTGTACCACCGGAAGAAGATTGTAAAATCAATTCAATGTCGTTCTTTTCATACAGGGGTGAAGTGGCACTTAATCCTGTTGTGATGATCTGTTGAGGTCCCAAGAAAGTGTCTGGAGAAGGTGGGTAAATAGGACGGACTGAAATCCTTACGGTGGACCCGGTGAATTCCAAGGGAGACTCGGTAGAGAGAGAGATCAAGGTGTGTTGGTTTGCGGTGAATTGTGAGTCGGTAATGACAAAAGGATATCCATCCAACTCTAACAAGTGTCCCGGCACTGCAAACTGACGAAGGTCTCCCACAAAAGAGATTTGAGTCTCGCCCTTTGCCATGGCATTGTGAGACGAAGAAATAGAAATCCAAAATCCTCTATCGACCCCCGACACAGAAACGCCATCTACAGAATGAGTGACGGCTTCTTCGGTGAGGAGAGAAATAAGATCATGTCCTGGAGCGAGACTTCCAATGTTCTGATATGGTGTGGGGAATAATGTTACGGTAGTTTTGTTTGTGGAAGAGTCATATGTGTTCCCTTTAATGTAGAAGGGGTGTGATCCTAAGCGCAACATTTTACCGGGAGTGACTGTTGATCTATTCCCTTCTAACGAGAGGGTAGGGGTGTTCTTCGTTAGTGATAAGGGTGGTCGATAGACCGGAGTTTTGCTGGTAGTATATGTGGTCTCACCACCAAAGGATTCCAATACCGCGTAAGAGATCTTCACCACTTCTGCGGTCGGCACATTGTATGTGAAGACAATTTGGTTATTCACGGAGTCTACAACGGCATTGGTCAATCCGTAATTTTGAAGTTGGTGACCCACATAGATTTGTGGTTCAATGCTGCCATTATATGTTTTGAGGAGGGAGTTGAAGCTGTATCGATTAGCGGTCACCCGCGTTGCCGTTTCTAGTCGAACATAGAGGGGAAGAAATTCGGTAGTCAAAGCAGCACCCGTGGCCTTATTGCCACTTACATCTGCTTGGTAATACTGCACCTCTACTAGGACTCCGGATTTCAGTGGATTAAAGAAATGTACACTTCCATTCAGAGGACTTCTCCGAACATCCGTAGAGACCATTTGCTCCACGAAGAACAGATCCTTTTTACTATGGGTGGTGATCTCTGAGGAAGAGAGATTGAGTTCACCTGTCGAAGAATCGAATTCGGCAGTTCCAGCCGTCAGTGAAGTGGCGGGAAGAAATTCTTCAGTGAAGTAAACTTTGGCACCGGACAGTTGAGATAAAACAGTGGTTCCAAATCGCAACTCTCCAGTGTCTGCCCGATATTCAATTTCATCTGTTACTATGGGTGCAGTGAAGTCAGGGACGGACGAAAGCTTCCCACTGTGTAGATACTTGACAGTGCCTACGATGATAGAAAATGCTGCCTGTGCAAATCGAACGGTCGTGGTGTCCACCAGCAGTGAATTATTTGCAATCTCTCCCAATTCGGTGTGCGTCAAACCAACCAGTGAGATAGCCGTGCCGGAAGAGGTGATACGAAGAGTTGTAGATCGTCCTTGTCTTAAAGAAAGAGCGACATCGGCAATATTTTTAACAGACAGTTGTGATGCGACATCGGTGGGAACGCTGCCGATTGGAGAGAGCGTGAATACCTTGAAAACTTCTTCTGGTAAATGATTGAATTCCGTGAACCAATGATCTGCAATGATGGACGGGTCATATAGATCTGGGTCGTATCCGTTGTAAGACACCCAGGAAATATTTGAGAGTGTGGAAGATGCAGTGGGAGAGATCTTAAGTGCTGTTTCGCTGGTAACTTCTGTCACTCGATACCAGGAGTCCGAAAACTTTATCCAATCATTAACTGACACACCGTCAGCAACAAACGTTGCATCTGCGTCTGTGAACACCTCGGAAGAAAGGGTAACCGAACCATTAGATCCGGAGATGATTTTTGAGGACACGGTGGAAGTCAGAAAGGCTCTGCCATCATTACCATTCTCGGGCAGGATGTAGTCTTGTCCCGATACTTGTGCCTGGAAAGTTTTGCCGTCCAGAGAGAGATTAAACTTCCCTTCTAACTTTGTATGGAGAGTGTCCGGTGACACGAAGTTCCTTCCCAGATAAACTGCCTGAGAGGGTTGTTGTATCTCTGTCAGTTGTTCAAAGTCTTCTAACCAAGTGAATTTCTTATTCGGGAAATCGTACAGGACATTCTCAAAAGATTTCAGAGGTGTTTCTTTGGTGAGGACAATTCCATTCTGATTAACGGTGTTGACCGTTTGGAAAAAGACACCGTCATCAAAGCCTCCCAAGTCCAACAATGGCGCATAGTCTAGGAAAACGTGTGGTTGTTCCGGAACCGATCCGTTAATCGTAAGATCATTCAAGTGGCCCACAGAAGAAAAGTCAGGGGTGTTTTCTACCCCTTCTTGATTGAGGGGGCTTCGGTACAACCCAACACAAATCCCGGAATCAGTGATCCAATTGGAGACACCTCCTACCACCCTCCAACCCGGAAGAAATCCCATGACTGAAGACCCGGAGAGGTCTACCACTTGATTGTCTCCAACACCGATTTCAACGGTGCCAGAATTAATATCTCCGGCCTCTATGGAAATGTGCCCCTCAAATTCTGTGCAGAGTCCTGAAGATGTGATGACTGCATTGATGCTACTAGCCAAAGTGGTAGAGGAAACATTAATCAAAGATACTAGGGAAGAAGCATTCCAAGTGTAGACTTGCCCGTCAATAGAAAAGTACATCTTGTCTGTTGAGGTGAATGAGAAGGGTCCAGAGTTTCGGGAGTACAACTTTGCGATCGTTGTGTGGATCGACGGAATGAATTTACCCTGAGAAAAGTACAGTGTTTCTCCCTGATGAGATATTCGGTCGGAACGCGAAAGAAACACACTGGATCCTGTGTCCGGGGAGAACTTTTCTTTTGCTACTTGAACAGTGCCCTCCTCTCCTTCCCAAGGATTTGACGGCAAGTCAGACTTACGATCCACAATTGTTGTTCTTGGCAGAGATCCGCTCTTAGAAAAAAAGAAGTAGTCACCTAAGTCGTCATCAATTGACCGAACCAATCCCGTCGTAGGAGAAGCCAGAGAGTCTCCTCCGGGTCGTACAGAAGGATTTCCAGCAGTAGGAATGCTACCTGTCTCATCTGGTAGGTGAAGCACCCCAGAAGTTCCAGGTCCTGGTAAGAAGGAAGCATCGGGAACAAAGAGTCCGTTATTTGAGAGCACCGTGGTGGTCTCACCAACGGAGTCGGTGAGTGCTACTGGAGAGATAGGAGATTGTGATTCTTGATTACAAACAATGCCGTCATAAAATAAACGAGCATTTAGGAAGGACTTGTCAAAAGAAGCGTGTGTGAGATCTGCCTTGTTCGTGTCCGTCGTACTGAGTTTAATCTTGCCTGTAGATAAAGAAACACCTACTTCCCCCTCATTGACCACCAAGGAAGAGAGGATTGCTTCTGTATTAGCATATTTGACTGTGAGGTATTGTCGGCTTCCAATTCGGAGTAGGGGTCTTTCAGTTGGGAACGGGATCGGGGCTAGCATTAATGTTGTTAGAATGCTTCCAAGATCTCCAGAGGATTCCGTGTTGAATTTTTGAGGTGTGTACCAGACAGATTTTCCGGAGTTTGATGTCGTGAAGTTTGGATTCCATTGAATGATTCCCGTCCCAACACCTAACACTCCTGCATAGGGTGGTGTTGTGGAAGCAAAATTAAATGCCTGTTTTGCTTCTTCATCGGAGACCACAAAAATCCCGCTGTATGGGGCCGGGGTTAGTTGTTCCACTACAGGTGTAGAAGATGCGTCTGGGAGAGTTCCCATTCGAATCATGCTGTAGGCATCCATAACCGTTGTCCCAGGTAGATAGGAACCTTCCGCAACACCGGGGTGAGGACTTAAGGTAAACGAACCACTGGGAGACAGAGAACCCAATAAGGTTGGGGGGGAGCCGGGAATCGGGGTCCACTTTTGCAGCTTTCCATTCCAGAAGAATCTTTCTTTCTTTGGATCATTTTTCGTCCACCAAAAGCGGGACGACTGTAGGTAGTATGTCACCTCAGAAAGAGAGTCGCCTCGGGATTGAGAGACACCACCTCCGAGATTTGTAAGTGTGGCAGCGTCCAGGTACACAATTCCATTTTTCTGCGATGCGAATGTAGAAGTAATGATCGCGCTTGTGTCGCCCCTCTTAATCTTCAAGGAGACTACTTGGGCGATAGTTCTATTTCCATTGTCACGGATCATCACACGGTCACTGCCATCAGACAGCGTTGCAGGATTCGTGTTAAGTACGGTGAGAACTCCTACGGGGATTCTCATGGACGCATCCGAGATCGTCCATGACGCATCTTCTACCACTGACAACTGTGAAGAATTTGCAGCGATCAACAGATATTCTTCGGATTGATCGGGTTGTCTCAGAAGAGAGGCTCGATATTGTTCTCCGTGAATGTTAACCACGGCTGGAGATTGCGTGTCTAGATCAAAAGATGATGGGATTGCTTTGAAGTCACGCACGACTCCATTGTTTGGGTGGGAAGACCCTTCACTATTAGATCGAGGAACTCGAACTCCTCGAAGAACATGTCCGGTTTTTTTGAAGCTCAATTAGAACACCTTTGACAAAGGGCTTGTGCCGGTAGCGACTACAGGGGGGATAGGTGCGGGAATGCCGGTTACAATTCCAGTTCCCCTGCCTAAACTCAACTGTCCTACAATACCTGATGCAAGTCCGGTAGCGAAAGAAGAAAGGGATCCTCCTCCGGGTCCTCCAAAAGAAGAAGATAAGCTTTGCACCAAGAGGGGGATCAAGGTTGCGACATTTGCATTTGATACTTGCGACAGGTCATTCCCAATGGAAACACCTACAGATGGCCCCACATATTGTGCGGTAGAAAACCCAGTAGAGATACCTAAAGAAACCGCTCTTGCGATCGTGGGAACCTTTGGGCCGTTATTCCCGGTTTGTTGTAAGGCTAGAAGGGTGTTCGGAGTCGTTGGGGGAACACTAAAAAATCCATTGACCACTCCAGCACCGGCTTGACCATTCGTAATGCCACTGAGCGAAAAATTAACAGGAATTTGGATCCAAGTCATAACGGAATTTCCAATCCCCAATGCCAGTTGCACAAATTGTGGACCCTTCAGTTCACTGAGTCCATGTGAGAAGATTGCGCTTGCGATTGTGGTGGGTGTGATTGCCATCTCAATTCCTATTAGACCGGAGGTCCCAGTCGATGTGCGGGACTCCCCATACCATAAACCTGAAGGGGAAGTCCAGACAAAGGATCTAGGTCTGCGGAAGAAACAATAAGTCCTGTCTTCCCCACGGGACCACCCCCTAAATAAACACCGTTTGTTCCACTGACAGTGGCTTGTCCCAAGGTCTTCACGGAGGCAGATACCGTTCCGGAGATAGAAACAGCACCAGCTTTTGCTTCCATCAATACATTTCCTGCGATCACTTGTCCTTGAAGTCCTGTCCCGTGATGTACCGTCAATGAATTGGTCCCGGCTTGTGCTTTCCACTCACCCACGGCAGTGGTGTACGACATATTCCCTACTTTAATAGTAGTAGAATGATTTCCAAGTCCAAAGCTTTCTTCTCTGTTACCCAAAGAGACATTATATTTGTCAACGGTGAGTCCTGGAATGGTAGTCGAAAAGTTCGTCTCCCGAAGAGGACCGCTAGTGGGTAAGAGATCTTTTGGGCCTGAAAAGTTTTCGTTGACCTTTCCAGAAACGTTGACATCCAGAGTTTTGGACTGAATCCCAATCCGGTCGCCGGATTGCATGTCCAATGTGGAGAGGGCTTCTTGACGAATTTCCCCACCCGTAGTTTGAACGAAAGAACTTCTTACGAAAACATTCTGAGAAGATTTCACCTCTACGGTGTCTCTACCCTCCAACTGCAAACTGGGGGAGGAGTTGGGATCTTGAGAAGCTATTCTCTCAGTGACTTGACCTGTTTCTAAGTTCCCACCACCGTAGATGCGAACGGCACCTTTCTCCGAAGAGATCTCTAGACCTTTATTTTCCAGGGGATCTCCGTCGCGACATCGAAGCTTGAGACCACCTTGGAAATCTAAGAGGGTTTGTCCTTTTGCCAGAAGATGTAACCCCCCCTCCAAGATTCCCTCTACAGAAGTTTGGCGAACGGATCCTCCGATGTGAAATTTCAACCTACCGTCTTTTTGAAGAGACCAGAAGGTTCTCACTCCATCAAGATTTTCCGGCGGGGTGAGTGAGAATAACGTTGCAGCGTGTTCACCTAGATTTGATCCTAAAGCCGAAATGAATTGGGGATTAGGATTCCCCTCTTGATCAAACAAAATGGCTTTGAGAGGTATACCGTACAGGTCTTTCCCCGAAATGGAGAAGGGATCGTTCCCAACCACTGAGCCATAGACCACCTGAATGAATGGGTTATTTGATCCCAGATGTGCATCACCAGAGGTTGGGTCACTGTCTGGTAATCGGTCAGCATCAAACATATCCGTTTGTTCTGTGACCGGCAATGTACCATCTGAGGTGTGGTTGACCTCAATTCGATATTCTGTCAGTGAAGGGGTGTGGTTCACTGCGGGATTCACCTGGGGTTCTCCCAAAATGGGAATGGAAGTTCTAAATATCGGTTTGCCCCCATAGGTGGCGTCAGAGATCGAGTCGTTCGAAATTAGAAAGCCCTCGGGAGAAATAATCAATCCCCGTTTGAGGATCTGGTAGGGATCCAAGGAACTTTCTAACGACGGACCCCAAGAGTCCGTAAGCTCCCCATTCTGGAAAGACTTCTGTAAGATGGGTGCTGGGGTCAACAATCCATTTGAGATGATGTCGGCTAACAGGTCTGCTTCATGGAGAGGGGTAGCGTCAGGATTGAGTTGCGTCGGGTGAGTCCAATTTTTCCCATCCGAAATCATCTGAGTTGAGATCTTACGTGCGTCTCTCTGCACCATCCCCGCGTAAATCCTGGCTCCCGCCATAGCATGGAATTGTTGCAGAGATCTGACAATGAAACTTTGATCCTGATCTCGAAGACGTAACTCGTTACACCTTCGATTTGTCAAGAGGACACCTTCATCCAGAACCAAGTCTGATCCTTGAGCAGAAGAAGCGGTGATGTTTCCAGGTTGCATGTGGCGAAGCTTGTGGCGCACTCTCTCAAACGCGCCCTCAACCATAGAGGCATCTTTTGGAGAGAAAGACCATTCCTCTGGAGTGAATGGTTGAGAGGTCATCCAATCATGGCCCATCCACACACCGGGAACTGTCCAGGTCAAGATCACGGGAATCTTTGATCCGGGACCACTGCCACTACCACTAGACTCTTGAGGCATCCACCCTACAACACAGTAATCCCCCACTTGAGGCATCGCTCCAAAGAAATGTCTTTTTCCGGCACCTGGGAATGTGAGAGGGATTGGATTCCGTTGACTCTCTACATCTTCTCCGAGAACAATTCGGAGAGTCACCAGCATCTCTTCGTAGTTGATGGTGACAACTTTAGCGAGACCCAATGCGTAGGATGCTAATCCAGAAGAAGGAGACATGCGCTTCTTTTGAAGCTTGGACCGCATGTCAATTTCCATTTGCCCTTGTGCGATGGAGGGAAGTTTATCTGGGATAGACATTATGAACTCTCGTTGTCAGTTAGTGCAGTCAAAAGAATGTTCTGGGTTGCCTCTTTCGCTTGGTCACCCACACTGGAAACTCCCTCGGTAAATGCCGAGGTGTTTTGTTGGAATTTAGCGATGGACTGTTGGAACGTCTGCATCAAAGATTGATTTCTGCCGTCCAGGTGTTCTCCGGAGATTGCTTTCTGGTGTTGGGTCCAGGAATCAGACTTATTAATTATTTGGGTGGCCTGCCATTTAGCGGCACCATCTGAGGGATTTTGATCCAGACCTTTTGAGATTTGGGTGAAACCTTCTTCTGCAAATGCCATCATCAAAAGGTCTGCTTCTGCGGTGCGACAAGAACAAGATTTCTTCTTGACGTGATTATGCAGATCTGCGAGGGAGTATGCGGCATTGAGAATTGGCAGTTTATTAATTCCATCGAGGCCGTTGGCAATCCAGTTTCGTAAGAGGACATCCCATTGCGCGGCATTTTGAGGTTTCGCATTAGACTTCTTAGCGATGTATGCTAACGCGGTTCTCGCATTTGGATTTTTCAATACTGAGTTAGAGAGATTTCTCTGTGCTTGCGTTTTGGCTTCCTTTCCGGACAGCTTCTTAGTGATGGACTTATTTCCCTCTTTCAGAGTCACTGAGATGGACTTTCCAATGGAGGCATCCAAATAGTCTTCGATTGCTTTTCGGTCTGCAAATTGCATCACATCCATTTTGTAAAGTTGTCGCATAGAACCCTGTGGGTCTAGATCTAAATCTCTACCGTATCGGTAGGTTCCGACAACCTCATAACCCTTAGCATCGGAGACAGGAAAGACCGGGCTGTAGATCGTTTGTTTTTTCTCAATGACCCGAGAGTTTTTCTCCACTAAATTGGGCTTGCTTGCGGATCGTCCTTCCAGGAGTTTGTAGATGAATGTCAAAATCTTCTCGAATTTCTCCGTGGCTACTCCCGCCTTCCTCTCATCTGACTTCTTGGCGTCTTTCTTTTTCGCACGGATGCGTAGCAATTTAACTTTACTGTTGTAGTACTTCAACAAGGCTGAGTTAGATTGTGTCTTCCAGGATTCGGAAAGATAGTCCGTCACAGCAATGAGAAAAGTGGTTTCATAAAATGCAGGCTTCTTATTCGATTTGAGGTTCTCTGACACCGACACACTGGGATCGATAATGAGACCTCGATATGAAAATTTACTAGGACCACTGGAAATGGGTTGACCCGATTTGTTAGTAGATTTGGTACTGGCAAAGGGATACAAGGGACCGTCAAATCCGGTCAGAAGTTGCTTTTTTCCGTGCTTCCATTGTGAGATGTCTGTCCAGGGTTTCTCAAACATACTTTGAAGGGTAGCTTTCTTGTCTTTTAGAGCTTGTTTTCCAAACGCAGAGGACAACACCGAAATGGCATGTCCTCGGAGTCCTCGAAAGGTATCCTTAAATTCGTAGCTGGTAACCACGACACCTTTTCTAATTTTGTGGACCGCGAATTCTAATCGCCGGATTTGATCCGTGGTTCTGATGGACGTGGGGTTCTTTGGATCATTGGTCAGGACTTTGATCCCTCTCTCTACCTTGTGGTTCTCTGTGAATGCCACATCTGGATAAGAGCCGCCTGGAAATTGGGTAGTGGGGTTAGAGACGAAGCCTCGGATTTTTCTAGGGGACTTCAGGATATTTTTGTTTTGCTTCACCCCATCGGCTGACTTGTCTGAGAACTCTAATTCTGGCATCCCTTGCTCACTAGGGTTCGGGTGGGAAGCGGAATAATATCGGTAAGACCCCGGAAGATGTCCGTTAGAAAAGGAAGCTTTTTTGTCGGAGAGAAGCTCCAGGTAATTTGTGGATGAGTTAGGTTGGTAATAGTCCTTGTTCTCTCCCATGAATCGGCTTCGCGTTTTTTGAACGAGTCGCACTAACAATTGAATGGATTTATCCTTCTCCAATTCTTTTCGGTTGCTCTCTTGATATTTCTGAAGTGCTTGGCGTAGGCTGTTGACCCTTTGTTCTTTTTGCTTAATTTGCGCGTCGAGTTTCGCAATGGCCTTGGGATTTTTCTTCTTCGCCAACGCTAAGTGAATTCGTCGTGTCTCTAGCTTCTCTAAGATTCTTCGCTCTTTAAGAATTTGAGTCTGCTGTGAATCGATCTGTTTCTTGTGAGATTTCTGCTTCGCCCCATATCTTCGCGCCACTGCCTTCAGGTCAATCGCATTCGGTCTACCTTTCGGCTTCCCTTCCAAATAAAATTCTTCTTTCTCACCAGGAATGAAGTAGATGGTCTGCCCATTCTCTACTCGCTTAGAGAGAAGACCCTCCATCTCTGCGGCGGCTTTCACCAAGTTTGTGATCGTTTGAGGAGAAGCGATATCTTCGATGTCTGCGCCAACCACAAAAAACAAAGGATTGATCTGATTAGGATCCAACGACATCACCACATTTGGGAATCCTGTAATGTAAGGTCTGCCGTCGTCTCCTTTTGCCAGAAGAGGTCTCGGAGGAAGGATCATGTTTCCTAATTTCACAGAGTCAAGTCCCTCTTTGTCCGGGTGTCCAGGGGGGAAGAACTTAGCTCTCTTGGCTATCAACTGTAAAGATGTCGTGCATTGTCCTCCGAACTGGAACGAGTGACTCATGGACTTCAGATAGTAGAAGCAGTCCATTGGTTTGATGTAGACAGGATATCCGGGTCGGAGTTCGGGTCGAATGGGGATCGTGACAGAAGCATAATTAATTCCTGCATTCATGACGTCCATTCGATTAATGGCGGCGAAGAACATAGACTTTGAATTGTTGAAGTAAGCGGTGTCAAAAGATCCCGGTCTCCAACCAAATTGTGCTACCAACCTGTAGTCAATATATTGCCCTCTAACGCCCCATTCCCCTTCCAGGCCGGTTCCCCGAACATTTCTGATATGAGACCCCTTGACGGTCATGTATGTGACTTCAGGCTCTTTAGAGGAGTGATTGAGACTAATGATGTCAATATCTTCAATCGTGTAGACCCGACTCTCTGAGGTATCCAAGTTGTACATAGGTGGCTTGAACACCAGATCTCCATCGACGTCCTGATAGAATTCAAATCCAGTAATCTCTGTCACTTGCCTCGCAAGATCTAATTTGGATTGGTATGTAGCTTCCCACATGTTGACCTGTCCCATGGTACTCAGGTCTGTGGCGAAAGCTTGCATCTGACCGATATTGATCTCAGCCGGTTTCGTGGTCGGTCGTGACTTGGCGGCATACGTGAGAAGATCTTTATTCTTCGAGGAGAAAAATCCAAGTGACTTCGCAGTGGACAAGAAACTCTGCATTCGAGATTGTTGATCTTTCCCTAAGAATCGGCCCCTCAGAATCTTCGTACTTTGCGACGTGGAGATTCGCCCAAGAAATGCCGCCTGTGCTGCATTAAGCAAGGCACCGGAGACCCCGTGCATTCTGAGGTTCATCATCTTGGAATCAAATCGACGCTTCCAGTACTCAATGTTTAGAGAGAACAAGCTCTGATTATTTACTGAGGACTTGGCACCTTGATTTGTTTTGGTGCTTAATGCAAACCCTACTCCAGAAGCAGCACCAGCGGTGTCATGAAATAACGTGTAGATGATCTCATAGGGGGTCATACGAACAAAATTGTTGCCTTCCAGAGAGAGTCTAAGTTTTGAGTTGGAGGGTCGCACACCAAACAGAGACGCATTTGTGGAGATTCGATGGTACTGCCAGAAGTGCAACATGGAGGCACATTGAATGGTAGCGGTGTTAAATCCAGAGGAGTACGAGTGATCCACTTGAGTTACCACACCATGGAAGCAATGGTAGTAGGGGTAATTCATCACATCTTCCAGACCCATCTGTTCTGTTTTGAACTTCTGTCCCACGGTCTGGTTAGATCCCTTGGAGACTTTTTGTTCCAAGATGTCATGGTACATGTCTGTGACAGGAAAGTATCCTTTCAGATAGATGTGGATTTCGAGTCCAGGCTTGAGTACAAATTGAGCATCCCGAACAAATGAATCAGAGTGATGCTTTGGGATGGAGAGATTGATAGATCCGGAGTGACCTCCCGCGTCCACACCGGCTTCGATGCTGAGACCTGTGATAAACGGTTGCAGGTTGATCTTTCCCTTGCATCGTGGACACCCTGGAACAGACATCTCACCGTTGACAAACACCAATGCGTCTGGTGTGTGTTGGACAAGTTTTCGTTGATTAAGTCGCCACGTACCAACGTAAGGACGACCTTCGATACTGCTAGCCATTACTCAAGACCTTTTTGGGTAGCACCCTTGAACGGTGTTGGTGTGGATTCTTTTTGCAGAGACTGCAAGGGAGTCTCTGCGTGAATTCCTCGAAACCCACCAAGATTTGGAGGTACGGATATCGGAGAGTGTGTCTTACTTTTGTTAGTTCCGATGGATGGTGGTGGGAGAGGAATCTCTTTTGTGTTTTGCACATGAGTTCGGATCCCATCCTCTGCCGCTTGCAGTAAGTTGACATTGGATCGTTGAGCGTATCCGGTCTGACTGTATCTTCGGGATGAAGGACTCGATGTCGGAGCCGTCATGGGCTTGACGTTTGTCACCAGTTGTGATCGATCAAACATTGCGGTGACCGTGAAGTCAATATCAAAAGAGGTCCCTCCATTTTGTTGACCGTCCTCGTAGCCGAATTGGAAAGAATTCATCTGTCCCAAATATGTCCACTGATCATAATGAATCGCTAGAGAGCCGACCATGTGATGAGCATGGGACTTTCCTAACCTATCGTAAAGATATCCGTTGTTGACGTAAATTTGAAAGAGGTTCATCAGGTTTTGCCAAGAAGCCGAATCTCTCTTAGAAGCAAAATGAACACCGGAAGAGGCTTTGTTCTTCAAGTCTTTCTCAAAGAATCTCTTCTGGGGGTCGATGGAACCGGCTCCTGCAATCCAGGCACCTGTCTTTCCGTTGAATGAGATCTTCGGTTGTTCTTCTCCCCACGCCTGGAAGATGTAACCGAATCTAGTTCTCTCGGAATATTGTTGAACCTTACCGTACTGGATTTGGAAAGATTCCGGATTGATCAGCAATGCCAAGGGGGGAGTCTTTAGGATGTTATTAATTTGAATCGCGATGTCTGCTGCGGTACGCACATCTGCAAAAGCAGGATTCTCCTGTTGATTCATTCCCAGCATCCGGCTTTGATTTTTACCTGCGGTGTGTTGTATGCCGTTGGACACAAATTCTTTCAGTTTCGCTCTTGCCTTTGGATTCGTGAACTTTTGACTTTCAGCGATGCGTTGTTGAATTTGTTTCTGACCATCTGCAAACGCATTATTTTGGCGCAGCGCCGACTCAATTAAACGGACATTCTTTTTAGATTTGTCCGGGATGTTCCCAAATATCTGAGGGGGTAAGACTTCAATTAAAAATGGAGAATAGAGTCTCGCATTTGGATCAGATCCATCGAGGGGTTTTGTCTGCTGGTATTCAAATTCTGTCTCAAAGAAATGACTGTGTGGTAGTTGCCCGAACACTTCAGACGGAGGTAGCTTCTTCAGAAATTGGGTAGTGTCTTTCTTCTGTGGCGGATATGTAAACGTGGGAGACGAAATTTTGATGGTCATGATTTAGTTCCCCAAAGGTGTTTTTGCAGTGGTTTGCTGTGTAGAGGAACCCAAGGATCTGAAATCCTGACTCGTGGATCGCAGGGTACGAAGTGACCAAGCATCTTGATCAATGGTAAAGGTAGCGGACAAAGCAAATTGGAAGGGCTTATCAGCGGCTTCCGCTACCGAGAAATTCCCAAACCAACCCAGATGTGAATGCCCATCAAAAATGACTTTGATGTATCCTTGGAAGATGATATTCCCCAGATCATCATAGATTGCACCGTTGTTGTGGAACAGAGCTAGAAAGTCCAGGTACTTGTCGTAAGCGATCGTTTCTCGACGGTTTCCCCCCGCATCAATGCCGCCTCCTGTGATGTTGGAGAGTCCAGAGTACAACCTCATGAATCCACCTGTAGCCATCTCAAAAGAAATAGAGTTGACACC
>Ga0098052_1001337_pt1 | contig 15436 bp, 11 predicted proteins | sample 15_taG_FD_81591 | JGI IMG/M metagenome (GOLD analysis project Ga0098052, IMG submission 81591) | Marine viral communities from the Subarctic Pacific Ocean - 15_ETSP_OMZ_AT15312 metaG | ecosystem: Environmental > Aquatic > Marine > Oceanic | place: Pacific Ocean | collected 2015-01-18 | reverse complement strand
GCGGTCAGAGTCGATCACTTCACGCAGGCGAATCATCGCGCGGTGCGGGTTAGGAATTTCGATCCCCACCGTTGGCCGACCGGGAATGACCTCTACTACGCGAACGCTTTTCACCATCAGCGAGCGGGCAAGGTCTTTCGCCAAATTGCTGATCTTAGAAACTTTCACCCCAGCGGCCGGCTTAATCTCAAAGCGCGTAATCACCGGGCCCGGCCAAGTATCCACCACTTCAGCTTTGACGCCGTACTCCCGCAGCCGCACTTCGAGAAGCTCGGCCATGTCCGCCAGCTGCTCATCGGTATAGTTAGGCTGATGCGGCTCTGGGGGCGTTAACAGCTGCAAACTGGGCACATCGCCTTCAGGCTCGGGCAGCGTTTCAAACGCTGGGCGCTGGTTCTGCAGATGCTCCACCGTCCACAGCGTGGGGCCGTTATCCGCTTCCTCCTCAACTTGCTCGGTAGAGAAGGTTGGCTCATGGCGCGAGCTGGCAGTAGTAGATGCGACAGGCCTGACGGATAACTCATCGTCATCTTCGTCATCCCACACTGGCTCTGGCACTACTTCCGGCACTCGCTCCCGGCGCGGTTCAGCCGCTATGGAGGGGGCTTGGTAGGCTGGCTGGCTGTCTTCACTGCGCAGCGTGACTGGTTCGGGGTGCTCTGACTCCGGCTCTGGGCGGCTCGTAAACGCGGTGGATGCTGATGGCTCAGTAGCTTCCGGTTCCCACTCATCGCGCGTTGCACGCAGCGGTACAGAAGCTGCATAGAGCTCACGGTCCTGCTCATCTTCAACCCGCAGCGGTTTATTGCTACCCAATTCATGGGTAGGTACCGGCTCGGGTGTTTCAGTTGGCGCAGGTGTTTCAGGCTTAGGCGCTGGAACTTTTTCAACTGCAGACTCAGGCTGTTGCGTTGGCTCCGGTTCTTTAGCGGATAACGACATTAGTGGTTCACTGGGCGCTTCTGGCTCCTGCGTCTTGGCAGGCGCTGGCGGAGTCGCTTCTGGCGCGGCCGTCCGAGGCTCTGAGGTGCTTTGCGGCTTCGCTCCATGGCGTTCGCTCAGTACAGTGGCTGCCTCCCAAGGAATGGAGGTATCCGTAGTAGATGTCTCTTCTTGCGTCTCTTCTACAGGTGCTGAGAAGCTTGGCTCACGCCGCTCGCGACGACTTGATGGTGAACGCTCACTAACGGCAGGGCGCTCCTGCGGCGCAGGCGATTCACTGGCGCGAGGTGCAGCATTGACGGCTGGCGTCTCTTCTTTCTCATCTACAGCGTCCGTACTGGTATCGCTAGGCTCTGCCCAGGAGCGCTGCTTCACTTTTTTAGACGCCGCTTTAGCAGCCGCACGCACGGCAGCGCGCTCAGCACGCTTTTCGCGACCTTTAGCACGGCGAGCGCTAAACCATCCGCCGATACGGCACAGCTTGCGTCCAACTTCATCGGCCACCTGTAACCACGACATGCCGCTGAATAACGGGAAGCCAATCAGAATTAGCGCGGCGGCAATCAAGCCCACACCGCCGCTACTCACCAACGGTTTCAGCGTACCGACGAGCCCTTCGCCTAAAATACCGCCTGAGGCATAGGGCAGAATGCTATCTGGATGATAAAAGTGCAGTGCGCCCAGCATGGTCGTACCGAACATTAGCAACACCAAACCGCCTGCGCGCACGGCAATGGCCACCGGATCCAGCTCGAAACGCACCTGGCGTGAGCGCATCAGCCACCAAGCGGCGTAACCAAACATTCCCGGCCACCACAGGGCACTGGCCCCGAGCAGTGAATAGAGCACGTCGGCCAGCCATGCACCAACCGGGCCCATCCAGTTACGCACATCGGTTTCAGGCCCTTGGTACGACCAGCCGGGGTCGGCTGGATGGTAGCTAAACAGCGCCAATAGCAAAAAGACGCAGAGCGCCAGCATCACAACCACCACCCCTTCACGGGCGGATCCTTGCAGGCGCAAGCCAAACCGGCGCGCCTTATCCTTTGCGGCATTCACCCGCGTCGATGAATTAGAACTAGATGGTGACTGACGCGACTGTCGCTGCGTTCGCTTGTCTACCGCCTTATTTACTTTCAAGCGATTCTCCCTTTACACCACACGGTGTCTTTAATCCACTTGCGAGTTTGCATCATACCGAGCATCCTTCCGCCGTCACAGCGCTTCTATAGAAGCTATCAGCAACAGGAGCAAGCGATGCTACCTTGGCTCTCATCGCCACACCCTTCATTTCCATCTACCGAACAGGCATTAGAGTCTCCCAACGGCCTCCTAGCCGCCGGTGGAGAGCTTACACCAGCCTGGCTGGTAGACGCTTACCGGAAAGGGATATTTCCTTGGTATAGCGACAAGGACCCCATTTTATGGTGGAGCCCTGACCCGCGCATGATACTGCTGCCTGCTCAGTTTAAACGACGCCGCAGTCTAGCTAAACGGCTGCGACATGGTGGCTTTAGCGTGACACTAGATCAACAGTTCATCCAGGTCGTTGAGGCATGTGCTGCTCCCCGTAAAAATGAACCGGGCACTTGGATTAACCCGGATATGCGTCGTGCCTATCAGCGCCTTCACGAACTTGGCATCGCCCACAGCATTGAGGTACACCGTGACGGCGAGCTGGTCGGCGGGCTGTATGGGCTGGCCATGGGGCCAGTGTTCTTTGGTGAGTCGATGTTTTCACGTCAACCCGACGCTTCCAAAATTGCGCTGGCCTACTTGGCAGGCGCCATGCAACGCCATGGTGGTGAACTCATCGACTGCCAAATGCACACGCCGCATTTAGCCAGCCTGGGTGCGACAACAGTCGCCCGTAGCACGTTCATCAACTACCTTGAACAATGGTTGCCAGAAAAGGCTTTTCGCTTACCACCTGCCCATCAGACGCCATCCGTGCCTGCCTCACCATGGCTGGCGGCGATACCCTCAGGCGCTGAAGCAGAGTGACCGCGCCGTTTTTCACCAAGGAGGCAAGCCGTGAGTAGTAACGCTCCTCGCCGCCCTGTGCGGGATTTGCGCTTCTTCCTAACCGTTCCTCATGCCTGCAGCTATCTTCCTGGCAAAGAGGCAACAACACTGTTTCTGGATCCTCAGGAGTCGCCGGTGCCTGGGGTGTACGACTCGCTGTCTCTGCTTGGCTTTCGACGCAGCGGACGCCACTTATACCGCCCTCACTGCGAAGGTTGCAATGCCTGCCGCTCAGTCCGCATCCCGGTGGACGAATTTAGCGCCAACCGTACTCAGCGAAAAGTTTGGCAACGCAATCACGATATTGAGACCCGCGTCATCGCCGCGCGCTTCGATGCCAACCACTACGCTCTATATGCTGACTACATTCGCCAACGCCATGCAGACGGCGACATGTATCCACCCAGCCGCGAGCAGTACCGTACCTTTCTGACGCTTGAAGAACCCTATGCGCACCTCATGGAGATGTACCTAGAAGGTGAGCTGGTGGCCGTGGCAGCGTTTGACCAGCTAGAGCACGGTCTGTCAGCTATTTACACGTTTTTTAAAGTCGATGAAGCGCTGGATAAGCGCTCACTCGGCACCTTTGCCATTTTAAAGTTGATTGCGCTCTGCCAAGAAAAACAGCTGCCTCATCTTTATCTTGGCTACTGGATTGAAGAGTGTCGTAAGATGCGCTACAAGCAGTCTTTTTCACCCATCGAGCTGCTGGACGGGCGGCATTGGCGACCTTTAATTCGCTAATCTGGTCAGCTTTTTTGCCTTGACGGCAGGCTTACGGCACAATATAGCGCTGTTTCTTAGGCGAGCAGGTTTGTGCCAGCGCTTATTGAGGCAATCATTCGACTATCCACGATGTAAAATAAGTGAGGATCTGCCTATATGGCACGCGAAGATCATATTGAAATGGAAGGCGTTATCGTTGACACCCTTCCCAACACCATGTTCCGGGTTGAGCTGGAAAACGGCCACGTTGTGACTGCTCATATCTCTGGCAAAATGCGTAAAAACTACATCCGCATTCTGACTGGCGACAAGGTCAAGGTAGAACTAACGCCCTACGACCTGTCCAAAGGCCGTATCGTTTATCGCTCGCGCTAAGCCTTGAGTGTGCCCTCAAGCAACGTCTGCTCACAGATCGCGTCCCACGGCTATTAGTAGCACCGCGTAACGACGGCGCCGCTCCCTGGAAACGACAACGCCCCGTCGAAGACAGGGCGCTGTGCGTGCTAGCGAGTATGCATTACTGCTTGTCGGTCATCTTAGCGCCCTTTTCAGGGCGCATCTGCCATTTCCGACTCTGTCGAAAGATGAAGCTCTCCCTCCTCCAGGCTAACATGGACGATACCACCGTGCTCGGCCAGCTCTCCAAACAGAATCATCTCTGCGAGTGGCTTCTTGAGCTTCTCTTGGATCAAGCGAGCCATCGGCCTTGCACCCATATCCGGGTCGTAGCCTTTCTCTGCTAGCCAATCCCGGGCGACGTCGTCTACATCCAGCTGCACGCGCTTCTCGTCTAGTTGCGCTTGAAGCTCGATCAAGAACTTGTCGACCACGTTGCGCACCACCGTCGTGGGCAGCGCATGGAATTGAATGATGCCGTCCAGGCGGTTACGGAATTCCGGCGAGAAGGTCCGACGAATCACTTCCATCGCATCCGTCGAGTGATCCTGGCTCTGGAAACCGATAGAGCGACGCGATGCCTGCTCCGCCCCAGCGTTCGAGGTCATGATCAAAATCACATGGCGGAAGTCTGCCTCGCGGCCGTTGTTATCCGTCAAACGACCGTGATCCATGACCTGTAGCAGCAGGTTAAAGACTTCCGGGTGAGCCTTCTCGATTTCATCGAGCAGAAGCACACAGTGCGGCTGCTTGGTCACCGCCTCTGTTAACAAACCGCCTTGGTCGTACCCTACATAGCCAGGAGGCGCACCAATTAAGCGCGATACGGTATGGCGCTCCATGTACTCGGACATATCAAAGCGGACAAGCTCAATGCCCATGATATGTGCCAGTTGTTTAGCGACTTCCGTTTTACCTACGCCCGTTGGGCCTGCAAACAGGAAGCTACCTACCGGCTTGTCAGGCGATTTCAGGCCCGCACGAGAGAGCTTGATAGCAGCTGACAGTGAATCAATGGCTTCATCCTGCCCAAAGACCAGCATTTTCAGGTCACGATCTAACTTCTCAAGCTGTTTGCGATCCGAGCTAGAGACACTCTTCGGCGGAATACGCGCGATGGAAGCAACCACTGCTTCGACTTGCTCAACATCGATCGTGTTAGCACGCACCTCTGGCGGCAGCATACGCTGATGCGCCCCGGCCTCATCAATCACATCAATCGCCTTATCGGGAAGGAAACGGTCATTGATGTAGCGATCCGCCAAGCGAGCAGCACTCTCTAAGGCACCATCGGTGTACTTAAGCTCGTGGTGTTCTTCAAAGCGCGAACGCAGCCCTTTGAGGATCTTAATGGTGTCTTCAACAGACGGTGCCAGTACATCGACTTTTTGGAAACGACGCGCCAGGGCACGGTCTTTTTCGAAGATACCGCGAAACTCTTGGAACGTAGTCGAGCCAATGCAGCGCAGCTCGCCTGAGGAGAGCAGCGGTTTCAACAGGTTAGACGCATCCATTACGCCACCTGATGCAGCCCCTGCACCAATTACGGTGTGGATCTCGTCGATAAATAAGACGGCATTAGGCTGTTTTCGCAGCTCGCCTAACAAGCTCTTGAGGCGCTTTTCGAAATCGCCACGGTATTTGGTGCCTGCCAATAGCGCGCCCATGTCCAATGAGTAGACCACCGCATCGGCGATCACTTCGGGCACGTCTTCTTCGACGATGCGTTTGGCCAGGCCCTCGGCAATAGCGGTTTTACCCACACCCGCTTCACCCACCAGGAGTGGGTTATTTTTACGACGGCGGGCCAGAATTTGCACAACGCGCTCAAGCTCATGGTCGCGGCCAATCAGAGGGTCGATTTTACCCTGACGTGCCTGCTCATTGAGGTTGGTGGCGTAGCCAGTCAACGGATGAGCAGCGCCTTCAGCGCTCCCCTCTTCTGCGTCGTCACTCTCTTGAGAGGAAGGTGATGGCGACGGGCCATGACCAGAGACTTTAGAAATTCCGTGGGCGATGTAATTAACCGCATCAACCCGCGCCACACTCTGCTGTTTAAGGAAGTAAACCGCCTGGCTCTCCTGCTCAGAGAAGATAGCGACCAGCACATTAGCGCCAGTCACTTCGCTTTTACCGGAAGATTGAACATGGAATACAGCACGTTGCAGCACGCGCTGGAAGCCCAGCGTTGGCTGCGTTTCACGGTCACCCTGACCCTCTGGGATCAGCGGCGTGGTCGAGTTAATAAAATCCTGCAGATCGGACCGCAGCTTGTCGAGGTTTGCCCCACACGCCTTCAGCACATCAACCGCAGAAGCGTTATCCAGCAGCGCTAGCAGCAGGTGCTCTACGGTCATGAACTCGTGGCGCTTTGAGCGAGCCACGGTGAAGGCCGTGTTCAGGGTCAGTTCAAGTTCTTTGCTCAGCATGGCAGTCCCCTTTTCGCTACTACCTAGGGCTTATCGCCACCTAGGGCTTGCGTCGGATCAGTTTAATCGACCGGCACTTTCAACATCGGGTACAAATGGCGTGGTTGCAAGCCCCTGCGCTACTTTTTTTCAACGCTGCTCATTTTCAATACGCTTAATCAGCAGCTTCGATATCACTCATTAGCGGGTGCTCGCATTCACGGGCATACTCATTGACTTGATAGCTCTTGGTTTCAGCTATATCCCGGGTAAAAATGCCGCAGGTTGCTTTCCCCTGGGTGTGTACCGCCAACATCACCTGCACGGCTTTTTCGCTATCCATATTAAAAAAGCCTTGCAGCACTTCAACAACAAACTCCATGGGGGTGTAGTCGTCGTTATGCAACACCACTTTATATAAAGGCGGCTGTGCCAGCGCGGGCTCGGCCGACTGCACCGCTAAGTCATCATCGTGTTCTGGCATGCCTGGACGCGTCATGCCTGCCTGCAGAGTCGCGATCACGTCCAGAGGGTATGTATTAGGCATAAGTCACGTGCATCATCTTCTTGCTGCTGACAGTCAGGGCCTTGGATCAATTCAAAGACGAGGCTTTTACAGTCCAGGCTTCTACAGACTGTACACCTATGTATAAGACGCCTGCCATCAACAAGGGTTCATGAAAGGTAAAAAATTATCACACAGGAGAGAATAAAAAACCCTCGCCCGCAAGGCGGGCGAGGGATCGATCAGCCGTTGAAGCGCGACGGCTCAGCGGATGATCAGCCTTTGGACACCATGGCCAGCGCGTCGTTGAGGGTCTTGCTCGGGCGCATGGCCTGGCTGGCCAGCTCACGGTTGGGGTGGAAGTATCCCTGGATATCCACCGGCTGCCCCTGCACGCTGTTCAGCTCATCGACGATGGCGCTCTCGTTGGCTTGCAGCGTCTCGGCCAGACGGCTAAACAGGGATTTCAGTTCGGCGTCCTGGTCCTGAGCGGCCAGTGCTTCTGCCCAGTACATTGCCAGGTAGAAGTGGCTGCCACGGTTATCCAGCTCGCCGACTTTACGCGATGGCGACTTGTTGCTGTCGAGGAATTTGCCATTGGCTTCATCCAGCGCTTTTGCCAACAGCGTCGCGCGGGCGTTACCGAAGGTGCTGCCCAGGTGCTCAAGCGACGCCGCCAGGGCCAGGAACTCACCCAGCGAATCCCAACGCAGGTGGTTCTCTTCCAGGAACTGCTGAACGTGCTTAGGTGCAGAACCGCCAGCGCCGGTTTCAAACAGACCACCACCGTTCATCAGCGGTACGATGGAGAGCATCTTGGCGCTGGTGCCCAGTTCCATGATCGGGAACAGGTCGGTTAAGTAGTCGCGCAGCACGTTACCAGTGACGGAGATGGTGTCTTCGCCTTTACGGATGCGCTCCAAAGAAACCTTCATCGCATCGACCGGCGCGAGAATTCGGATATCCAGGCCAGCGGTGTCGTGATCTTTCAGGTACGTCTCGACTTTTTTGATCAGCTGTGCATCGTGGGCACGGTTAGCGTCGAGCCAGAACAGTGCCGGGGCACCGCTGTCGCGGGCACGGGTAACGGCCAGCTTCACCCAGTCTTGAATCGGCGCGTCTTTGGTCTGGCACATACGCCAGATATCGCCGGCTTCTACCGTATGGCTAAACACAGTTTGGCCTGAATCGTCGGTGACCACGACAGTCCCGTCGGCAGGCATTTGGAAGGTTTTATCGTGAGAGCCGTACTCTTCGGCTTTCTGCGCCATCAGGCCCACGTTAGGTACGCTGCCCATGGTGGTCGGATCGAACGCGCCGTGCTGCTTGCAATCTTCGATCACCGCCTGGTAAATGGTGGCGTAGCAGCGGTCAGGGATAACAGCCTTCGCATCTTGCAGCTCGTCATTCGCGTTCCACATCTTGCCGGAATCACGAATCATCGCCGGCATAGAGGCATCGATGATCACGTCGCTGGGCACATGCAGGTTGGTGATGCCTTTATGGGAGTTCACCATCGCCATGGCCGGGCGAGTTTGATAAAGGGCCTCTACATCGCCTTTGATCGCCTCTTGCTGGTCGCTGGGCAGCTTCTCAATAGCGCTGTAAAGGTCGCCGATACCGCTGTTCGGGTTGAAGCCAGCACTCTTCAGCACGTCAGCGTGCTTCTCCAGCACCTCTTTATAGAACTCTTCTACCACGATACCGAACATGATTGGGTCGGAGACCTTCATCATGGTGGCTTTCAAGTGCAGCGAGAACAGCACGCCGCTCTCTTTGGCATCGCTGATTTGGCTGTCAATAAAGCTGCGCAGACGGCGGCTACTCATGCTGGCGGCATCAATGACTTCGCCTGCTTGTACCGCAAGGCCCTCTTTTAGCACCACGTTGGTGCCATCTTTTTGCTGCAGCTCAATCTTCAGCGTGCCGGCTTTTTCCATCACCGCCGACTGTTCGCTGCCGTAGAAGTCGCCTTCGCTCATATGAGCCACATGGGACTTAGAGTCAGCGCTCCACTCACCCATGCGGTGCGGGTATTTGCGAGCGTAGTTTTTGACCGATTTCGGCGCGCGGCGGTCGGAGTTACCTTCGCGCAGCACCGGGTTTACCGCACTGCCCTTGACTTTGTCGTAACGCGCTTTAACGGAGGCTTCTTCGTCGTTTTTCGGCTCTTCCGGGTAGTCAGGCAGCGGGTAACCTTGGCTTTGCAGCTCTTTGATGGTTGCTTTTAGCTGCGGGCCAGAGGCGCTGATATTAGGTAGTTTGATAATATTGGCTTCAGGCGTCTTCGCCAGCTGACCAAGCTCCGCCAAGTCATCGCTCACGCGCTGCTCGTCGCTCAGAATATCCGGGAATTGTGCCAATACGCGGGCAGCAAGAGAAATATCGCGGGTCTCTACTTCGACACCGGCAGAGTCGGTAAAAGCATCAATGATGGGTAACAAAGAGTAGGTAGCGAGCGCAGGAGCTTCATCGGTGAGCGTATAAATGATCTTCGGCGTTTTAGACATTTTTGCGTTAACCTCTTTTTTTCGGTCGCTGTGATTATAAAAAATCCTGAGCTACGCGGCTCATTCAACGATTAGCCATGCCGCGAAGCGGGTGGAGCATCCTGTATGCGCTGCCCCTTTGGTCAGTCGGTGGTACTACTGGTCACTCGGTGGTTATTGCGGTAACGATGACGACGGATGAAAACGGTGGTCATCACGATGCCAACGGTTCATCTCAAACAGCTGCGCCAGATTATACCAGCGCTGCACTTTAACCGCATGAGCGATTGTCGACAAATCCTCCACCTCTAGTTCTTGGGACAGCTTGTGAGACGATGAGCACCTTATATTTACTGCACAAACCCTACCGTATGCTCTCCCAGTTTACCGATAGCCAGGGCAGAGCCACCTTGGCAGAAGTGATTCGCGCCCCAGGGGTGTACGCCGCTGGCCGCCTTGATTTTGATTCTGAAGGCCTGCTGCTACTGAGTGATGACGGGGGCCTTATTCACCGCATTGCCCACCCCAAACACAAGCAGCCAAAAACCTATTGGGTGCAGCTTGAAGGCCACATCACCGATGAGGCCATCCGTGCGCTCAAAGTAGGCATTACGTTAAAAGATGGCCCAACCCTACCCGCCAAAGCGCGCCGTATAGCGCCGCCTGCTATTGCTGAACGTGACCCGCCGATCGACCCTAAGCGCCACCCTCTTACCAGTTGGCTGGAACTCACTATTAGCGAAGGCCGCAACCGCCAGGTGCGCCGCATGACTGCCCACGTGGGTTTTCCCACGTTGCGCCTGATTCGTGCGGCCATTGGCCCCTGGCAACTGGGCGACCTGGCACCTGGAGAATGGCGTAAAGAAACCCTGCACGCACCGCGCCCAGACAATGCCAAGCAGCCTCGCGCCATGCCAAAAAAGGCTAAGCCAAAAAACGCCAAGCCGAAAAGCGCCTCACCAAAAGGCTCAGATACCAATAAAGCGCGTGCCGCAAAAGCAGCTCCCAAACGAAGCGCCAAATCCAGAGGCCCTAAAAAATGAATACGCCTTCTCCTACTGTTCGGCCAACCATTCGCAGCACGGTGGCCTGCGTGATTCAGCAGGGCGAGCATTTTTTAATGGTGGAAGAGGATAAAGGTGGTGCCCACACGCTCTTTAATCAGCCAGCCGGGCATGTGGAACTTGGTGAAGGGCCGGTAGCCGCCATACAGCGCGAGGTGCAAGAGGAAACGGCGTGGCAGGTATCGCTCACCGGCTATTTAGGGCTGTACGTTTTTCACACTCCAGAGGGAGAAACGTTTCATAGCCACGGATTTACCGGCGTCCCTGAACAGCCGCTCACCACGGCGCTTGACCCAGCCATTGTGGCTACCCATTGGTTAACACGCGATGAGATCGTCGCACTCGCGGCCGCGCAGCGGTTAAGAAGCCCGCTGGTGCTGAAACGCATTGACGATGCCCTGAACCACCGTCACTTCCCGCTTTCGGTGATCCAAGAGTGAAGCACTCGAAGCATCGAGCCCCCATCGTGTATAATCGCCGCCCAATTGCACACCACTTCAACTGAGGATGCCAATGACATCCACCGATGGCACAGCCACCCAGGACGCGTCAGACACCCACACCGCTGCCACCGGCAAAGTGATTGTCGGCATGTCTGGCGGCGTCGACTCCTCCGTTTCTGCTCTCCTTCTGCTCCAACAGGGGTACGAGGTCGAGGGCCTGTTTATGAAAAACTGGGATGAAGACGACGGCACCGAATACTGCACGGCGAAGGAGGATCTGGCCGATGCGGAAGCCGTGTGCGCCAAACTGGGCATCAAGCTGCACACGGCTAACTTCGCTGCCGAGTATTGGGACAACGTATTCGAGCACTTCTTGGCAGAGTACAAAGCAGGCCGTACGCCTAATCCTGACATCCTTTGTAACCGGGAGATCAAGTTCAAGGTCTTCTTGGAGTATGCCGAGATGCTGGGTGCCGATAAAATCGCCACCGGTCACTACGTGCGCCAAGGCATCCGCGACGGTCACCCTCGCCTGCTGAAAGGCCTGGACGGCAACAAAGACCAAAGCTACTTCCTGCACGCCGTACCGGAAGCGGCGATTGCCCGCACGCTGTTCCCGGTCGGTGAGCTTGAAAAACCTGAAGTGCGCGCGCTGGCGGAGCAGCACGACCTCGTCACCGCGAAGAAAAAGGACTCCACTGGTATCTGCTTTATCGGTGAGCGTCGTTTCCGCGACTTCCTGCAGCAGTACCTGCCCGCCCAGCCGGGCACCATCGAGACCCCTGAAGGCGATGAAATTGGCCAGCACATGGGCTTGATGTACTACACCCTGGGGCAGCGTCAAGGGTTAGGTATTGGCGGTTTGGCCAACTACTCCGAAGACCCCTGGTACGTGGCGGCAAAAGATCTCGAGCGCAACGTGCTGATCGTGGTGCAAGGCAAGCATCATCCGCTGCTTTACACCAATGCACTCGCCACCGAGGCGATGGACTGGGTCGCCGGAAAGCCGCCGGTTCAGCAAGGCCGCTTTACCGCCAAAACCCGCTACCGCCAAAGCGACTGCCCCTGCGAAATTGTCGCCCAGGCTGATGGCAGCGTTGAAGTAATTTTTAACGACCCGCAGTGGGCGGTCACGCCCGGCCAGTCGCTGGTGCTTTACGATAACGACATCTGCTTAGGCGGCGGCGTTATTCGCGCCACCTGGAATGCCTCGGAGACCGCTGCATGAGCGCAACCCCTATTCACCGCGCGCCCGATACCCCCGCTGCCCGTCAAGCCCTCGCGCTAGCGGGGGTCTTTCAAGCAGCAAGCCTCGTCGATGAACTCGCCCGTACAGGACAAGTTGATACACGCGCGTGGGAAACGCTGATCAACGCGACGGTAGACACCAACCCGGAAAGTTTTGAAGCCATCTACGGCGGCCACCCCAACAACCTGCGCCGCGGGCTGGATACGCTGGAAGCACTCGTTGGCCGTAAGCAGGCCAACCCGGTGGTATTGCGCTACGGATTTTCGCTGCTGCTGCTAATGAATAAGCTGCGCACCGACCGCCAGATGATGGACGTGTTAGGCCAAAAGCTGACCCATGTTCAAGGGCAAGCAGACCACTTTGGAACGACTCACGAAAACGTCATTGCCAGCCTTGGTGAAACTTACCAAGAGACCATTTCGACGTTTAAAACGCGCATTGTGGTGCAGGGCGACCCCTCGCTACTGCAAACCCGCATGATGCCGGAACGGGTACGCGCCTGTTTAATGGCCGGCATTCGCTTTGCGCTGTTGTGGCATCAGCAGGGCGGCCGCCGCTGGAAGCTGGTGTTTCAACGCAAGGCGCTACGCCGAGCGCTGGATAACTTTAGCTAGCCGCCAAGATACCTTACTTTCGACCTCCGACTTTGACCACTCTGGAAACCAAGCCATGCAACTCTCTGCTCTGACCGCCCTTTCTCCCGTTGACGGCCGCTACGGCGCCAAAGCCGCCGCGCTACGTGAACACTTCAGCGAATTCGGCCTGATCCGTGCGCGCGTGATCGTGGAAGTGCGCTGGCTGCAGCGCCTTGCTGAGCACGGCCAGATTGTCGAAGTCCCGCCGCTTTCCGCAGAAGCCACCGCGTTTCTAGAGCAGCTTATTCGTGACTTCTCAGTCGATGACGCGGAGCGTATCAAAGAGATTGAGCGCACCACCAATCACGACGTTAAAGCGGTGGAGTACTTCCTAAAAGAGAAGATTGCAGGCCAAGCCGAGCTAAACGCCGTTACCGAATTTATCCACTTCGCCTGCACCAGTGAAGACATCAACAACCTCTCTTACGGCGTGATGCTGGCAGATGGCCTAAAAGCTATGCTGCCGACAATGCACGAAGTCGCCGATGAGATTGCCAAGCTGGCGATTGCCCATGCAGGCCAGCCGATGCTGTCACGCACCCATGGCCAAACGGCTAGCCCCACCACGCTAGGTAAAGAGATGGCTAACGTGGCGTATCGCCTCAAGCGCCAGCTCAAGCAGATCGAAAGCGTGGAGATTCTGGGCAAAATCAACGGTGCGGTCGGCAACTACAACGCCCACCTGACCACCTACCCAGATATCGACTGGGAAGCCAACGCGCGCACCTTTGTTGAAGGCTTGGGCTTAAGCTTTAACCCCTATACCACGCAAATCGAACCCCACGACTACATTGCCGAACTGTTCGATGCGATCTGCCGCTACAACACGATCCTGATCGACTTTGACCGCGACGTATGGGGCTATATTTCCCTGGGCTACTTCAAGCAGCGCACCGTAGAGGGCGAAATTGGCTCTTCCACCATGCCGCACAAGGTCAACCCGATTGACTTTGAAAACTCAGAAGGCAACCTGGGCCTCGCCAACGCGGTGATGAGCCACCTAGCACAGAAACTACCGATTTCTCGCTGGCAGCGCGACCTGACCGACTCCACCGTACTGCGTAACCTAGGTGTTGGCTTGGCCTATGGCCTGATTGGCTACCACGCTAGCCTTAAGGGCATCAGCAAGCTGGAAGCTAACCCGTCGCGCTTGGCAGAAGACCTGGATAACAGCTGGGAAGTACTGGCCGAGCCGATCCAAACCGTGATGCGTCGCTACGGCATTGAAAAGCCCTACGAGAAGCTCAAAGAACTTACTCGCGGCAAGCGTATTGACCAAGCGGGCTTTGCGGCCTTTATTGATACCCTTGAGCTGCCCGAGACGGTGAAAAATGAGCTGAAGGCGCTCTCGCCCGCCAGCTATATTGGTAATGCGAAGGCCCAGGCCGAAGCACTCAACCAGCGGCTTGCTGCACTCTAAACGACGCCCTGCGACACTAACGTAGCGCTCACTTGAACTAGGATAACGCCATGAGTCATCACGATAAGCCACTCACCCTGCTGGGCGATTTAACGCCCGCAGACTTCTTGGCCAACTACTGGCAACAGAAGCCACTGCTGATTCGTGGCGCTATCCCTGATTTCGTCAGCCCCATCGACCCCGACGAGCTGGCAGGTCTTGCCTGCGAACCGGGCGTCGAAGCGCGGCTGGTCGAAGAGAACGGCCCCGACGGCCCCTGGCAGGTCTCGCACGGGCCGTTCGACGACGCCACTTTCGAGCGGCTGTCGGAAGGTCACTGGAGCCTGCTAGTACAAGCGGTCGACCACTATGTGCCCTCTATCGCTGCGCTGATGGATGAGTTTGATTTCCTACCCCGCTGGCGGCTGGACGACATCATGGTGAGCTATGCACCGCCCGGCGGCAGTGTTGGCCCGCATATCGACCAGTATGATGTGTTTTTACTGCAGGCAAGCGGCCACCGTCGTTGGCAGCTTGGCGGCAAGCAGCCAGGTAATGCTCCCATCATTCAGGGCATTGACTTGCGCATTCTGCAGTCTTTCGAGATTGAAGCAGATTCCGACTGGACCCTGGCACCCGGCGACATGTTGTATTTGCCCCCCGGCTGGGCACACCACGGCGTCAGCCAAACCGACGACTGCATGACGATTTCGGTGGGTTTCCGGGCGCCCTCGGCCGACGAAGCCATCACCTCGTATGCCGATTATGTCGGCGAACAAATGTCGGACTCCCAGCGTTATAGCGATGCGGGCATGGCCCCTGCCGAGGAGGTAGGCGAGCTCGACGATGCCGCCGTCGAACGCATGCGCCAGTTTATTCTCTCCACCCTGGATAATCCTGAACAGGTTGCTCAGTGGTTTGGCCGCGTGATGACCCAGCCCAAATATATCGATCAAGTCGTTCCCCTCGAAGAGCCGATGAGCGAAGCCGACCTTGTTGCTCAACTACAAGACGGTGAGCCACTGTTCCATATGCCGGGTTCTCGCTTTGCATGGCGTAGCGATGCGTCAGGCACCACGCTATTTGTCGATGGCGACGGGCATAGCTGCTCAGAGACTCTGGCAAAACGCCTCGCTGACCCAACGCCGATGTACG
>Ga0098052_1001327_pt1 | contig 15487 bp, 14 predicted proteins | sample 15_taG_FD_81591 | JGI IMG/M metagenome (GOLD analysis project Ga0098052, IMG submission 81591) | Marine viral communities from the Subarctic Pacific Ocean - 15_ETSP_OMZ_AT15312 metaG | ecosystem: Environmental > Aquatic > Marine > Oceanic | place: Pacific Ocean | collected 2015-01-18 | reverse complement strand
TGTCGGTAGCCATACTGTAAAAATTTGACTGCATTTCTTTGACACCAGCGTACATATTATTGAAAGTGTCGTTGCCTCTACCAAAGACGTTTACCATTTCTTCATGTCTACTGAACAACTCTGACGATTGTTTGTACGCCATCGCAGGTACATTACTCAGAATGGAGTCGGACCTGCCTTGCATTCCGGCCTTAAATGCGTCAACTATTCTCGTAGCTAGTCCTTCTTGATCATCTATTACTGGTGGTTGTTGATTTCCGGTGCCCATTGTCGTCTCTCTACAAAGTTATCGTATACAAATAAATATCAACGAAATATTTTTATCGTCTGTTTTTATTTCTTGAAGCGTCCATTGCTTCTTTTTTATCTGTTAATTCTTTAAGATATCTGTCTATGAACCACTTACGATATCGACGCGGCATATTTCTTGATTCGACATAACTAACACTTAGATAGCGCATTAGAACATAATGTTCTTCTAGAATTATCTCTTTATAATTAGTCGGAAGGCCAAAGAAAATTGAGCCCAAGCGATAACGTCACTTGAGCCTCCTGCTTGCAATAGCCACAGTTATAGCTTGTTTTCATGTCAATACCAGGTTCATTGTCCCTAACAAAGTGTCTAATTGTTCTTGAATCTCTTAGCGGCATGAATTCTATAAACTTTTTAAGCTTGTTCCTATCACGGATTCCATCTATTGATTTAACAATATTTGTTAGTCTTGTTGTAACCCTGCTTTCATCCGGGTTTATACCTAAGACCTCTTGGTTTCTTGTTTCTGTCTCTCTTATTTCTTTTTCTACTGCAGCTGTCATAAGAGAGACTGTAGCCATTTTGTTAGATACAGGTAAATGTACTTCGAATTCATTTACACCTGGTGTTGTTGGGCTTATTTCTAGATTCTTTAATTTCAACGATGTTAGATCGAATGTTGTTGTTGTCTTAGCATCGCAGTGTTCACATGTTGTGGTTGCATTGTAATCTGAACCGAAACCAGTCACCCTGAGCGCTACAAGAATTGTATTTCTATCACCCACTAAAAGCTCAGAGACATCTATTGATTTATCGACTATACATGATTCAAGAAGCTTATCAATTACTGTTCCTTGCTTTATATACGCTTGTGACATCAATATGTCTTCTTCTTTTGCAGTCATTGCTCGTATGTCTACAGTCTCTCTCTGATAAAGAGTTGAATCTTTGTCGTACAACATACCTCTTGATGGCAATGGCGCTTGATCAACTGGTATTTCCCAACCAAAGTCATCTCGCATTACATCTCTTGTATTATGTCCTTGCTCTCTTGCTTGCTCTCTTTCTTGATTAGGACTAAACAGGTCCTCTCTTGACATTTTATCTGACACTAGTATTCTCCATATAGATGCTTTATTCTATACAAATAAATATACTGTGTAAAAAATTATGAACAGTTTTCGCAGAGAACAAGATAATCTATGCTGTCTAGTTCATTGAGCTCTTCGACGACAGCCTTTTGGACTCTGTGTTTTACTTCGTAGTTGTCTCTGTTAGATGGATTGAGCCTTAGATTTACGTCTTCGACGATGTCTCTGAGGTCTGTGATATCGTATTCTACGTGTATGTTTTTCTTTTCACCACATTGTTGACACGTGAATCCTTTTTCTACTATTTTTGGAAATTTCCAGTTAAGATAGATGTCTGTTCCGTCGTGAACCTTTGTAGTAATATCATCAATAATTCGTTCATCATTTTTATTGTAAAAAAAGTTTAACATGTATGTAGCCCCTATATGACTATATATTTCATTTATATATAAACTACTAAGTTTTTGACCCGAATACAGCAAACTTCCTGTTTTATTATTTCAGGAAGTTTGTATATTATTGTTAATTTGATAATGTTTCTAAAATTGAAGGACCGCGTTGTCGAATCGTAGTGTAAGATCTACTTGCATGATGTCACCGTCGCCGTCGTATTTGAGGTCGCCGTATTTAGCATTTGTTATGAAAGCACCTTTTATATCCCATAGCTCGATCACTGTTCCTACTGGGTCTAGAAGCTTAAGCTGTATGTCGCGCTTGTAGAAGTCTGCGTATCCTGCTCTTCCTGAGACTGATTCAAAGTGAGTACGTACCCATTCCATCACTTGTTGTGCTCCGGATGGTGCGATAGGATCGTGTAGTGTTATGCTCAGGGTCTCAAATTCAAACCCGCCGGCGACGTAGCGCTTAGAGTTGATGAATGGGATCTTGATCTCAGTTATTTTCATTGACGGTCGATTAGCAGTCTTGATCAAGAAAGCGTCGATGCCTTCGATCTGTAGTACCCAGCGTTGTCCTCTTTTTGGTTCAAACTTGTTGGGTAACATGTCGGTGACGGATAATGTTGTAGCCATTTTTGTATTCTCCTAGAATTTCTTATTTATAATTATATTGTTACAGTGTATTTGACACAACAAAGTCAAGTGATATGAACTCAGCTGTCTTAGTTGGTTGTATGTAGATTTTTCCACGTAGTGTGTTGTTCTCGACGTCCATTTGAGTTGTTGTCTCGGTATCGATTTTTACTTTATATCGGTCAAGCCCTGACTTCTCTTGTATGCTCTGTAGTAGAGGATTGACTCTTGATTCGAATGCCGCCAACGTCTCTGCCCTGTTTGGTTCAAACAAGAAGCTAAGAGCGATATTCTTGACTGCTCGTCTGATTGCGATGAGAAGGCGCCTAACATTCACTCTATCTAGTGCAGATGCAGCCTGTAGCATTGTCTTTTGACCCCAAATTACAACCTCTGTTCCTGGGAACGATGTGATTGGGTTGATCTTTGCATCATATAGATCGTCTAAGTTTGCCCTTGAGAAGCTAGCTGATGTGTCTTCTACAGATTTTAGAGCGCCTCTAGTGAAACCAGCAGGTGCGTACCATGGGTGAGCTATAGCGTCGTTAAGGGCCATTGCACCAAGAACTGCAACTGAAGGTGGTACTCTTAGCTGTGTCTTTGTGATTGGATCTGTCATTACAACATCTGGGAAGTATGCAGCGCCGAATGAAGAGTCGTAACCCTCTGATACGAATTGTGCAATTGTATTACCTACGTCTGTTATTTGAGTTTCTGACAATATTGTATCGCCGTTACTATCTTTTTCAAGAATATCAGCAATATACAATGCATCGAATCTACTCTCTACTGCATCTATAGCGTATTGAGTTACGGCACTGTGTCTTATGCCAGGTACAGCTAGTATTTGAATCTCTACGTCTGACTTGCTTGTGATAACGTCTAGTGCTTTTCTGTATGCCACTACCGTTGGTCCTGAAGTTCCGAATTGATTTGATGCGTCTTCCATTTCCCAGACAACTGCTGCATTTTGCATTTTTGCTTTTTGTTCCCGGAAGATGTTTGTTCCATCGAATCCACCTTGCATTAACATTGTGAATTTTGTATATGCTGAGTTTGTTGAACCTGTGATATCTGTGGCTTTTAAGAATCGAGTAACAGTTGTTCCGTCATCTAATGCTGAGTCATATCTATAGTTTGATTCTTTCCAATCAATAGCTCTTTCATCAACATCGGCGGTGGAATCTCTTACATTAGCTTCGATGTTCTCAAGTGTGAACTCATGACCAGTTGTTGCAACAATTGTGTTAGGCAAGAATTTCACAAGATTTTTTACAATAGAACTTTGAACCAATGATTCGTTAGGCTCATCTAAATCTTGTATTACTGATAACTGTAGTCCCCAGTGTAGTTTAGAATATGATTTCTTTTTAAGATCCAGACCGACTGCTACATTTTGTCTGTAAGGTAGTGGTAAGTTATTGGCATCCACGCCTGTTCCATCGATTGAGCCTCCTGCGAAGCTCGAATGATTTACTATCATTTCTTCATATGCTGCATGTCCAAACGGTATTGCATTTACTGGAATTTGACTTTGAGAAACATCATCTGACAGTTCTATTCTTATGTACTTTGATACATTATCATACGTTCCTGATGTCTGTAATTGTTGTGTTGGTTTATCAAAATTGAACCATGTTCTCTTATCACCGATTTTTTTAGCAATAAAGTTTGAAGATGTTGGGTCTAAGTTCAAGCTAGAGAACCTTTCGATGTGCTTTTGACCAGCATCATTATCATCAAACGCCCTAACTACTAGATCAAATGTTCCCCAGCTTCCACTACTGTCGTATTTTAAATTAATAATTGATATTTTTATATTAGAGTTCTCGAATTCTCCATCAGAGAGAGCATGTACTCTGAATAGGTTGAATTTATCTGATCCAAATGATTGTGATTTAACCCAGGGTGTTTTTGCGTGATTGAAACGCTGTTGGAAAGTTTTATAAGCTGGTACGGCGCCTATGTCTTCTGCAATTATCATCTCGAAGGGCGTTGAACTAGGAGGTGCGACTGCTGCTTGATTCTCATCGATTTCATGATGTATATAGAGACAGTGCCCTTTTTCTTCTATTAATGTAGGCTCTGTATTTAAGACATTTGAAATGTAGTATGCGTTTGTTGGGTCTAGCGAGAATTTAAACGTTGTATCATCGATTACTGTATCTTCTGTTCCGCCACCCGTAAGTGGTGTCAAATCTGAATTCTTGAGCGTTAATGTTGACGTTCTTGTTGTAGAGTTATAAGAGTCTACTGTCATTGTTACACCGAAAGGTGTCATTACCATTGCTCTAGCAACTAAAGCACATGTTCCTGATGCCAGGTCTATTCCTCCCTCGAAATTACTAACAGACGAAAGCCCGGAATCTGGGTTTGTGTTTGTCTGATTACCTGCAGTTCCTATTGTTGACTGAACAACTGTAATAGTGGTTCCATCGTCTGATGCTGTCATGTCTCCAGATGTTGTTGCAGTAATTACTTCTGTTACCGCTGTTGCGATATCAGCAGCATCTGTTGCTCCACCGATGAACATGTCAATCGTAGTCCCAGCTGCGCCGCCTGTTTGTGAAGCGAACGCTCCGCCTCCGTTAACTCTATAAGTAGTTGTTACGGCAGCAGCGTTTGTTAGAGTAAACGTGCCCGTTGCAAACATCGACCCAGGAGTAGCTGACACTATTGTTGCTGTAGCTGCTGCGGCTGCAGTTGTAGGGTATGATTCTTCAGAAATACCTGCATCTAATAGAACGGCGGATTCTGATGAATCAGTCATATAGGCGCTTATTAGATGCGATGAACCTTCAGATGTCCCGAGGGCGTATTTGTTTTTTGCGGCTAGCGCTGAAATTAGTCCTGTGTCAGAATCTGGTAATGCTGCTCCTGCGACGAAGCCTGCCTCCTCATCGGCTCCTGTTCCTTTTCCAACTCCGAGCGTTCTTACATAAGTTAGTGATTGAGCGTTCTTTAACCACTCGTTGACAGCCAAAGGAGCGAATCTCTCGCCATCTGACTCTCCAAACTGTGCAACAAACTCTTTAAAGTCGCCGATAGTAACCGGGACAAAGGCAGGTCCGCGTGAAGCTGGACCAATTACACAAGCAGGTGTACCTTGAGGTCCAAGTCTGCTTGGTTGTGATAGGTCGATCTCTCTTGTGCCGACTCCTGCACTACTGTATGTTAATTCAGGCATTAGTAGATTTCTCCAATATGTTATTATTAATTATTCTCTTATTCAAAACTTACACCGGAAGATGTAACAATAAAGTCTATTGCAACGTATTCTATGGCACGAGTTGGGACAAGTACAACGCGTCCATTCATTTTATTTGATTCTATATCTGAAGGTGTGTTGTTTGAGTCGTCAACTGTGATAGAGTACATATCTATTCCTTGTTGCGTCTGGATTAGTGAAAGTTTTGGTTTAAGTTGTGCTGCGAACTTAGCGCGTGTAGTTGCATTGTTCTGTTCGAACAACATGTTCTTAGCAACTGCAACTACCTGTCTTTTTACTTCAAGTAGCATGCGCCTGACGTTGACTCTGTCAAGTGATGATGCCATCATTTGTAATGTTTTCTGTCCAAAGATGACATAGCCAGCATTCGGGAAAGTTGCAATCGGATTAATACGTGCTTCATAAAGGTTATCACGATCGGCTGTGTTTAATCGGACCGTAGTTCCTTTAACCACATCCAAAGAAGCCCTGTTGAACCCTGCAGGTGCAAACCAGGGGTATGCAACCTTATCTGTGTAGCTTATAGCAGCCATTGCAGCGATAGATGCAGGTGCCTCGATAATAGCGTCTACGTATTCATCGTATATTTTGACATCTGGGTAATAAGTTGCGACGTAGTTGTTGTCGAAGCTGCGACCACCGAATTTGGCTAGTGTCTCTGTTGTGTCTGGATCCAACGCGTCATTGTCGAATATGCGAAACGCGTTGCCGTCATATGAAGGCATATCCATAAGGTATATTGCCATTCCGTAGTCGCGAACCTTGTCGGCTGCGTAATCTGTAATGAAAGAGTCGCGCATCCCCGGGATTGCTAAGATGTTTATTGTTGATGACATCTCATCTGTAAGGATGTTAATAGCCGATCTGAATGAGTTAACAGCATTATTTTTTGTACCTGTTCCGGCAGGGTTTGAACTTAAACCTAGTTTAGATATTACAACGGACTCTACTGTTAATCCACCAAGCCCTCCTGCACCTGTGTCGACTGAAGTTGACTTATCAGTCATCATAGCCATGTCAGTATCTAGAATGTTCACGCCATCGAATCCACCGGAGAACACGTTTGTGAACTTCATGTATTTTGAATAAGAGTTGAAAAGTGATTTATCTTTATAATTGGCAAGTGAAGCGAATGAGTAGCGCGTTGTGGCTGATGCATCTGCAAATATCCCGGGAGCCCCAGTAAGATTTGTAAGATCGTATACTTTGGAGTCTGTGTCGTCTGTTAGCGTCACTGTACCATTATAGTCAGAACTATCAGAAGCTGTTGTTATTGTTATATTTCCGCCTCCTTCTGTTATTGTATAAATAGATCCTACTGTGTCAGGCCATACTCCGCCTGATTTTGTTGATGTTACTGTATCACCACCATCCATAATGATTGTAATAATGTCGTCGTCTGCTGTGGTAAAACCTGTGCTTCCTGCTAGAGTATCTATGACTGTTATAGATTCTGCTGGTGACAAGTCAGTAGGTACAGTGTCTGATATTGTATTTCCGGCTGTCTTATAAACACCATTTCGAATGTATGTCGCCTTTAACGCTTCTTCTTTTGCTGTTCCAAGGTCTGCGTCAATAGTAGAAGATACCTCAGATATTGCTACTTTTGAAAGAGTAAAATTATCGCTTGTTGTCAGACTTTCTGATTTTCCGAGGAATTTCACATATGAGCGAAGCAAATTGTTGAAGTCTCCTTTGTTTGGTTTTAACAATGGATCTGAAAGTGTTTTGCTTAATCTGGTTGACTTGATTCCCCAAGTAAGAGTAGAATCAACAGACTCGTTTGTACCGGGCTCTCCTGTATATGTTATTCCAGTAGATGCTAGTGAACCTTTTGTCACCTTAAATCTGTATGGAACAGGAGGCATATGAGCAAGAGCAATGTCTACATTAGCACCAGAATCAAATGTATTTAAATTATTATCAGAAACATCTAACATCGGAAGTCCTTTGAATCCGAATGGCAAAGTTTCTTCGGGTATGTTTCCTGATTTTACATCATCTGACATTACTATTCTGACATATGAAGATTTATTTTCAAACATTCCTGTTTTTACCATACGTCGTTCGGCTTCGCTTCCTGCCTGGAAGTTGTAGTAAACGTTCTTGTCGCCAATTACCTTGGCGATATATCTTGAACTAGCAGGGTTTAAGTTACAGTTTGAAAATTGTTCAATTATTTGTTTTGATCTATCTGTGTCGAAAAAGTTTCTTATTTGTACGTTGAATGTTCCCCATTTATTTGCTGGGTCTACAGAGAATTTTAAGTTTGAGATTGTCACCTTGAACTGTTCGTTCATTGATGCGCCTTGATTTAGTGTCTCAAAATGAAATAAGTCGTATTCTTTTTCTCCAAAAGGCTGTGAAATATATGAAGTTGTTTTTGCATTTGAGAATGGTTCAGCTAAGTTACCAAATGCTGTGGCTTTTCCTGCTCCGTCGCCGGAATCAGCTGTAGCGTCCCAGTTTGATGCTAGTTTTATCTCGGTTGCTTCTTCTACCATGTCAGATTCTACTGGGAAGTCTGCATAAAGAACATGTCCTTTTTCTAAGAATCGAGTAGGATCTGTATTTAGAACGTTAGCAATATAGAGATCACTATCAGGGTCGAGAGATGCACTAAATATTTTTACACCGAATCCATCTGTAGTATATACAGGGTCAGATCCGTCTAAGACACCAGACAGTATTAGTTTAAACTCTCCGGATACTGGAACTGCAACGTCCTCAAGGTCGGTGCCAGCCCACGAAGATGGGGTATCGGGAGTAAATACTGCAGAAGGGGCATGAATCATCATTCGTACACCAGCGGGCATCATGAGCATTCCGCGTACTAGCTCGAATGCGCCTGTTGTATCTATATCTGTGTCTGTAAATAGTGGATTTCCGACAACTTCATAGGCACTTGCCTCTTGTTTTGAAAGTATGAACTGCGTGTGACCTAATGGTCGTATTGCAGTATCAGTAGAATCATCGCCCGAGACCGCAGTAGCATCTAAGTTCGTTCCTGCTACCTTGAATCCTGCGTAGTTAGTGTCTGCAGTCGGGTCTCCGCCTGCACCAAGCACACGAACATATGTTAGTGCATCACGATTTTTTAAAAACTCTTTTACAGCATAGGGTCCAAAGCGCTTGCCATCTGGTTCACCAAAGATACTAATGAACTCATCAAATGAAGTTACTGTTACTGGGAGGAATGCAGGACCCTTCTGAGCGGTTCCTATGACTCCGGCAGGTGTACCGACTGAGCTTGCGCTTGTACCTGAAAGATCTATTTCTCTTTCGAAGAACCCAGGTGATTTAAAAGTTTGCTCTGACATTAAATGTCTCCTATTTTTTCTTTATACGTATAATACAAAATTGTCAATTATTAAATATTTCGAAAGATTCCAAATTACTATTCATTATTGATGTTTTCTAATTCTTTTATCGTTCTTATGCTGGCGACGGTCTCGCCTGTTCGACTATTCTTAGAAAGAACTTTAGATAATTTTTTCTCTTCCTCGCCAGTGAATGGGTTTATTACATATTCTATTACATCTAGATCAATTGTGTCTCTATTTAAAACTTTGTCTCCACGTTTGTCTAGTTCCTCAAGGTTATTAAGCGTGAATTTGTTAATATCACCACTTCTGATGTCTGGTCCTCTTTTTTCAATTAGGTCAGCAGTTATCTCTTTCATTTCAAAGACAACACTTGGAGCAGTCTCAAAGCTTCTAAATGGTGAACCTTTTCCTGGTACGTCTTGAGGTGCCACAAAATATCCCGGGAGGTCCATGTCGAAAGTAAGTTTAACAAGACGTTCCTCTGTTGAATAGTCAGTAAAGTTATCGTCAAAATTCAGTGGTGTCTGCATATATGCAACAAATCTGTATCCTGAGTCAGTTGTGACCTGATAGTTGTGGCCTATAGACGGAAAGTTTGCAAACAACGTCTCGATTATCTTGTTGACATGCGTGACATACTGTGTCCACACTGTAATACTATATGTTATCTTTACAAACTTTGGGTATGGTATTGTAATAACTTCATAGATGTGGTCTCCGTTAAGGTTGGGCTTCAGTGTGGGATAACCAGCAGTCTTTGATAAGTTGTTCTTGTTGCGCCTTGTCGTTGTTGTACCGGGTTCAGCTTGATTACCTGGCGCTATATCTGATAGTGAGAAGTTTCCAGTATTCGAGACATTGTCTTGATTTTTTATTTTTTGTTGGTTGATAATATTTTGATAGTTAGGATCTTTTTTCGACAAACGACGCTTTATGATAAGATCGCCTCTTTCTCTTGAAGAAATACCAGATCCATAGCCACCAACATTTGCATCATGATCTATCTTTTTTCTATGAATAGCAATAATAGGCAATATAAGGGCATTATTCTTGTCACGTATCGGTTTGTTTCTTTGTGATACTGCAAACCTCTCACCGGATGCAAAGACAACGGGAACTTTCTTTTCTGTTCCTGCAACAGACACTTGTATTTTTATATCTTTATCGAAAAGATTAAACATTGCCCTGTCCATATCGGCAATTCCACACGACGGGATCGAAAAATCATCTGGGATCTGTCCGTCTTCCCAGCCAGTTCTTAATTTTTTATCACTCATGATACCTCTCCGTCACCGTAGAATGCGGAATCAGAGCTTGAATCTGTTGTACCGTCTGACTCATCATATACCTTTACACCTGCAGGACCTGTAAGTGGCTCACCTATCTTGTCAGTAAGAGCGCGGGTATCTCCTGTTGGGTCGCCATCGGCATCGGTGGCGATTCCTCTCTGTTGAACAAATTCTTTTTGAACTGCATTCTCGTCTGAGTATTCTTCGGACGTTGGTCCAAGTGCCGGCATATTGATTTGACCTTTTCTTGCTTGCTTGCCAGTTAGTTTAATTCCAGTATAGTGTTCTGTTTGTCCAAAAATATTATCAACAAATGTTGCAGTAAGCACTTCAAAGAAAATTGCGCCATAGCTAAAAAAGTCGCCTTCTTTGCATTTTATTTTTTTATCGAGCAAATCCCTGTGGTGTATGAATACGTCTAATTTATAGATTTCTTCATGACCAAATATATTCGTCTTTACTTCTTCAGGTGAGAACTCTACAAGAGCATCTATTTCTATTGGTGTTTCAAATACTTTGTCTACAGCTTCTTCATAGACGTCATGTACTTTCGTCTTGACAACAGAAACAGGATAGTAAAAAATACGCTGCCCAATAACGTCTTTGATGACTTCTTTTGTTATATCTGAGATAAAATCTATCTCTCTTTTTGTAATAAATAGTCTAGACACAGATTATCCCATGAAGACGGCTTTGCCGTTAGGCACAGGTATGAACTTCAACTGCTTTTGCATGTTCTCGGCTCTTAGAGCCTGTGTCTCGATAAGCTTATCGTACGTCATGCTATCGAGCATTTCTTTTAATTGAGTTATTAAATCTTTTTTATCTTCTCTTCCTTGAGTTATAAGTTCAGCTCCGTTGAGTGATAAGTCTTTGCCTGGGATCGGTATATTGGAAAATTTTGATCTAATTAATCCAAGCTGCTCTCTAGATAGGGCGAGGCACATTTGTCTAATCCATTGATGTCCTATTGAATTAATATTTGAGTATTGTATATTTCCAAATGGAATATTTCCCATATTAGAAACGCCATCTATAGTCTCATCTGTTTTTCCAGTATCAACCGGGTTGTTAAAAGTACGAACGCTTACGAATATTCTTTTTGCGCTATCAACAGTAGGTGCAGGATATATTCTAAGTTTGGTTCCTTGTACCTTATAAGAGTAATTAGAACGTCTGACTCTGTTTGACAAGTCCAACTGAGCGGCTCTTAAAATATCTTCAAATACAGGAAGAACATAGAAAATAGTCTCAGGCGTAAATGATTCAAAGCTCATCTCATTGTTCAGATAGTTAACAGCAGATGTTGTATCGAAGAATCTGTATGCAGCCTGAGGGGAGTAATGGAACACTTCGTTTATCTTTAATCTTGTCTTTGGGTTTTGGTTCTGGCTTCCATCAAAGAGTGGGATATAGTTATCATTGCCGTCTTTTTCAGTTCCTACAAGGTCTACGTTTAGATCGTAATCTTGTTTTCCGCTAACAAGTTCAATAGAACCCGAGATAACATCATAAGAACCACCTACTCCTGCCTCTGCAGCATATGGCTCAGCGAATCTTGTTAAGTATTCTAGATTGCTTCGTGGGAACTTGTTTGTGTAGTCAACTTTCTCGCCACTATCGTCTGTTTCTCCTGCTGCAGGCATTCCCATGAATTCCATGAGCTGCGATTTTGTCTGATATTGGTTTAATATGCTGCCATATTCAAACAACGACTCTTCAAAGTTTCCCCATATTTGCTTTTTCGTAAGCTCGACGCTGAGAATGTCATCTCCGAGTTTGCGCTTGACAAATGTAATCATATTGTCGGCTTCACCTTGGAATTCTGTATCGTCATCGAAGACGCCAAACGGTGTGGCAGCTGTAGTGTTTTCAAATGATGCCATTTATTCTTTCCTAATTTCTTTGTATGCTATAACGAAACACAAATCATTCATTTTATAAATATTACGCAAGATTGTGTTTTTTATTTTATATTTCGGCAATATCGGCTCCAGTTAGTATTAAAAGCTCTGTTCCAACAAGTACAATGTATGCATCCTCTGTTGTCCCGCCAGACATCACGCTAACAATCATTCCATATTGTTCTCCTGACACCTCTTCTGATATTATCACTAGTTGTCCTGTTGACATTATAGCTTCTCCATATCAAACTCATTTACAATGATTAATTCATCATTTACATACGTCATCCAAGCTGAATTGCCAATCTCATCTGACCAATCAGAAAGCAATATTTTTGCTGAGTGTTGGTTTGTTTGTGAGTCTGTATGTGCAACTTGTGAGATTAGAAGCCCGTATCCTAACAACTTTTTTGCTGTCTTAAATACGGCGACCAGTTCACCACTCTTGAATTTGCGGGAGTAAAAATCAAATAAATCCATTATTTCAGTAAAGTTCGTTTATATTTCTTATCTTTATCTAAAACTAACTGAACCTGTGACATCTTTTCTATTGCCCCTTTACGATCATAAAGAGTGGTATTGAAAACGGGATCCACATTTATTATATATTTCTTAGAATCTTCGTCTACTTGTTTTTTATTATTATATTTTATAAGTGCCTCTATTTCATTATCAAATGATATCTTGTCTAAAACAAGCATGGTGAGAAACAAAAAAGTAGTGCAAGTAATAATAAAAAATATTACAAAAAATATCTCATTCATAAGAATACCCCATGATAAATATGACGAGAATTATAAAACTTATTTATTTTTTGTTAAACTTATTGTTTCGATAGATTGGTATATAACACAATAAACCTGATAATAGGTTTAATAACATCAACTGACGGTCTTGTAGTATTGCGAAGTCAAATATAAAAAGTGCTATATTGACTGCAATTGTTATTTTAAAGAATGTGATTATTCGTGGGTCGTACATAAAAATACATATGCTTCAAATACAAAAATGCCGCCCAGAAATTAATCGGGGCGACACTTATAATAATATATTAAAATATTATGTTATCTTATGCCACTGTGACGTTTGACGTATTAGTGACAACCCAAGCTGATCCGTTCCAGACAAGGCATGCAGCTCCAGCAGCTGATGCTCCTGGTGTTGTTAGGCTTAGCAATACTGCTGCTGAACCGGCGTTTGAAAGAGCGCCTCCGACATTTACTTCTCCATTGGCAGCGCTTGCAAAGATAATATTCTTTTTCTGCCCAACAGACGAACCACTAGCTAAGGCTACAGTTGTGTTTAACGTACTTACTTCGTTACCGACAGATACTAGTGAACACTCTAAGTCTTCGTCGAGGTCTCCTGCAGAACCGTCTGCAGCTAGATCTACTTCAATTCCGGCTGCTGAATCAACGACAGATGTCGTTGTTAATGCTCCGGTCTCGTTTACATAGATAGTTAATACATTTGTTACTCGAATTACAGTGAACATATTCCCAAACGAAGTTATTGTTCCTGTGTCTGCGTCTATTGCAGTCTTAATTGCAGTAGCTACTGCATCTGCAGTGGCGCCAGAGGCAAATGCTACTTCAAGTTCAAAATCAGACACTCCAGGAGCACTTCCGGCAAGTGTACCAGCAACATCAAACCATATTCCATATGATTCTCCGTCTTGAGCATAAATAACGAAACTGTCATCATCAAGACTATCCGCTGGGTCGTCAGCAATACACGTCACTGTATAAGAAGCTGATGTGGGTGTTATCGACTCACTAGAGCGAACTAGTTCGACATCACTGACTGAAAAGCCCGATCCCGAAGTCTGTTCTAGCCCTTTTGAGGAAGAAATTGTTACTTTTGGCATATTATCCTCCTATTACGCTTCGACGCCAGTCACTGCTGAAACGCAGATCCACTGTGTGCCGTCACTGATTAACTGAGCATGTTCTCCAGCAGCATTGAAGATCAGCGACGCTAGAGTCGTGCCATCTTGCTTTTTTCCGGAGGCTGTTACTGTACATGAACCACCACCATTGGTTGGTGATACAATAAACTTTGTTGCGCCGACATTTGTATTTACTGCTAAACTCATCCCGTCTGACCCTGCTCCAACTGTAAGAACTGATGTTCCATGTGTTGCAACGACTGTGTCTGTTCCATTCTCAATGGCTTCTGAAGCCTCTACGACTGAAACATCTCCGATTTCGAAACCACTTCCTGATTCCTGGTAAAGCCCCTTAGAGGCACTATATACTACTTTTGGCATTTTGATCTCCTTTTTTTGTTGTCTGCAAGATTCCACACCGTCGGCAGGGTCGACTGATCAATTGATGTGGGCCTAATGTTAATTATGTCTAACTTACGAATAGTACTATTATTTGTTAAAATGTATAGTGTTTTTCTATTTTTTATTTCGGCGTTTGTTTGCCCGTTCACGTCTTGACAGTTTTTTATCTTTCCATTCAAATTTATAGTCGAATTTTTCGATGTAATCTTTGAATCCGTCGGCGACTATTTGTTTTGTCTCATTTGTATAGTAGTAACTGTAGTGCTTTTTTAGCTTTTTTTGTGTTGTCTTGAAACGAGGTAGTTCTACATTGTAGAGCCCGAGTGAGTCGACGACGTGCTCAAAGTCTTGTTCGATGTTTTCGTATCTGATGTAGTGATCCATTCTCTCGTCTAAGAATTGTGTGTTGAAATTTTGGATGTATTCCCAGGGTTTACATTCATCTAGCGTTGAAGCTAAAAGACCACGAGCTTTTCCATTCATCCTAAATATAAAATTTTCAAACAACTTTTGCGACTCTTTTTTTGACATTGTTTCGTCAATTGTTGCCCACTTGTTAATAACTGGATATTCACACATACACCACCAATAATAAGAAACTAAGCAATCCCAGGGATTTCTTGTCATAGTGATCCATTTTAATTTTTCAACAGAGTCGAAGTCTTCTTTTTTTATTCTTGATCTAAGAATATCAGGCGTAGTATGAAAGTGGAATTTTAACATTTTTTTGTTATTTTCTTTGAAAACATTATTTTGTTGTAAAAACCCAGCGTCTGTCTCTGGACCTGGGTCACCGCCTGTTACTAGATCATCAGGCCCACAAGAAAGTGCGAGCGCGAATTCTACAGAGGAACCCGCTGTCTTCATTGGTTTAAAGAAAACGAATCCTCTTGTTGGTGATATTATCATGAATGTATTTTATATTGTAGATGTAGATTTGTTATTGAAAATATTTAGTGAAAATGTTGCTGCCACAGCCGTGGATTTTCATTAAGTTGTTTTTGTACGCTTTTTGTTTCTCAGTTTCTTTGTCTTACTCATTTGTTGGCGTGAGCTCAACGTGTGACGCTTTCC
>Ga0098052_1001317_pt1 | contig 15555 bp, 14 predicted proteins | sample 15_taG_FD_81591 | JGI IMG/M metagenome (GOLD analysis project Ga0098052, IMG submission 81591) | Marine viral communities from the Subarctic Pacific Ocean - 15_ETSP_OMZ_AT15312 metaG | ecosystem: Environmental > Aquatic > Marine > Oceanic | place: Pacific Ocean | collected 2015-01-18 | reverse complement strand
TTAATAGCGGCTGAAGGCCGACGAGCAGAGCAGTCAAGCCCGCTGGCATGCCCAAATAAATGCCGTAAAACACACCCCCTAAATAGGTGCCATGGACCAGCAAACCCGATACCGCAATGTGTTTCCATAACCTGGGTGATGAAGGCCAGGAAATACGCATCAGCCACGTCAGTGGAATCAGTAGCATTAGCGTGAGTGCAAAACGGATAAATAAGAAGGTGAATGGCTCGGCGTAAGGGAGGCCAAATTTTGCGCCGATAAAGCCCGTGCTCCATAAAAGAACGAAGATACCAGGCATGGCGGCAAGCCCGAGAGAGGCGGCGTCTTTTTCTTTTAAAGCATTGAAAATACTAGACATAATTCTCCTATAACAGCATGAGTTGCTGCGTGAATAACTTACGCTTTGTTCTTTTTGTTACTGAGTTTCACATAAAAGATTGAACCAGCGCCCAAACGACGCGTCACACTGGGCACATTCATAACGCGTCAATGAGGTTTCTTACCATGCAACGTATGACTGCTCTGTTCTCTGCTGCACTTCTTGCGACGGGTCTGATGGCGGGCACCGCTCACGCCCAACAAGCCGACGGTCAAGCGCAAGACCCAATGGCTACTCAACAAGCCCCGACTCAGGATTTTTCTGATCAGCAGCTACAGCAGTTCGCCGATGCTTCTCAAGAAATCGCCGTGATCTCGCAAGAGTACACCCAGCGTCTGCAGGAAGCAGAAGACGAAGCCACACAACAGGAAGTTCGCGCTGAAGCTAACGACCGCATGATCGAAGTCGTCGAAGATAGCGGCTTGGACGTCGACACGTTCAATGCTATCGGTCAATCCATCCAGCAAGATCCAGAAATGATGCAGCGCGTTCAAGAGATGGCTAACCAGTCATAAGCGCCATTTCTTAAGTGATTCATCTAAGGCTATGCGGATAGTGACAGATTTTCCTTAACGTGCGAAGTATCCGACACGCCGCCAGCTGATCAAAGCCCAGCGCCACCGCGCTGGGCTTTTTTATTAGTCACCATTATTTATCACTACGTTTTCATTCCCCAAGGGTTGTCGATATTGGTTGTTCAAGACAAACTTAGCCCAGGATTGGTTGCCGGATAGCCAGCTAAAGAGACAAAGCGCCCAGCAGGAGAGCGTATGGACGTCGAGTTATTAGAAATACGCCAGCACATGGGGCAGTTTCCCCCGTTTGATGGTTTGTCGGATGAACTGCTGGACGCGATTGCCGAGCAGGTAGAGGTAAGCTACTTCAAAACGGGCAGCGATATTCTGGAGCTCAACGATACCCTCGACGAGCTTTGCTACATTCGCAGCGGCGCAGTTGAAGTCTATCGCCGCCAAGGGGAGCTTTATAACCGCCTAGGCGAGGGGGATATTTTTGGCCACTTTAGCCTGCTGCGTAACCACAAGGTGCGTTTTCCCGCCAAAGCTATTGAAGATACCTTGATTTACTTTATTCCCAATGAGGTATTTCAACGGCTATGCGAAGAGGATGATGACTTCGCTGACTTCGTCGAGTTGGAGCGTCCTCGATTAGAGACCGCCGCCGAGCAGCAGAAGAAGTCTAACGACATGATGGTGACCCGTATTCGTAAGCTGGTCACCCGTTACCCGGTGATGGTCGAATCCACCACCAGCGTACAACAGGCGGCCAAGCAGATTAGCGATGCCCAGGCCTCTGCGGTGCTGGTGATTAATGAAGGTAGCGATAACCCCCGTTACAGCTTCCAGGACAGCGAAGGCAAAACCTGGCAGATGTGCGGTATTCTGACTGACAGCGATTTCCGTACCCGCGTGGTGGCTGAAGGGTTATCGTCCAGCACGCCTATTGGCGAGGTCGTGTCGGAACGGCTAATTACCGTGCAGTCTGATGCTTCAATATATGAAGCAATGCTGACTATGCTGCGTAACAACGTGCATCACCTGCCGGTGCTTTACCGCCAGCGCCCGGTGGGGGTCGTGCACCTTTCCGATATTATTCGCTATGAAACCCAGAGCGGTCTTTATCTGGTGAGCAATATCTTCAACCAGTCCAGCGCCCAGGGGCTTGCCAAGCTAGCGCCAGACGTACGCGCCGCCTTTGTGCGGATGGTACAGGAGGGGGCCAACTCACAAATGGTGGGCAGTGCGCTTTCCACTATTGGGCGTAGCTTTACTCGACGGTTGTTAGAACTGGCAGAAGATACCCTTGGGCCGCCGCCAGTGCCTTATTGCTATATGGTCAATGGCTCCATGGCGCGTAATGAGCAGAGCATTGTCACCGACCAGGATAATGCGCTGATTCTCTCTGATGACTTCGTCCCCGAAGAGCACGACGAGTACTTCCATGCCCTGGCGGCGTTCGTCAGCGACGGCTTGGCCGCCTGTGGCTACACCTATTGCAAGGGCGATGTGATGGCGACCAATCGCCAGTGGCGACAGCCATTGCGAGTATGGAAGCGCTACTTCCAGGACTGGATGGCGAACCCAACGCCCGAGAAACTGCTGCACAGCTCGATCTTTTTTGATCTGGATAGCATCTATGGGGAAGACCTGTTCGTCGAAACGCTCCAGGATTTGATTGCCCAAACGGCTCCCAAGTCGCCGTTGTTCTTAGCCGCTATGGCACGTAATGCGCTCAACCGCACGCCGCCATTAGGCTTTTTCCGCACGTTTGTGATGGAAAAAGATGGCAAGCACAATAACTCCATCAACCTAAAGCGGCGCGGAACGGCACCGATGGTGGATTTGATTCGCGTGCATGCATTGGCCTGCGGTTCCAAAGCGCAAAACTCCTTCCAGCGCTTGGACGACATCAGCAAAACCCAGTTGCTGGCGACCGGTGTCAGCGACAAGCTGAACTATGCGTTCGAGTTTTTGTGCATGTCGCGGATACGCCATCAAATGATCGACCTGCAGGAGGAGCGTGAGCCGGATAACAACATCGAGCCCGAAAACGTGGAAGATAGCGAACGCCATACCCTGAAAGACGCTTTTCAGGTGCTGAGCAATGCCCAGAAGTTTTTGAAGTTCCGCTATCCCGTTCCCACCCAACGGCAGGGGCGCTGATATGCACGGCATACGACCGCGCCAAAAAGTTACTCAGGCCGACTGGGCGAGTTATATGGAAGCCCGCGCTGAGCGAGCTCAAGATGAGATGTTGAAGCGCTTTTTCAACACGCCCATGCCTGATCCTGATACGCCCTTGTCAGAAGTGCCCATGGTGGCGCTGGATATGGAAACCACCGGACTCGATGAGCGACGCCATGCGATCGTCAGCATTGGCGTCGTGCCGTTTACGTTAGGGCGTATATCCATGGCTCAGCGCCGTTACTGGGTAGTGAAACCGCCCCGTCCGTTAGATGAGGAATCGATAGCGTATCACCACATCACGCACTCGGAGATTGCCGATGCGCCAGACTTGGATAGCGTGCTAGACGAGCTGTTGGCGGTGTTGGCCGGGCGGGTCGTAGTGGTTCACTTTCGTAATATCGAGCGACCTTTTCTCGATGCGGCGGTGAAGGCGCGCCGTGGTGAGGGGGTGTTGTTTCCCATGATCGATACCATGTCGTTGGAAGCGCGGTGGCATCGACAAACACTGTGGGCGCGCTTTCGCCGCTGGCTGGGGCGTCCGCCGGTATCGATTCGCCTCAACGCCAGCCGCGAGCGCTACGGCTTACCCGTTTACCAAGGCCACCATGCGCTCATTGATGCTCTTGCCACTGCCGAGCTTTTGCAGGCGCAAATCGCCAATCGCTATAGCCCTGAGACGCCTTTAAAAGCGCTGTGGTGTTAGCGCTCGCACCTTCTTTGCATAATAAAACGGGCAGCCCTTGGGCTGCCCGTTGACGTCTTGCCGAGTTGAAGCTGTTACTTACACTGCTTTGGGTTCGCTCATCAAGCCTTTGATGATGGCGTAGCAGGCCACCAGTAGAATGATGGTGAACGGGAACCCGGTCGACACGGCCATGGTTTGCAGGGCCGTCAAACCGCCCCCCAGCAGCAGTGCAATGGCAATCGCGCCTTCGATGATCGCCCAGAACACACGCTGCGGTTTCGGTGCATCGACCTTGCCACCTGCGGTAATGGAGTCGATGACCAGCGAGCCCGAGTCAGACGAGGTCACGAAGAAGATGATGACCAGCAGAATCGCAATGAACGAGGTGATCTGCGACAGCGGCAACTGCTCCAGCATCACGAACAGCTGCAGGTCCACACCGGCGTCACGCACGGCTTCGATACCCTGGCTCACGTACTGGTCGATGGCAGTGCCACCGAAGGTCGTCATCCACAGTACCGAGACGACCGAAGGCACCAGCAGCACCGAGATCAGGAATTCACGAACGGTACGGCCACGGGAAACCCGCGCGATGAACATGCCGACGTAGGGTGACCAGGAGATCCACCAGGCCCAGTAGAAGGCCGTCCAGCCTTGGCTGAAGTTGGCATCTTCACGGCCAAAGGGGTTGGAGAGGGCCGGTAGATGCACCACGTAGTTGATCAGGTTTTCGAAAAAGCCCGTGGCAATCAGCAGGGTGGGGCCTACCGCGATGACGAAGAACAGCAGCGCGGCAGCCATGGCGATGTTGATTTTCGACAGCAGCTGTACGCCCTTGTCGACACCAGCAACGATCGAGCCAGTCGCTATTATCGTGATACCGATGATGAGTAGAATCATCGTGATATCACTTTCCGGCGCGCCAAACAGATAGGTCAAGCCAGCAGCGGCCTGGGTAGCGCCCAGCCCCAGTGACGTGGCCAGACCAAACAGTGTGGCAAACACCGCCAGAATGTCGATCAAGTGGCCCGGCCAACCCCAAACGCGTTCACCCAGTAGCGGGTAGAACACCGAGCGCATGGAGAGCGGCAAGCCTTTGTTGAACGAGAATAGCGCCAATGACAGAGCCACCACGGCATAAATCGCCCACGGATGCAGACCCCAGTGGAAGATCGTTGCCGCCATGCCCAGCGCCGCTGCGCCTGCCGTATCGCCCTCAGCGCCAGCCAACGGTGCCCAGTCGCCACCCTCCAAAGAGGTGCCGAAGTGGGTCAGCGGCTCATTGACGCCAAAGAACATTAGCCCAATGCCCATACCCGCCGCAAACAGCATGGAAAACCAGCCGGTATAAGTGAAATCAGGCTTGGCGTCCGCTCCGCCGATGCGAATCTTGCCCAACGGCGATACGATCAGGCCCAGACAAAGCAGAACGAAGATATTGGCGGCCAAAATAAAGAACCAAGCCAGATTGCCGGTCAGGAAGCCAAAAACGGCGTCGTAGATCGGCGAAATCGTATCTTGCAGTGCCAAGGTGAGTATGACGAACAGCAGTACCACGAGTGACGAAATGGTGAATACCTTGCCGTGTAGGTCAAGGTTGAAGCCCATTGCACTCGTCGTAATGTTGTCTTGGCCGATCACATAATCGGTATCGATCAGGTTAGCCGGACCATCAGGGGCGGGGATGCCTTCTGATACCGGCTCATCAGCGGGATGCTTAGAGTCAGGATTATCCACGGGAGCCTCTCCATGTCGGACAGAAACCGCCAAACGCACCTGGATGGGCCAGCAGTTACCTTCTGGCCAATCACCAATGCGTTAGCAGGCGTGTATTACATCAGTAACAGTAGCAAACGTTGCTTAATCTTTGTTCAACGCGCGGGCACATTAGCACGAAAAAACGTCACATTTACAACGACGACAGAGGGCCGAAGCCCTCTGTCATTTAACGCTCGGGCAGAGTATGACTAGCCGTTGAGCCACTGCTCGACCACGTCTTGGTTCTCTTCTACCCACTGCTTGGCATTTTCGTAGGGGTCGCTGCCATCTTCTTGGTTCATCAGCATCACCTCGCCCATCTGCTCGGGCGTCCACTCGAAGGCATCCAGAATGGCGTAGGCTTCTGGCATGTCTTCTTCCAGACCGCTACGTACGACGGTATGGATCTGCTCGGCACCGCCGTAGACGTTTTCTGGGTCTTCGAGGTACTTCAGATCGAACCGAGCAAACATCCAATGCGGCGTCCAGCCAGTGACGACCACATCCTCTTCGTTTTGGATGGCACTGGCCAAAGCAGCCGTCATGGTAGCACCGCTGCCGCTGCGCAGGTTCAGCCCGAGGTCATAGGTATCCACGACCTCTTCGGTGAGTGCCATCAGGCCGGCACCGGGGTCAATACCGATGATCTCGCCGTTGAAGCTGTCGGCGTTGTCGTTCAGATCGGCGATGGAGTCCACGTCGGTGTACTCAGGTACGACCAAGCCGAGCTTGGTGCCATCCAGATTGGGGCCTAAGTCTTCGGTATTGTCACCGACACGCTCCATGTACTCTGCGTGAGTGGTGGGCAGCCAGGCGGCGACGATGGCATCGGCATCACCCGTGGAGAGGGCTTGGAACATGGCCGCTGCGGACAGCGAGGTCAGTTCCACCTCGAACCCTGCCTGCTCGAGAACCGCAGCAATGACGTTAGTGGAAGCGACTTCAGAGGACCACTCGACATAGGCCAAGTTGACCGTGCCTTGATCTTGGGCGTGGGCCATGCTGCCGGCAGCGAGACCTGTGCCAGCGAAGAGGGCTAATGAGGCGAGACGGATGCGGTGATTCAACGTACGAGTTTTCATTCACTTGCTCCCTGTTGATGGGCAGTGGCGAGCGCCACTGCAGTATAAATAGTGTGTTGTGGTTTAACGTAAATTACCTTTTGGCGCTTTCAGCATGGTCAATCATCACGGAGGGATCAAATGCCATGGTCAACGCAGCGCCGAGAGCGGCTATGAGCGGCGCGATTTGCGCAGCGACTGCGTCAGACGATCCAGCAGCATGGCTAGAATGACCACGGCAATCCCGGCTTCGAAGCCATCGCCAGGGCGCAAGCGCTGAATGGCACGCCACACTTCGCTGCCCAGGCCGTCTGCACCGATCATGGCGGCGATGACCACCATCGAGAGTGCCAGCATGATGGTTTGGTTGATGCCCGCCATCACCGTGGGCAGCGACAGCGGCAACTGCACTTTGAACAGTTTTTGGCCTCGCGTGGCACCGTAGGCGTCGGCAGCTTCGATGAGTTCGGTCGGCACTTGGCGGATGCCCAGTGTGGTAAAGCGAATGGCGGGCGGCATGGAGAAGATGACCGTGGCAAAAATCGCCGACACCGAGCCAATGCCGAAAAACGGGATGGCAGGGATCAGATACACAAACGCTGGCATGGTCTGCATAAAGTCCAGCACCGGCATGATCACCCGGTAGAGCCGCTCCGATAGTGCGGCGGCAATCCCCACAGGCAGGGCGATGACTACTGCGACCAGCGTGGCAATCACCACCAGCGTCAGCGTCTCGATCATCGGGTTCCAAAGCCCTAGGTTCCAGATCAAAGCCAGCCCGGCAACCGCACCAATGGCCAGGCGAGTGCTGGCGAGTTTCCAGCACAGCAGTGCAATAATCGCCAGTAGCGCCCACTCGGGTAGCCACATTAGGCCATCGTTGAGGCTGTTGATCCCTGCCTGTGTCACGCGGGAAATGCCGCGGGTAACCACCGAATATTCACTTGTCAGCCACGTCAGGCCGCTTTCGATCCAGCTACCTAAAGGAATGCGTGTTATCTCCATTACTGTTCTCCTGCTCGTGCCAGTTCATCCAGGACTGCGCCTTTCACTACAACGCCCAGCAGGCGCTGCTGCTCATCCACCACGGCAATCGGGTAACTCTTTTCGCTAAACATGGCGAAGAGGTTTTGCAGCGGCTCGTCTGGCGGCACTTTGCGGAAATCTTGAGTCAGATGGCCGGTAATGGTCTCGGCTTTTGCCTCAATGGCGCGGCTGGCAGCGTCCGCTTCCAGCAGGCCTAACAACTGACGGTCACGGTCTGTGACGTAGATGGAGTCAATGCTGTGATCCCGCATCCTATGCAGCGCTGTACGTGGGCCATCGCTGTCGCGTGCGGTGGTGCGTACCGGGCGCATGGCGCTCTCGGCGGTCAGAATGCGCGAGCGGTCCACCCCTTCAATAAAGCGGCGGACGTAGTCATCGGCGGGCTTGGTCAGAATCTCTTCTGGCGTGCCAATTTGTACGACTTCACCATCTTTCAGCAGCACGATGCGGTCGCCGATATTGAGCGCTTCATCGAGGTCGTGGGTGATGAAGACAGTGGTCTTCTGCATTTTGCTTTGCAGCTGCAGTAGCTCTTGCTGCATATCCTTACGGATCAGCGGGTCGAGGGCCGAGAACGCCTCGTCCATTAAGAGCACGCTGGCATCGTTCGCCAGGGCGCGAGCAAGCCCAACGCGTTGCTGCATACCACCTGATAGTTGATTGGGGTAGGCGTCTTCCCAGCCTTCTAAGCCCACCTGCTTCAGCGCGTTATGAGCAATCGACTGGCGCTCCGATTTTTCGACGCCGCGAATTTCCAGGCCGAACTCGGCATTCTGTTGAACCGTGCGATGGGGGAAAAGCGCGAAGTTTTGAAAGACCATCGAGAAATGACGGCGGCGGCACTCCAGCAGCGCTTTTTCACCCAACGTGGGGATGTTCTCTCCGTCGATGATGATCTCGCCTTCGGTAGTATCGATCAGGCGATTCAAACAGCGAATCAGCGTGGATTTACCCGAGCCAGACAGGCCCATGATGACCAGTAGTTCACCTTCGTAGACGTCGAAGGAGATATCGGAAAGGCCGAGGGTTTGGCCGGTTTTTTCGAGAATCTCAGGGCGTTTGAGGCCCTGGTCGCGTAACTCGAGGGCTTTTTTGGGCTGTTTGCCAAAGACCTTGCTCAAGCCGCGTACCTGAATTTTGACAGGGCGTGTCTCGTCCATCAGCGGTGCCTTTTGATTGAATGAGCAGCCTTGTGTCGTTACTCAATGCGCTTACCTGCGGCCTTTACGTGCTCTCTGCAAGCAGCGACACAAAACGGTTCATAAGTAGAAGGTTAGGTTATGTTTAATAAATTATTAAAAATTATTATACATAAATGGGTGGGATGTGTCACAACGCGCCCGCCAGCCAGGCCATATTACGCCACATGTGCCATTTTGAACCCACGCCCATGACCCTGTCGTGACAGCGAACGGTGGCTACGATTTTTTAATAAGCTATTGTTTTTTTAAATATAAATGTATTTTTTTCAATGTTGGCATGAAGTGTGAATGTGCCTTTTTAGAAAAGCTTGGCAAGTGACGCAAGCACGTTAGTCGAAAAAGGAGGCAATCTTTATGGATAAACAAGTGAGCCAATCGCGCAAGCGTCCACGTGTGCTGATACTGTGCATGTTAGCCGCAACCGTCAGCACCTTGGCCCTGGCGGGGTGTGGCAACGGCGAAGATGAAATGCCCCCGGCGCAGCAACCTGACACCATGGAGCAGGATGCGACGACCACGACGGCTCCGGCTACCGGGAACGAGCCTACCATGGCAGACGAGCCGATGAATGAAGACCCGGGCTTGGGCGAAGATCCCGCGGCGACGCAAGAGCCAATGCCGAGTGAGAATACCCAAGCGGGCGCTGTCAACGATCCTGAAGAGAATCCTGGTTTCGGTGAAGGCACCGATCCCATGCCCGGTGCTAGCGAGACCACTACCGACGACGTTAACACTACCGATGATGAAGACGACATGACTAACGGCCAATAGCCGTCAACGCTCCCTACGATGGTAAGCCGGCCCAGCTGTCTGTTCCCTGCGGCTGCTCCACACGGTTTATCATCCTTTCGCCCCCGCGCCCGCGGGGGCTTTTTTTGCTTGTTTAAAGCGTATGACGGTGAGTTTGGGCGGTTGCAAACCAGTCAGCTGATAAGGTTAGGGGGCAGGCGCTACTGTTGAGCGCACTGCTCATGGCGGGCGTGCTGACAGGCTGCGGTGATTCCGAAGCACCGACCACCGATTCGAAAGTACCGACCGACGAACCTCAAGAGCCCATGGATACCGGCCCCATGGCGAATGATGGGCAAGCGACACGTGAGTCGACCGGCGATGGCGTGAGTGACCCGGAGTAAGCATGAAAAAGCCGGTCGGCGAGTGCGACCGGCTTGGACTTACTCCTCGCTATCTTCCAAACGCCGATAAAGAGTGCGGCGGGCGATGCCTAATACTTCGGCCGTCCGCCGTTTATTTCCCCCTGTCGCTTCCAACACTTTGCGAATATAGCGCTTTTCCACCTCTTCCAAACTTGGCCAACGGGCAGGCGCTGGGGCAGGAATCTGCGTGCCGGGTAGCACCTCGCCGCTTAGCGTTGGGGTACTGTCGGCACTGCTTTTTTGCTGGCTAGACTGTTCGCGCAGGCGCTCAGGTAAATCCTGATGCTGCAGTACGCCCGCTTCGCTGAGCGTTACCGCGCGCATAACTGCATTTTCCAGCTCACGCACATTACCAGGGTAGGTGTAGTTCAGCAGGCTATTGAGCGCCTCTGGCTCGATCTGTTCGATCTGTTTGCCTTGGGCTTCTGCGTGCTTATCAATCAGTGCGAACACCAAGTGTTCGATATCCGTGCCGCGCTCGCGTAGCGGTGGAATGCGCAGTGAGAATGTCTCTAAGCGGTAGAACAAGTCACTGCGAAAGTTCTCCTGCTCAATCTCTTTTTCCAAGTGGCGGTGGGTTGCGGCAATGATGCGCACATCTACTGGTTCCTCACGCTCGCCGCCCACGGGGCGAACGGTTTTCTCTTGCAGGGCGCGTAGTAGCTTGGCCTGCAGATTGATCGGCATTTCGCCAATCTCATCGAGAAACAGGCTGCCGCCCTGGGCGCTATGAAACAGTCCTTTTCTGGCTTCATTAGCACCGGTAAAGGCACCTTTCACATGACCAAAAAACTCGCTCTCCATCAAGTCGGCGGGAATGCTGGCGCAGTTAACGGGAACGAAAGGCGCTTCGTGGCGGCTACTTTCTTGATGAATCGCTCGGGCCAGCAGCTCTTTACCCGTGCCGCTTTCACCCAGGATCAAAATAGGTGCATCGCTTTTGGCTAATCGAGACGCATCGTGGAACAGTGACTGCATGGCTTGGCTTTTACCCACAATACCGTGGAAGTGACTGAGTTCCGTATCGTGGGTAAGGGACAAACGCTGTCGCTCCAGTACGCGAAATACGGCTTCGCGGATAGCATCTAAATCAAGTGGCTTAGTTAAAAAATCATCTGCGCCAAGCTTTAAGGCTTCTACCGCCTGGTCAATCGTGCCAAACGCGGTAATGACAATAATGCCTAGCTCGCTGCCACTCTGGCGTAGCTGCTGCAGCAGTTGAATGCCCGTCATGCCGGGGAGCCGTACATCGGTAATCATCATGGCCACTGGCGTGTGGCTAAGCAGGGCAATGGCCTCTTCAGCGCTGGGGACACCCAGTGTGTCATAGCCCGCGTCGTTGAGCTCTTCCTCTAATAACTCACGGATAGCGGCGTCATCTTCCACCACCAATAACGGTAAAAGGTGTTCCTGATGGGTCACAAACGTCGTCCTCAAGCGGATGCGGTTTCACTAAGGGGAAGCGTAATTTCAAAGCCAGCACCGCCAAGCGCGCTGTCAAATACGCCAATCGTCCCGCCGTGGTCGTTAATAATGCGGTGCACCATCGATAGTCCCAAGCCGCTGCCCTGGCCCACCGGCTTGGTGGTGAAAAAGGGGTCGAACACTTGATGATGATGCGAAGTCGGTATGCCTGACCCGTTATCTTCGACCCATACCGTAAGCTCGTCGCTGTGCGACTGGGCGCGAACACGAATATGGCTAACGTCCGGGGCTTGGGCGGCGTTGCGTAATAAGTTGGTCAGCACCTGCACAATTTGTTGACCGTTAACTAATAAATGGGGGGGAGGGGACGGAAGATCAATATCCAGATAGATATTTCGTGGTTCCAGCTCCTCCTCGACTAGCTCGCTGGCACTAATGATAAGCTGGTTAAGGGCTTGGTGTCCTTTCTCCACGTTATGTTGTCGGCCTAATTCCATCAGTTGGCGGACAATTTCGACGATTCGCTCTACCTCGCCGCGAATCCGGCCAAGCCTAGCACGCTCGTCGTCGCCAATCGTATCCCTGCGGGCCAACCGCTGGGCCTGGCCGTTGATGACTGTCAGTGGTGCGCCAATTTCGTGGGCCACCCCGGCGGCCAACACGCCAAGCTCTGCCAGCTTTTTCGATTTGCGCAGGCGTTTTTCCAGCTCGATTTCTCGCCGCTGGCGAGCATCGATATCACGATCTTTTTCGGCCATAGCGTCCAGCATGCCGTTCAAGCCCGACGCTAAACGGCGATACTCCGTCGGACCGTCTACTGTGGCCCGTTGGCTGCGGTCGCCATCTTCCACTAGCAGCATGACGCGCAACAGACGGTTGAGCGGCCGCTCGATATAGTGGCGAAACCCCCACCAAATGCTGAACACGATGCCCGCCGCGCCAATCACGAAGACCAGCACGGCCACAATGCTGATAAACCCGGTGTAATTCTCAATGCCGGTATTGAGTCGGTTGACCTGCAGCACCCCTTGCACAGTGCCATCTTGGGTGCGTAGTGGCGTGAGAGCAGAGTAGTAGGTCCAACCTTCCTGTTGTCGGTAGCTGCTGTGCAGGTCGTCGCGCTCGATGACCTGCTGAATCTCTTCCGGTGTGAACAGATCTTTACCTAGCCCAAGGCCGTATACCTCACGGCCTTGGGTATCGAATACGTAGGCCCCGTAGATGCGGTGAAACGAAAACGCCGACTGCAGCGCCTCTTCTAGCGGCGTAGCGCTGTCTCGAGCCACCGCGTAGCTCAGCGACGTGCTCAGCGCGCGAGTAATGATCTCGACTTCGGTTTGCAGCTTGGAGCGAACGTTATCTTCCAGCGATTTAATCGCCACCAGGCTAAAGACCACTAGGATAACGAAAAGCGGCACGATGACCGTTAAGATGATGAGGTTACGTAATCGCATCGTGCTTCCTGATGGTGGCTTAACGTTAGCGCTCGCTGGGCGTTAGGCGGTAAAGGCTGCCTTGGCCGCCGTCGGTTAGCAAATAAATCGCTTCATCTGGCCCTTGGCGCACATCGCGAATACGGCCGATCTCACCTTCTAAAATCAGCTCTTCATCGGCCACTTTGCCCTCTTCAAGAGTAAGGCGCAGCAGCTTTTGGCTGCTCAGACCGCCCGCTAATAGGCTTCCTTGCCAGGGCTCAAAGGCATCGCTAGTCACCTCGGCAAGACCGGAAGGGGCAAAGCGCCCATCAAAGCGATACACCGGGTCAACCATGCCAGGCTTAGATTCAACGCCTATCGGCTCATTGGTACTATAGTCATTGCCTAAACTCACCTCCGGCCAGCCGTAGTTATTGCCAGGCACAATCTGATTCAGCTCATCACCCGTGCGTGGGCCGTGCTCGGTGGCCCAAGGTTCACCATTGCTGAGAACGGTCATGCCCTGAATATTGCGATTGCCCATGGTGTAAATTTCATCCAGTGTATCGTCGTCATCCACAAAGGGATTATCGCCAGGGGCCTCTCCGGTCTCGGTGAGCCGAAGGGTAGAGCCTGCGTGGTCATCGCTGGCCTGAGCGCGAGAAGGGTCTACGCCGCGGTCTCCGATGCTCATCAGCAGCGTGCCATCTTTGAGCCATGCCAAACGGGAGCCGTAGTGTCGGCCGGGAGAGGAGGCGCGATCCTGCACGAAAAGGTGCTCAACGTCGCCTAACGAATCCCCTTTCCACTTAACGCGGGAGAGCGCTGAACGGCTGTTATCGCCCTCAGGCTTGCTCCAGGTAAAGTAGATCCAATCGTGCTCGCCATCGCCAAACTCAGGGTGCAGGGCCACATCGAGCAGGCCTCCCTGGCCGTTTTGGCTGACGCGGGGCATGCCTTCAAGCACTTGCGTTTGCCCGTCAGAGTCAACGAGATTTAACTCACCGCTGCGCTCGCTCACCAAGTAGCGACCATCGGGAAGAAACGCCACCGCCCACGGGTTCGCAAAGCCATTGGCCACGCGCTCAATGGTAATAGCGAAGTGGTCGGTTTCCAGGGCATCATGAACCACCTCTGCCTGGGCAGTGCTGGCAAGCATCAGCCCCACCAGGGAAGGAGCCACCCAGCGTTTAGCCTGTAAACGTAGCGAGCGGTGTGGGGTCATCAACGGCGTAGCGTATCGAGTTGGCATCGAGTGTCCTCTGTTAGCGCTGGATCAGAGTCTAAGTCTAGCAGTGACTGCCGTAAGCGGGCGGGGGTTCCCCCGCGCTACATCAACAGTGCCAAGAGTACCGGTAAATAGATCAGCGCCATGAGCGTTGAGCAGAAGACTAAACTGGCCACATAAGCGGGTTCGCGCCGGGCGCGCTGGGCAAACAGATAGTTGAATACCGCCACGGGCATGCACATTTGCACCACCAAAATGCTCTGCGCCAGCGGCGGTAAGCCAAGCCAACCAGAAATAAACCAAGCGGCAGCGGCGGCCAGAGGGATACGGATCAAGCTAAAGCCAACCCCTGAGCGTAAGCTTTTCACCTGAATACTAGCGAGCGACACACCGAGGGTGATGAGCATCAGCGGTACTGTGAATCCAGACATTAAGTCAACGGTGTTGGCCATCCATAGCGGGAGCGGCGTGTCGGTCAACAGCAGGGCCATGGAAATTAAGATGGCATAAACCGTGGGGGTTTTAATCAGCGTTTTAATCGGGCTTCCGCTACTGCTGAGCACGGCTCCTAAGGTGAACTGAAACAGCGATACCGTCACCATCACCGTAATACCGTAAGCAAAACCTGCGCTGCCGAAAGCGTAAAGCACGACAGGCAGCCCCATATTACCCGTGTTGGGATACATCATCGGCGCGATCAGTACCCGCCAATCTCGACGCAGCAGTTTGGCCACGGCAAAGCTGGCTGCCCCCATGCTGATAATGACCAGCGCGGTGGCCAGCATCATCTGCCCAAAGGTGCCGGCATCAATGTTGGCACCAGAGAGCGACGCCAGTACCAGCGCAGGGGTACCAATGTTGAATACCAAACGCGTAATAAAATCGACGGGGTAGGGTTGCCCTAAGCGTACCCATAAAAAACCCAGCCCGGCACCGGCCAGCACTGGCGCCATGACGGCGAAGAGTTCAGCGAGCATTAACGTTCCTTGACGATCATCGGCCGCCTATTGTGGGTAATTAGGCGGCTAACTGGCAGGGCGAATGTCTTAGGTGGCATGAGCGGCCTCGGGAAGCGTTTGCCACGCAGCAGGTACTTGCTCGCGGAGAAACTCAAGCAGCACATTTGCCCGGCGGGAGTGGTGCCCGTAAGCGTAAAGCAGCGTGATGGGGAGCGGGGCAGGCTCCCAGCCCGGCAAACAGTTCACCAAATCGCCAGGGTGATGGCACTCACGCTTCTCGACCACCCAGTGGGGCAGCAGGCCGATCCCTTGGCCATAGGCAATGGCATCGATGTGCAACGCCGTGAGATCTACTCGGAGCCGCGAGCGGGGCGCGTTGAACAGGTAGTCGGCGTGTTCGGGGTGATGCAGCAGCAGGCCGCTGGAAGCAGTATCCAACAAGTCGATCCAGGCATGCGCATCCAGCTCTTGGGGGTGTTGCGGTGTTCCCGCGTGGGCCAGATAGTGTGGGTTGGCGTAGAGGCCGCGGGTGAGGTG
>Ga0098052_1001316_pt1 | contig 15565 bp, 10 predicted proteins | sample 15_taG_FD_81591 | JGI IMG/M metagenome (GOLD analysis project Ga0098052, IMG submission 81591) | Marine viral communities from the Subarctic Pacific Ocean - 15_ETSP_OMZ_AT15312 metaG | ecosystem: Environmental > Aquatic > Marine > Oceanic | place: Pacific Ocean | collected 2015-01-18 | reverse complement strand
CCTTTAAACCCCTGATAATTGATGCTCCTGTTTGGATATTACCTTTATCATCTAATGGAACTGTTATGCCAAGAGCCCCAGCTACTTCATGTGTTAGCTTAGGAGTAAGGGCTTTTATTGCTTCAATTTTATGTTTATTGGTAGGTCTTCTCTGGATACTTCCTAAAGCCTTTTTGCCAGCTGCACTTCCAACATCGGAGACTTCTTCTGTGACTTGAGCTGGAGCTTCATCACTTTTCTGTATGTCCGCAATTAATTCTTTTTTTCTTTTAAATCTTTTTTTACCATTCTCATCAATCTTTAAATCTATTCCCCTATCTTTAGCAAGTAATCTTAAATCCTTAACAATCATTTTACTTAATTCTTTACTTCCCCCCAATTGTACTTCTTCACCAGTAGTAAGGTCTTTATAAGATGTTGGTTTACCTTCAGGCTTTTCTGAGCTTGGTGGTTTTTCATCACTAGGGTCATACTGATCAGCAGTATATACCTGATTCTGAGCATCAATTCTTTGATTTTCTGCGTCTATCTCTTCTTGGGTTCTACCTTCTCTAGATATTCTATCATATTCTTCATCAAATTGCACTACTAAATTAGTTTCTGCCGCTTCTAAACCTCCAAGCCCAGCTGTTTCTTGTTCAACTAATTTAAATGGCTGTTTAAGTTTTTCCTTTACAGCTGCAGTAGTTTGGAGTCGATTATCACCAGTAAGACCTTCATTGAGAGCTTCTCTAATAAATTCAAATAGAACTTCACTATTTGAGTCATTCTCTAATCTCTGAATAAATTCTGGATTTGACTCTATAACTTTTAATAATCTTTTTCCTAAATCTTTTATTCCTAAAGCTTCTTGCATACTTACAGAAACATCATCAACCTTTTGACCTATTCTTTTTTCAAGAATTGGCTGATTTTGTCTTGGGTCAAGAACGGCTTTAATAAACATATCAAAATCATCATCAGTTTCAGATGCACTTTCAACATTAGTAGGTTCTACAGTAGTTGGAGTCTCAGTATCATATTCAACAGCAGGTTCTTCCTCAACAACTTCACTTGCTTGTAATCCAGCTTGTCTTCTTAGAAAACTATAGTAACCACCTGCCCATTTTAAGTCTTTCTCCTCTTGGAGCAATTCCTCTCCATTCGAAATTTTTGTATCAATATTATCAAGTAATGGTTTTAAAACTGCTATCTCTTCAGCATTATTTTCATCATTTTCATAATCTTCTACTACATCTTGCCAACTTTTGTTTTCTTCTCTATTGATAATTTTATCAAAAGCCCCATTTTCCTGCATTTCAATGATTCTTAATAATGCATCTTTATCTGCCTTTGCAGCGGAGTGAGCAAACCCTCCTATACCAAGAATACCAGTTGTTGCACCAGCAAAAGCCTCTTCTTTCATCTCTGGAGACATCCATGATTCTCTAAAAGCTTCCTCGTACCTACTTAATATATCTTTTGGATTATCTGAAATGCCAAGTTCAAGACCTTTTTGTAGAATTTGACCAGTAAGAGATTGTAATCCTTCCGTAGTGCCTTCAGCCATAGCTTGTGAAAACACCTGAGATACCCCAGCCCCAGTTTTAGTAACTCCCCTAACAAGAGCATTTTTACCAACTCCATATTTTACCATTTTATCCATCAAGGAACGCGTCATTGTTGGCTGAACTTTATCCATTACACCAGCCATCCTTAAAAAATGTCTTGCTCCAAGATATTCAAGACCAGTAGCAACCGTTGCATATGCGAGAGATGAGGGTAAAGCTTTATCGGCAGCATCTTCTGGAGACAAACCATAGTCGTCTATAAGTGAATCCAATATACCAGAATAGTGCCCAGTAAATTCTATTCCAAACATAGGTGTCTGACCAGCAACGCCAATTGCAGTAGCGGCAATTCCAGTCGCTCCTACGGCTGCTGCAGTTCCTTTTGCGGCTACCGCCCCAGCCACAGCAATTGCCAATGTTGGGACTACTTCAGAAAAAGACCTAGCAGCTGTATCTAAGTTTGTCCATCCCTCTTGGTCTTGTTTCCATAATATGTCAGCATGATATTGATAATTATCCTCTATCAAAGATTCATTCATAGTTTGATAGATTTGCCTCTTTTTCTCAGCATCTTCATAACTACCCCAACCCAAATCAGCCGCTACAAAATCTGTTGCTACATCAAATCTCGTAGCTTGTTGGTCATACCAATGTCCAAGTCTTTCGGGAAGAGAAAAACCCGTATCATCGAACATACCCATTGCAGTTTCGCCAAATCTGGTTTTCGCTTCCTTACCATAAGCAGTATAATATCTCTGCCCTTTTGTATCATGTGCAAAATAGTCCTTTAATTCAGGTATTTGCTCATAGGCAGAAATAAAAATATCATCATCTGTCCAATCTTGATAAAAATCGGGGTCAGTTTGCCTAGCAGTATCAATTATCCACTGTCTATCTATAGCCATATTTTAATACGATTCTTGTTCTAATCTTCTTAATGATGTCAATGCATTTGGACTTTGATTTTCGGATGTAACTCCTAATAAGAAATTTCTAATTTTTGCTACTCCTGGGCTTATGACATTGTTCCTATACTCCATAGAATCTTCAGATTTATCAACAAGAGATTTGGGTTTGTTATTAAAATTGGAATTTGGGATAGCGTTTAATTGCTCTTTTGACAAATTTCCCTGTGGAGAAGAGACCTTATTCATACTTCTATATAAGGGATTATTAAGACCTTCACTAACTGCTTTTTGTACTGCTTTTTCCATTAAATTCATAATTTAAAACCCTCTTCAAATTGTTCTGTTTTCATATTGTATTCACCATCACCATATAATATTTCTAATATATCCATTAAATCTTTAGAAAAATTATCTACTGTAAATAATCCATCCTTCAATTCTGGATTTCTTTCAAGTCTTATATTGGCAAAACTAACAAGTCTTTCTTGTTCTGCTGTAGTTAAACCTACACTACCATCTTTTAAAAGCCACCAATCCCCTGTTCCTATAGTCCCTTCTTCCTTTAATTTATCAAGAGCATACTCAACTTTACCTTGTGAACCTAGTATATCTACAACCTGTTTAATCTTACTCATTTCATCAGAATCAACTCCATCATTTTCTTTAGCTGAAATTATTAATTTATTTAAATCATCTGTATTACTTTGATAAGACACATTTTTTCTGAAAGCAGCCAAAGCTGATGGACTCATATCTTTAGTCTTATATTGGTCTAGTGAATTTAAATACATTCTAGATGCTAATTGCGTTGCTCTTTGAACAGAGCTTTTATCAACTTTAGCGTCTCCCATTGTTCCACTTACTCCACCTGGACCAATCTGCCAACCATCAACTCCCCAGTCAATCAAGGCTATTTTATCCAACGCTAATGATTCATCAACTTCCATACCTTTTGGAAGATTTTTTTGAACATACTTCTTTTTACCACTTGTAAAATCAATGTATATAGGGTCTTTTGCTACACCACTTTCCATTACTTCACTTCCCTTAACTGTCCAAAGTAATTGAGTTTGGTCGCCATTCCAGTAAACATCTCCAGTTAGAATCCTAGCTTTAGTTTCATTATTTAAATTAATATCAATTTTCTTGTCAATTCCAGACCTTGGGACTTCTTCAAAAACCTGCGCCCTCGAAACACCACTCTCCATCTCATCTATTCGATTCATAAAAAGAGTATAAGCTTCTTCCATCCCCTTTTGATTAATTTCGGGAGTATAAGCACCCTCAGTAATTTTATCATATTTAGCTTGTAATTCCTTTAATGGACCATGAAGCACTCCGACTGTACTTCTCCCATCTTTATCTTTTTCTAAATATTGGGATATAGAATGTCCTAAAGTTTGTTGTTCGGCTCTATGTTGTTTCTCTATAAGTTCTTCTTCTTTTACTTTTGCTTTTTGCTCCTGTTTTAGATAGTAGTCAGCATTACTAACCCGAAAATCTCTATCCGCTTGTTCATACGAAGGAATATCCTTAGCTAAAGTATATGCATCATCTTCCAAACCTCTGTCCATTAAATCTTTTATTTGCATTACTCGTTCATAAGTTTGAGGATTTGCTTCTATAAATTGTTTGTCATTTAATAAATCTACATATTCACCTTTACCTTCACTATCCACTATAGCATTTCCCCATTCATCTCTAACAGGCCCTCTTTGTTTGAATCTATCAAAAGTATCAAGAATAAATAATCTCTGTTCAGTAGCATCGACCATTTTATTATTGTACATATCTTCATGTTTATTTAATACATTATTGTCAATACCTGCTTGGATTCCTGTTTTTAAATTCATCAAAAGAGATTCAAGTGTCGCTTTATCAGTCCATTTAGCATTTTCAAGCTTTATAGCTATATCATCAAGATTATCATTAAAATCATTTGTATTAACTAAATAAGGAGTCATATTGTCTATTTGGGAAGACAATAAATTTAAAGTCTCGAGTACTTTAGGCTTATCTTTATATCTTTCTTTTTCTGTTTCAATATGAGATTTATAACCCTCAGCAACCTCTTGGATTTCATCATTATCAACCATAGAAGAACCATCAAATTGCCATCCACCCTTTTTACCTGTCTGAACTCCCATATTATTAATAGCAGTTTCATGCATAATTTTCAAACGGCTTATGATTTCATTAGTATCTTTTATATCAGCTGCTACTTCCTGTCTTTCATCAGAATTAATTTTTAATTGTGTTGTTACAATGCTTCTATCATTAATTTGACTTATTCTTTTATCCCTATCATCTTCATTAGCTATAAAATTAAGTGTATTTATAAATTTTTGCATGGTTATCCCCTAACTCCAAAAGCCTTCAGAATAAGAATCTGGAATTGTCTCTATTTCAGCCAATTTACTTTGAAGCCTTTCTTCTATTTGTGCAAGATTTTTTGATTGTTGTAAACTCATTTTTTCTACTTCTGAACCAACTTGACTTTCAACGCCAGCTATACTCCCTTCATGAGATGCTCTTAAATCTTCACTACTTAATTCTGCTTGAGCATCAATTTCACCACTACCAGCGAAACCTCCCGCTTTAATTAAAGATTCTTTTTGTTTATTAATAGTCATTAAATTTTTACGAGTACTATCTGCACTTGCTAAAACTGCCCCAGTCGCTTGTTCTAAAGTCTGATTTCTTTGTAACCCATATTCTTTCCAAGCTGTTTTTGTCTCCGCATTTGCAATATCCTTAGATGCCGTTATTGATTTTTTTAAATCAGAAGCTGCGTTCTTTGCAGCCATCCCTTTTCTATGTTTTCCATAAACAGTCGCACCAGCACCAGCAACCGCTATACCTACAGCAATCCAAGTCATGATTTAACCTCATTAGAATTTGTAAAATCATCACTAATAATTTCTTTTTCTATTTCTGATAAATCAGTTGAGTCAGTTACATGGACAGTCACAAAAATACAATCAGTATGAGCATATATAATTCTTTTTGTATTTGCTTCTGTAATACCATAATGAGGTGCTTCAATTCTTTTCTCACCATCAGCAGATAAAATAGACATTGTCCCTTTTAATAAGAAAAAAGGATGTGAAACTTTATGTATTTTAGTAACAATTAATTCTCCTGCTGGATTAAATACTTCTCTAACATAACAACCGCTCCCAAAGGAATGTTTTAAAGGGTTAAAAGTATCGACTTCATCCCCAGTCATACCATTTTTATTAGATTTAATTAATTTTTCTACCTTTTTGATTCCAATTTGAAATTCTTCTTTGGTATATTTAGCAATCTTTTCAGACGCAGGGGAATCCAATAGATTACGATTTTGTTTATATTTAGCAAAAGCCCATGCTTCATCAAATGAAAAAGTATGTTCCAATCCTAATTCATCAGTCCAGTAATCAAATTGCTCTTTTGCTTCTTTATATTCCATAATTAACCTTGTGTACTGAAATTATTATTCAACCCTTGCGCTAAATTATCTTGCATCTCTTCCCAATAAGTCTTTCTTTTATTTAAAGCACCTGATGTATTCCAATTACCATATTCTTCACCCAAAAAACTCTTATCCCACATTTCCCTAACTGTCATACCCGAAAAATCACCTTTCTGAGAAGTCAATTCAGACATTGGTGAACCCATCAAATTTTCCATTAATTCAATATTTTGTTCAGAACTTCTATCATAGCTAGATACAACAGCACTTTCGTTATTCTTTACAATAGGAGTCTCAGGCTTACTTCCTCCTGTTTTAAGAGTTTTATAAAAGTCATTTAACTGTTCGGGGGTTTTTAATGATTCTAAAGCATTATTATCCAACATTGATTGGTATTCATTGGGGAAATCTTGCTTAATTAAATTCAAAGTAGTCTTATATTTGTCTTTAGCAATGTTTTGTAATGCACCTTGTTGAATTGCTTCTTTATTAGATATCTGTTTTTTCTTATAAGCTGCTGCTTTCTGTTCAGTATCTATTGTAAACTGTTCCATTTCTTTTTTTCTAAAAAACGATTCATAATCTTTTTCAGTTTTCATTCTCTTCCCAGTATCCCTATCAAGATGCCCAAATAATCTATCTGTGATACTTTGTTTCTTATAATTCCCCTTTTTATCAAGACCTCTACCTACCTTCGCATAACCTTCTTCATACATTGACTCATAACTACCATATTTATTCATTTGTTCTTCTAAGTTATCTGTCATCTTTCTTGGCTCGGGTGCTTTAACTTCCCCAATAGTCCCTTTTATTGCTTCTCCCTTTTTGCCTAGCCCCTTTATATCCCTATCTAATGTAATTTCCTGTGGTTTTTTATAATCTTTAATTGCAGTTCCAAAAAAATCTTTCATCTCCTTATCTTCATGTGACGCAAGTAAAGCTCTCATTTCAGGACTTTGACTTTTTAATGCAGAACCATAGCCTTTAATATCTGAAAGATTATAACTTCTACCATCTGACTTAATTGAAAAGTCATTGTCCATCGTAACATCATCAACTGATTTAAAATTCTTTTCCCAAAAACTTGGTGTAAATTTCTCAGACTCTGCAACCCCCAATGCTTCCTGTCCTCTTTCAACATTTTTCCATTCTTTTACATTTGGGCTGACATGAGTTGCATACAGTTTTGCTCCTGCCATAAGCGTATTACCAATTGCTGAAAATTGATTATCTGCTCTTATCCCTTCCCTAGTTTTTTCTAATGCTTTTCTTTTGCTTACTCCATAAGCCCTATAAGCATTTCTTAGGCTACTCATATAATGTTTTTCCTATATTTTTCACTTGCAAAATTAATACTTTTATCGTTACTCTTCATAATTATTTAAGCAGTAGGTTCCGTCATTGTTAATCTTATGTTTGATGTCTCACCAAAAGCCTGAAACAATACCTGTGTCCTATTGTAATACGCAGTATATTCATCATTGGGGTTTGTTCCTACTGGATAAGTACTGTCACTTGAATAAGACGCAGATTGTATATCAACAACAAGATTATAAAAATCAATATCATGTGTCGCTCCACTTCTACTTTTATACATTGAAACAGTATGTGAAATATCTTCAGTCATAGGTGTTCCAGGGGGAGACTCATGGTCACCCATCGGTGTTTCTAAATCATATGTAAGAGTATTTATATCTTTTATAAGAGGATGAGTAGCAAATATATCTATCCTATGTATAGGAGTCCAAAATTTATTATATCCTTCTCTCGCCTTTTTTAAAAAATCTATATCTGGGGAATGGTCTCTTCTTGGGTCGGCATAAATAGACAAATCATTTCCTAAGCTATCTTCGTGCCAAGATGATGTTCCAGTATTAAATATATATTTTCTTCTATGGGTTAACCCCTGTCTGAAATCATTATGGTCATTTGCCCTATAATACCCCCTATCAGTATCTCCTGCTCCATCATCCATCCAATCTCCCCACCTAGTTTGACTATAATCCCCATAATAACAATATTCATCTCTTTCAATCATTCCCAGAGGGTATGCAATCTCCCCTCTTGCATCTTGACCATTAACAGTCGCTCCATAATGATAATAATCACCAAATGAACTACCACTTGTACCAACATCACCAGCATCATCGCCATCATTAGGGGCATAAGTTTCACCTCCAGTATTTAGATGTCTCCATAAAATTTCACTTCTATCCATCTCAGTACCGTTTTCCATATCAATATGTCTATTGTAAGGAGACCAGTCATGGTGGTCATATGCATTATTATGCCTTGAAAGAAGAGTCCATTTTACAAAACTTTGACAATATTTATGGTCAATAACATCATACCACTCATCTGGGTCTGCTGTAGATTGAGTCCAGTTAGTTTGATTACTATATCCAACACCAGAATATGGACCAGCACCAGGAGAATTTAGAGGAGGGTGGTCTTCTTGGTCATCCATCCATTCTATAGAATGTGCCCCTTCATACATACATTCTGCATATGAATTAATAGTCCAAGTATCTGTATTTGGTAGTGGACCAAGCCCTGGAATAACATTAACCCAATTGACTGTACATTGGTTTGCCGCGACACCTATAGGAAAATGACCACCATAATGAATATTAGTAATAGTCACACTATATTCATATATCCCAAGAGATACAGTTACATAAACTAAATCTAAATCAACATAAGCACTTACACATCCAGCAAAATAAAGTTCGACATTTTTATAAGAACCAGCAAATCCTGCACCAACATTAGTATACATAGATGGCAAAGCAGCAAATCCATTTATTCCAAATGATTCTGTGGAATACATAAGCACTTCTTCTTGTAAATTAACTCCCATGGTCAAGTGATATAAGAAACAATCATAGTCACCAACTGCTTTTTTAGCACCTATTCCAGACCACCTATCCCAACCATGATTCCACGGAATAGAGACACCATCTTCATCATATTCAGCGTATCCTCCTTGAGCAGTCGCCTTATCTAAATGAATTATATCTGTATTGGAATCATTTATATCTGGAAACCAAAAAGGAGATGACTTTACCATCTCTTGAACAGTTAAAGAAGGACTTCCTCCTCCTAAATCATCTTCTACTTTAGATACATAATCATCTACGCCAGTATCCCAATATCCATCGTCTGTCCCCTCTTGATTTCTTACTATAACAGTCAAAATCCCACTCACAACTCTTCTAGGATTCCCCATTCTTCCATAGAAAGAACATAGACTTACATTCCTTGCTCCTCTTCTCTTATGTGGTGTGCCTGCCATTATTAAGCCTCTGGATAGAAAGATTTAGCAACATTAATACCGCAATCAGTTCCGTGACTTTCAACAAAACAACCTGCGAAAAAATAATTATTATAAAAGTCTGCATAACCACCAGCTAAATGCTGGGAAAGAGGGTCTCCATCAAAGTCTCCTAATTGAGTTCTCACATTCCAACTGTCCCAATATTCAAGAAGTGTCCCAGGCGAATCACTATATGTATATGGTTCATTTATATGGACACCAAATCTAGTATTCTCTATTTCCAATCTACCTTCTAGATTAGCATCTAATTCTTGAGCAAAAGTCCCCATAGTAATATTTTTACCTGAGACTTCTAAATCCCCTCTAAATGCACCATTTCCAGATGTGTCTAATTCAAAATCGGAATCAGCAGCAAGTGATGCTGTGGAATGTATCTTAAATTTAGGGTCAGAATTAGTATCATCAACATCTGCGCCTATACTCCAAATATCACCAGAATCATCATCCGTAAAAGTTATTTGAGGGTCTAAAGTATTATCAAATACATTGTTAATTAAAAATTGTGATGTGGTTGCATTAAATCTAAAAGTATTATTACTACCCGAAGATTGTATATATAAATCTCCTCCCATAGGTCTTAATTTAATGTCGCCATCAGTTCCTTGATTTTCAATAAGAAAAGGAGCACCATTTGCGTCATTTGCCAGAACAGTTAAGGCTGGAGTCGCTCCTACATCAAAAGTATATACAGTATTGGTCGAAGTATCTTGAATATATAATTGTTCACCATCAACAATAAGATACATATCAAAGGCACTATAAAGTTTCAAATAGTTATCTGATGCATTTATCCAAGTGTCAGTTCCATTAGAATAAAATGATAAATCATCATTAGTAGTGAAATTCCAACTTCCAATCGCATTGGTTTGATTTTCATCAGATGTTGCAACATATGGAGTATTGAATGTTATAATATCTGCATTTAACTCAAATTTTCCTAATCCAACACCTGCGTTTTCAGCATCTATTGTTAATGTTTTATCACCACCATCATTAGCGTTCATAGATAAATTAGTTGTGTCTGTGCTGTCTATAGAAAGCGTTACCGTATCTAATGTTGTTCCAACAGCACCTATATCTAAACCACCTCCAGCAGTAATATCTATGTCCCCATCTGCGTCAATATCTACTTTGCCAAATCCAGTAAGATGAGAATTAGCTGCTTCAATTTTAAGAGTTCTGTTTCCTGTTACATTTGCTTGCATTTTTAAGCGGGTAGAATCTTTGGAATCAATTTCTACAACACCATCGCTCTCAATTTTAGTACCCCCTGTCCCAGCATTTATGTCTACAAGAACAGTATTTAAATCAAATTCTGTTGTAGTTGCATCACCAACATAAATAGTTCTAGCAGTAGCATTAGTGCCAATATAAATATCACCAGCTGCCGTGTTTTTACCAATTTGGATTTGACCACCTTCTGCGTCAAATGCTATATTCCCAGGAGTCCCTAATGGGGCTTGTCCTGGATGAAATATAATACTCCCACTATTAGTAGCAGTAGCATCCCCAGTCTCAAAAGTAATATCTCCAGTATCGGCAGTAGCATGAGCTACAGTATCAAAATTAATACCACCTTGAGCAGCATACACATCTATCTGAGCAGTTGTTTGTGCCGAGCTATTACCAATTTGTATTAATCTTTCACCTCCAGTTCCAATATATATTTGGAAATCATCAGCATCATTCCCAATGCTTAAACTTCCTGCCGTTGAATTAATAGTAGTTCCATTAGTACCATCTACAGAAAATGCACCATCAGAAGTGTCAATAGTTACTTGGTCTAATGTAGTATGTCCATCAGCATCTAAATCGCCAACATTCGTTACATTAAATCCACCAAATGATTGATTGCCTGTAAAAGCCCTAGTTCCATCTACAAGAATATAATGTGTGTGGTGGTCACCAGAAAGACCGCTTAAATCATAATGATTTGTTACTCCCCCTCCACTACCACTAGACGAACCTCCCCCTCCACCATATATTTTAACAGTAGGCATTTCCCCAGAAGAAGCTACAGCCTTCCAATTGCCTCTTTCTTTTACATATTCTACTGTCCCAGAGCCTTCAACATTCCTAAATGTTATATCACCGTCATATCCTTGAGTTTGTTTAGGTTCACCATCTCCAAATGTAGGCTGTTTGGCTTTGTGATGTAATAGCTTCCGTTCTTCTCTAGTTAATCCCATTATCTAGCACTTTTCATTCTATAAATAATTGTTATATCATTAATTTCAAATGAAGCTGGGACTGTCCCACTTGCTGAAAATTTCAAAGCAAAAGAATATATATTATTAGCTTCTGATGAAACATCTGGCTTTAAGGTTGCCTGATGCCAATAATTAGAAGTGGTAGTATCTAGTAAATCAGATGCAAAATTATCGCCATCTCTAAATTCTAAACCAAAAGTTCCTGCACCATTTACATCATACTTAACTTGCACATTAGTAGCCGCGGTAGCAGTCTTATAAGTAACATATACCTTATAAATCTTTTTTCTTACAGCTGGTTTGCCAAAATCAATATCCATAGTTTGATAAGCAAAATTCGTTGAAGTTGAAGGAGATGAATCCCAAGTCTTAATAGTACAATCAGTATTATCTATCCAAGTAAGCTCTTCATCATCATTAAGAGAAAAATTAGTCATAGCAGTCGTTACCGAAATTTTACTATCCCCACTTGTCCATGCTCTAAGTGTTAAGTCAAATAAATAAATATCATTATTATTATTCTTAAAAATTAATTCCTTAGATTTTGGAATATATGAAATCATTGCATTGCCCCCAGATGGGTCAGCTGCGCTATGAGTAACAAATGCTTCCCAAGTGACTTCATTAATTAATTTCAATCCTTCTTTTGCAAGAAGTTCATTCACTTTTTGCCCATCATAAAGATAAACCCCATGTTTATTAAACCAAGCAATTCCAACATCGGTTTTACACACATGATGAGGTTGTAAAACACCTTTATTATGGAAAGTGTCTTCAAGAAATTCTATATTTTCAGCAACATTTATTATATATAAACTCTCTTGTTTAAATTGCAATATTCTATCTGCATATGCTTCAAGCTTAATAATACTTTCACCGTCCCTTACAGCCACATCTATAAATCCAGAATCAGATGGAAATGTATCAAATTTATTTACTTCACTTTTTAATATTCTATCTGGATAATGTGTTCCACCTTGCTTTACATTGCCTATATAAATTCTTCTTCCTTGCAATACAGCAGTTTTATACTGGGCACTTAATGAAGATGTAGTAGTTTTAAATCCATTTATACTTCTATATGTATCTACGAAATTTGCCCCTCTAGGAGTAATCCCCTTTACTATTGAATTAGTTATATTTGTAGGCACATTTGGTGGTGCTAATGTTACTGCACTAGCACAATCAGTCAAATCATATGATATTGTATCTGTATCGGGAGTCCATCTCCATCCTTTTTCTATAAAATCAACCTCCCCAATAAGAAAATAATTATCATTACTTTCCTCTTTAAAATAATATCTGCAACCAGTAACTCTTTTATTAAAACAATATGTATTAACTGTAGGAAGACCCGCCATATCCAAAGAATCTATATATGCTTGAAATTCAAGAAGGAGAGGTCCACCAATGATTGCAAGTTTATTCCTATTTTTTGTATTTGTCTCGTCACCATCCATTAAAGTTGGTAAGGATTCTTGATTCCCGTCGTATATAAGAGTATTGTGAAATGTATAAACTCCTTCTTGCCATCCATCAATATTTTCATCAACAGAAATTTCAGCAACACCACCAAGAAATAGTGAAGGAGAAGTTGTACCCGAACACATTAATCTAACAGCTAGGCTATCAGCAACTCTTTCTGCATCCCATGAAGTATCCCCTTCTCCATTATAATTATAGTTACTATCACTTAAAACGAATATATTCCAACAATCTGGAGTCATCTCTGATGAAGCAAATACCCATTTTCTCACACCCTCTAAAGTCATACTACCATAGCCCGCTGAATCTAACTGATAAGCATCAAATTCAATTGCATCATCAACAAGTGCAAGGTCTGCAGCTTCAATAAATATTGGGACAATAATACTTTGTGACCCATCTTGCCTAAAAGTGTCTCCAGTCCACCAAAATACATCATATGATGGAGGGGTTTTACCTCCTGCTCCCGATAAAGCAACATTTATATTTCCAAAAATAGGTTGAGGAAAAGAATATTCTTGACTCTTACCAAAGTCAGTATTTCCACCTCCCGCATAATTAGTATGACTCCAATTACCCGATTGACCATCCCCAATAAGATTATTATGCTGTATTCCAACTCGCAAATTACAAGTTCCATTATTTGCAGTAAGGTCGTTATTTATACTACAAGTTATCCCTTGCAAATTACCAATATATTCTGAGTCTGCTGAATTTGGTCCAGCATCACTTAATCCTCCCTGTGAAGCCACGCAAGTATTCGTCCCAACAAATGGTGTTGATATAAGACAGATGCCAGGGTCAGAAGTCCCTTCATTGTCTGAGCCTACTATTTCTTGACTACCAGAAAACCATAAAGGAGTTGGTGAAGTATCATCATTACTACTTGTATTTAATGTATTAAATCTATGTTCTTCTATATATCCAAACCATTGACTTGCTGCATTGAAATTGGCATCAGAAACTCTTAATACACCATCAGCTGAATAAAAACATGGGTCAATACCAGTCGTCCCCATATCAATTCTGTTTGCATGCCACCCCTCGCTATCATAACCATGTATATGTTGGTCATTATCATATAAAAATAATAATGTTTCATCATTCTCTCCATCATCAAATTGCCTATCAGATTTCATGGAAAAAAGACCCTTATGCTTTGTCGTATCTAAAGCATCTGTTTTGCAATAAATTGTATAATCTGAAGTATTGTCAGTATCAAGACCAAGAGGGAAAATAGGAGAGACCAGAGCAATATTGTTTCCATATAGTGCATTAGAGGTAGTACCAGATGGGTCGTATTGCATTATTTCCCTTTCTTGCCCCGAATTCGCACCAGCAGTAATGCTTATCCATAAACCAGTGTAGTAATCTTGTTTAATGTGACTACTTGCATCAAGTCTTGCCCAAGCCCCTCCTGACGGTATAGAATTATTTTGACAAGTATCATCCTCTGTCCAACTAACTCCTGAGCTAGAACTCCCAATTAAAGTTAATTTACCAACTGCTGAGATAGCAGCGTCTGTTAACAAGGGGGATTCTGATACAGCAATGTCTCTCGGGTCAGAGCTTGAATTTATGCCTCCATGAAAATGCTTTAATTCTATTGTGCTTTTAGCCACTAATCAAGTATCTCCACATGGACTAAATCGTCAAACTTATTATCTGCTATCTCTCCGTCAGAGTCCCAATCTCCACCCCAACGGATTTTAACACCCATTTGATGTCCAATTCCACGAAGCATCCCACCCATATAGTGAAATCTTTCTCGGTCTTCCCAATTAATAGGGTATGGAGCAAGGTCAACTGCCTTTCCCTCCATATGCCTTGAATATTTAACCTTCGTTGCCCCTTTTTCAAGGAGTTCAGCTTGTCTTTCTTTGGACCTCACTCCTTCTATAATAGTAACATCCATTATTTTAATTAAGGCATTTAAGACATTAACTAACTTAGTATTTACTCCTTTTAACCTTTCTCGACTTCTTCTTCCGAATTTTGGCATTTGATTTTCCTTTTTTTGGAGGTCTCCCTCTTTTTGTTCCGTATGTTCCTTTGCCTTTTGGCATTATTTACCTTTAAAGACTCCTTCTAGAACATCTGTAACAACATCAACAACTTTTTCGAAAAAAACTTGTTCTTTATCTTCAGATACAAATGGGATGTCAATGCGTTTATTAATTGCACTAGCAATCTTTTCTGTCATTTCATCAGAACCAAGATGATTAACAGCTTCTTCTCTCATTTTTTCTGCTTGAGCTTCAGCTAGTTCAACTAGCATTTTCTTTAAGTCCATTTTAGACTCCTTGTTTAGTTAAAGTTAAGCGACTCCGTTTCGGTAAACCGAGGATGTTGAAACAGGAAGGGAGGAGAACATCCAGAGCCGCCATTAGATTATTTCTAAATATTTAAGTGCCATTGGAGCAATAATGCTAAGTACCCCAGCGACTGTATAAAGTTTCAATTTACTATCTTCAAGATTCCTTACTTTGCCGTTTAAAGCCCCTAAATGTTGCTCAATTCTTACCAAATTTTCATCAATTCTAGGAAGCCTATCATTGACAATCGTTTCAATAGCCACCACTCTTTCTCTCAAGTCATCTCTATAATCTTGCAATTTCATT
>Ga0098052_1001315_pt1 | contig 15567 bp, 22 predicted proteins | sample 15_taG_FD_81591 | JGI IMG/M metagenome (GOLD analysis project Ga0098052, IMG submission 81591) | Marine viral communities from the Subarctic Pacific Ocean - 15_ETSP_OMZ_AT15312 metaG | ecosystem: Environmental > Aquatic > Marine > Oceanic | place: Pacific Ocean | collected 2015-01-18 | reverse complement strand
TCTTCTAGGACACTACTTTCTTCTCTAAGAATGCCAAGCTTATGCTGCATTTCCATACGTCCCTTCGGAGTCTCTACCAACTTGTCCAGGAGTTTGTCCCGCCGCTTTTCTAACCTGTCCATAATCTCAACTGCAGGATGGATACTAGTAGTAACAGACTCTGTCGTCAATACTCCATGCTCTCCTTGAGACTCACTCCTGCTATAGTCCCGCTTCTGGAAGTCTATACCATCCCCCGTAAGGTCGCCTTCCGACAAGATCATCATCGCGCGATTTTTATACAAATCAATTGTAGCAAGGTCATTTACTATAGCTATCTCTACAGGATTGCTGGGCTCTACGTCAAGGTGAAGGCAATAGTCTACAATCTTTTGTCGCATAAACATACCTTCTAATATACATGAACGACCTATGGGGTAGTTGGATACATCTCCTGCTACTAATTTCCCGTCTTCATCAATATCAGCTAAAGGGCAGTGCTTTTTAAAAGGGCACCGACTAAGCCCAGGACAAGTAATAGGCGCGACAGATTGAAGCCCTGTCCTTAAGTTAGCAGTACTGTTTAAAATCCGCCGCCGCTTACCAGCAGGAAGCGTGGCTAAGTAAGCATTAAATTCCGTATCCTCACTGATCTGAGTTAAGAATTCTTCTTTACTTACTTTCGTTAAAACAAACTCACTCATATTTGTCCCTGTCCCGAATGGTAGCATCACATTCTATTTCACAACTAGCACCAACGAGATGGAGTATGGCTTCAGCTAAACCTTCTTCATTTGAATCCGCAGAAATCATAAAGCTAAGACAAGTCACATTTCCTAACTCACTACCATCTTCTAATAATACATGAGTGCCGGCAGCAGTGCCATCACTTTTTATTTTCACTTTCATAATATTGCAACTCCTTTAAAATATAGTCAACTAAGGTTCTGACTTTAGTAGGAGCTGTGCCAATAGATCGAAGCACAGGGATCAACTTCTCCCACTCTCGCTCTTGCTTAAAAGCTTCATAAGTTGCTTTAGCATAGTGGCATCGTAGACCTCTTTGGGAGTGGTCTACGAAATATTTAAATCGATATAAATGAAAATCATGAGCATTAGGGTAACCCAGCTTGTGAAAATCATGACTAAGCTTGTAAAACTCTTGCATCAGCCCTCCTGAGAAAACATAAACACCCTTTATGCGGGGGGAAAATCCGTTTAATTATAATTTTGGGGAAATGAAAGGGGAAAGGCAGGGTAAGTTTCTTTATGTAAGGCTGGGAAAAACATACATAGCAGTGTGGTACTAGGTATAGATTAGGAATCATTCTAGGGTCCCCTCTGTGTTCGGAGCCCACCCCCCATCTTTTTTTATGGTTATCGTGCAATCCCGCACACCTTCTAAAGGAGATAATATGGCTGACACCACTGTGGTGATAGACACGGACACGGATACGGATACTGACACCGTCACCGATACCGATACCGATACCAGCGGTGCTGGTGTCTGCGATGAAGAAAGGGGGGACATCCTCCCATGGTAGAATAAGGGCTTCGGCCCTTTTTTTACGGTGTCTGTAGTATAGGCGTATACTACACATACCAATGGGCGACCCCTTAGGTCCATACTGATGCAGGGGAGACATACAGCTATGCTGGTATGCGGCTAAGAGACTAGCCGTTGCAACCCAACAGCATAGTGCATGTATGTCTGAGGCTAGGCTAACTATACCGTAGTGACAGTACGGTAGTTCTAGATTGCAGTGACAGTGCAGTCTGGAGGTTAGCGTGGATAAGCCAAGAAAAGAAACCACACCAGTCACTCACCATGACTATAAGCGAAGGTGGCGCAGGTGGCAGAGCGCAAGTTAATAGCCATGTCTATCGCATTCTACGGGGAGTACAGCGCGCTGTACTTAGCGTAGGCGAGAGATATGGTGCCCAGGGAAGGTCGTACCTACACCCTGTCCCTCACGCTTGTGAGGGAGAAAACTGTTCGGTTCACTGCCGGACTAGTGTGCCCTTGCTGTGTGTGTGCTTCGGCCAACACACAGCCTCCCCTCTATGGATACTAGGTCCATAAGCCTAGCATAGGGGAAGAGTCGCGAAATAAAGGGGTAGGCGTGTGAGGTAGCTCATGTATCGCCTATCGGTAGTAATAATGCAGTGCTTAAGGCTTTGCTGGCAAGACATAGGGTCTTGTTGGTACAGCAACGAAGCCACTATCGGTACGTCATACAGAGTTATTCTCGGACAATAGAGGTGTGTCTAGCCTGGACGCATACACTACTATAGGCAAGCCGTAGTAATGTATGTAGGATCAGCAGAAACCATCCTCTCCCTACTACAGGGTAACAGTAGTAAGTGGTTGGTAGCCACAAACCTCCCATATGGGGGGTGGGGAGACTTCGGTCTCCTTTTTTTCTATGGAACTCGCACAATACCGTGCAACACATAGGAGTTCTATCATGACCAGCATCGACAACCTCAGCCTCGACAACCTCAGCCTCAACAACCTCAACAACAAAATCAACGCCCTTGAGGCGCCCATCGACAGGTGGGAGCTGCTAGAGACGGTGGCCGTCTCAGGGGTCCCGTCCATCAGACGGTGGAAGGAGGTGGTCGATGAAGGCGCTCCAACGGCTGTACTAGTCGTGGCAGCCCGCCTGTTAGGCGGAGAAACCCCAACTATGCGGCAGCTGGCCGCAGCCTGCTGGGAGCACCAGGCCCGGCGGGATGAGGACTATACCTCCCCATGCCCTAACAAGGCATGGAAACATCTTCGGCCAGAAATGGTCGAGGAGGCCCTCGGCCTTATCCAGTACCTTCTCGGCGCCAAGCCAGAGAAGGTCTGGCGGAACTTGGACTCCCCCCCAGCCACTCCCAAGAAGCGGGCAAAGAAGCCCCTCAGTGTCCCTGAAGAATACAGGGAGCGGGTAATCGCCCGCATCGGTGCGAATGCGCTTTGCGCATTGGACAGGAGTGGACAACCAGGCCGAAAAGGGCTGTGGCTCCATTCTATGGGGCATCGTGCCGAAACGGGAGAACGGCTAGTCCCCGCCAGAGACTGGCGGAGGATCGATGGGGAAGTTTGCGTTTCAAGCGCAAGCAAGCCGGTATTCGGCAGACCGAAGATAGCTTTGTTGCTATTGGGGAAAGTCTCGGTTCTGCACGACCGGGACGCTTGGTCGGAGATCTGCCCGGTCTCTGGCCTTAGGGGCCGAAGAGCTGGCCAGAGATGGGGAAATTCATGCAGGGACGAGGGATGGCTCGTCCCTGCGGAATGCAGGGTCCTTGCCATTGCAGCGGAGGACCTCTCCACCGCTAGAGAGTGGTGGGGAGGAGCACTAGGGGACGTGCAATTCGTCCCCATGGGACACGTCCCATTCCAGAAATGGGATACGCATAGACACACAGAGGATGTCGATCTGCTGTGGGACATCCCCATAACAGAGGACTACGAGCCGCCTAATGGTTGGTAGTCTGTGTCCTGAGCAAGACATTAAACTGCTCCCTCTCCTTTTTCTTTCCTTTTTATTAGATGGCTTGGCGAGATGACTGGAGGCGAATGACTCGATGCCTTTTTTTTTACGGCTACCACCACAACCGCACATTCCGTGTATCCCGTGCGTTTTGCACAACCCTGCTCGGGTAGAGCTTGGAGTACTTATGTACAACTTCATCAATATCCTGTCCGCTGACCTTTCCACCCTTAGCCTCTTCATCGAGGCGAGTCTCGCAGTCGTAGCAGCTTGCTGCGCAGCGGGAGTCATCACAGCGACGACCATTGGTCTGATCGAGGGCCTCTGCGCTCTCGTGGACCGAGCTATCTGCGCAGACCCTGGCGTCTACGACGAGGACAACTGGTTCGTAGACGAGGTAGCTGAAGACCAGTCCTTGGCGACCGAAGATCTGTTCTTTGAAGAAGAGTTGGTCTTCGACCTTGAGGGGGAGGAGGGGGGGCCCACTGCTGAAGAGCTGCGGGAGCACTATCGGGCCATCTGGCCATTCCCAGAGGTGAAGGTTAATGATTGGCGGAAGAAGCCTAGCGTTGACCAGGCAACTGGAGTCACCCTGAAGAAGCCTAGCTGGCGGGATCGGGGCTCTTACCAGATGCACTTTGTAGCATAGGGTGTGGGGCTTCGGCCCCTTTTTTTACGGCAACAGCACAATACCGTGCACTATAATGGAGGTTGCTATGTCTAACAAAGATTTACTTACAGGAGCCCTGGTAGGGCTCGTCGCCTTGTCACTCGTCTGGGGGCCAGAGGCTCCTCTGTGGCAGCTTCTGCAGTTGTTCCTATGAACTGCAGATGCCTGGCTCGCCTTAGGAAGAGGCGAGCAACAAAATCTTGTGGTACTAAAGCCATAGCTTTGTATTGCGAGAACTGTGATGCCTTTGCTGGTTGGTGGAAGCCGGTCAGCCGGACAGCTATAAAGGTACTTAAGAGCAAGAGTAAGCCTGTGCCGCGTAGCAAAGGTGCAACGCAATTAAAGATGTTCTTGTAACATCTAAGGGGAGCTGTCCCCTTTTTTTTACGGTAACTGTGCAATACCGCACGCCAACAATGGAGGTTACCATGTCCAACGCTACCACTACCGTCGTCGTCGAGACCATCACGATCACCGAGGCCCTCGTCGACGGCCTGAGCCTTAAGGCGAAGTTTGTCTTCTTGACTATGGTTGGGGAAGAGGTGAGCTCAGAAGACCTTGGACAGCTGCACGACAACAAGCAGATCACCGATCAGGATCTTGAGATCTTCATCGATGCTATGGGCGGCTATGCTAAGGAAGAAGAGGTCACAACCTATACCATGGGCGGCTATGTCTTTGACTGCGAAGCAGGCAGCCCCTTGGCAGGGACCGAAGTCTGTCCCACGACTGTCGAGCAGCTGAAGCTCATCGTAGCAGCGCAAGCAGAGGAGATCTTCCAGCTGAAGCTTGCTGCAGGGAACTACCGTCGTCCCAGCAAGGTGCGTGGTGAGTCTGCTGAGGCAAAGCTGCTGTCCTATACTGGTGTATGGGATGAGCTGGATGCGAAGAGCAAGGAGGTCGTCAAGGTGATCCAAGCTAATACAGGCATGAGTGTCACAGAGGACGGTATGAGCCGTGTTGTGGCCTTCACAGATGTGTGCTGGGGATACAATCACAAGTTCTGCTTGAACTTGATGCGGCACCTGTACCGGAACATTAAGCAGATGGGTCCACGCTTTGCCAACGTGGCCTATGACAAGGAGAGCAAGACTCTCACCATTACTACTCGCTAGTAGTGTGGCCCTACGGGGCCTTTTTTTCTATGGGGACAACTAACACCCCATAGGAGATAACATGTTAAGAATGATGCTAGTAGTGTTAATGATGGCTGGATGTGGAGCAGAGAAGACCGAGATCCCGGCAGGGACATTAACCTTTGTAGAAGAGAAGCTTGACCTTTCCGCATGCGCGGAATGTGTTGTAGAGATCCCTGATGACGCTGTACATGTCCAAGTACAGTACTGTGGAGATACTTGGTGCCAGCCCGCAGGATATGACTGGCGCGCTAAAGAGAGCACTAAAGAGTTAGTGTTCGAACCCAACGAATTTGAAGTAGTTGTTAGCTACTTCAACTAAAGCATAGCCTGGCAACAGGCTTCCTTTTTTTTCTATGGCCAAAGGGCCATAACTAAAAAGGAGAAAACTATGCTAGGTACTCTAGTGCAAACAGATGGTGTGAAAGTAGTGATCCAAAGAGGCGTCGTTCAGATCAAGAGAACGAAGCTGACAATCCACAACTCGTCGATAACAATCGATTTGGAAACAGAGACTGCTGTAAGCATAAGCAAGGGGAGGAAAACTATTCTCTTTGGCGACAAAAGGATTGTGACAGAAAGCTCTGTAAAATATGCAGACGAAGCACTACACATAGAAGGCAAGGTGCTGTCAACCAGGGGGCCTGTCATCATAACAATCTAAGGGGAAGGCTCTTCGGAGCCTTTTTTTACTTTTATGGAACTCGTGCAGCTATGACTCGATGCCGATGATTAGAGGCACTTGACTCCGCAGGGGGCTCCGTAATGATGCGGGCAACCCAAACCAAAGACTAGAGGCGCTCGGGGCTTACGCCCTCGCTGCTTCTGTGAACTCCAGACAGGAGACCAAATGAACATTGTGCTTGAAACTATGAAGGTCGAGGCAGGAATCCTCGCAACACTGAGCCGTCTGACTGCGGAAGATGTAGCGAACCACTTGGGATTCGCAGTCACCACACCTTGGGTCCTATCCGCCGCCCTAGAAGGGATGCAGGAGCGAGGCGAGGTCAGCATCTCCGCAGTAGAGGACCTGCCCTTTGGGCAAGAGCTTGTTTCCGTCCTAGAGATTGCTCAAGAAGAGAAGGAGGTCAGCAATCTTCTCGCGAGCCAAGAGCTTAGCATCAACAGTGCAGAGCGTCGTGCTCTGTATCTCCCATCCATTCAGCTCACTGTGTCTGAGCTGGTCTCCAAGCCTGGCTTCGACAAGGTCAGGTACCAAGACGACATCAAGCCAGCAGGCCTCCTTGCCCGCATCGTGGAGGATATCACCGGCAAAGCGCCAACCAACCCCGTGTGCCTTGAGGTGCATAACTGTTTGCCAAACATCATTGATGAGAATGACAAGGACACTGGGATACAGTGGCCTATGGACTCCGCTCATTACAGAACAGTCTTCAAAGACCAGGGCTATCTCTGGTGTGAAGACAAGATGGTATGGAACATCGGCGAGGGGGTGCACCAGCACCCTGTGACTAAAGAGAACTTGGTCAAAAAATATTTTCAAGCAGCGCTTGGGAAGGCTATCGACTGGCTCTCCTACCATCGCCGGCACAGAGCTCCTTTGGAGCCTGGGGGGTTCATCAAGGTGAACTCCGTAAATGTCCAGCTTACAGGGCTTGGTAGTGACGGGGCAGGGTTCTATGACCCCAAACATCCTGACACAGCCCATCTCATGGGGCGTGCCTGCCAGGGCACTATCTGCGTGATCCAGGAAGATGAGGAGCATCAGTGGAAGGTCTTCATGTTCAAGGGCGTCTGGGTGCCCCGTGAAGGTCTTAACGACAAGCTCCCAGAAGGGGAGCAGAGTGCTTTCTGGCCAGACAGAGAGCAAGTCAAAGGCACCCAGAAGAAGGCAGTCCATGCAGTAGTTGATGCTGCTGGTCGATGCCACCTCGCAGGCAAAGGCTATGTAGGACTGCTCAGGGTCAAGCGGTCTTGGGGACGTGTGTCAGCATGCTTCCAGAACCTCCAGTTTGTTGGGCCTACTCGCGGTTCAGACTTCGTATCCTATGTCCAGAACAAGAGGATAGTGAAGGGCCTCCTAGAGAAAAAGGTCAGTAAGGCGATAGCCAAGCTGAGTGCAGAAGGATCGGACGGATTGGTAGCGCATGCTGTCAAGTCTGACCCTAACCTAAAAGAGGTGTACGAGCTAGTGTCTAAGGTGAATGCGAAGCTCCCTGAAGAGCATCGCATTAACCCTCTGAGCATGGAGATGTTCAAAGGGAAAGTCGAAGACAGCCTAGCACGACGCCTCTGGAAGATAGCACAGGGTGGCGGCATCCGAGGCAGATACCCTATTACTCTGGTGGACAAAGAACTCGCTGCTGGCGAATGTGTCGTATCAGGCTACAAGCCTGGCTCGAAGCTTGCTGCTTGGCGCAACCCTATGATCTCAGCTCAAGGGCTTGTAGTTCTTGAGGTCATCAGGGCCTCTAACCGGCATCGGGTAGATGGCAAGACAGTCCCCTATGTCATCTACATGTCCCCCCGCGACCTCATCACTAAAATGCAGGGTGACGACGATGGAGACGAGGTTGGTATCACCGACGATGAGGACGTGATTGCTCTTTGGGAACAGCGGATTACCAACCGCGTGTACCACTTTGAGCCAGACGGTGAGAAGATGGACGACATGGCGCTGTCCACTGCCGGGAGGAAGTATATGCAGACTGACCCCAAAGGGCCAGTTGGGCAATGTACTATCATGCAGGCCCAGCTATTAGCCGTGGGCGACAACCATGGTGCTATGGCCATGGCAGTCATGATCCAGGAATGCTTGGACGCCGCAAAGAACAAAGTACGGTGGAGTGATATCTATCGTGCTGCGGACTTGCGAAACTGGCATGTGGACGAGAACGAAGAAGTTCATATCCATTACAAGGACGAGAACGGGGACTGGCTCACTAAGAACTTCCTTTCGAAGAGCAAGTACGAGGATGCCCCTCAGTACCCACAGGGTTTTCCTATGGATCGCATAGAGACCTTCTTGAACCAGCGCTTGGCTCGTTTCAAGTGCTATCGGGGGGGGGAAGTCTGGATGTATCCATTAGGTTGGCGCCGGCAGGAAACTCTCAGTGGGAAGAAGCTCCACAAGAAGATAGCCGTAGACAACTGGATCCCTGCTGGAAACAAACAGGGAGGGTACAAAGGTGGGAACTGGGTGCACCTAGCTCACGACCTGGCCATGGAAGCCTATCACAAAATCTCAGCAGCCCTCCTGAAGGGCGTAGATGAGTTGCGTGACTCACACCTCATCTACAAGCTCCTAGAAGCTCGTGGTGTACATTTGTCCCCGCCAACTACTCCTTACTCAGAGTACGAGGCAGGGTTGCGTGTTAAAGCTGGCCTTACTGGCTATGGCAAGCAGATGCGGCGCACAATGGGCAACTCTGCTATCTCTCGGGAACAGGCCTCTAATGAGCTTGCAATGCATGGTCGGTTGTTTAACGACATCCTGTCACGATGTAGTGTGGAAGAGCTCGCAGAGATCTGGTACAGGGAGAGCACGGAGATGTGGCGCTGGAATATCAAAGGCACCTACTATTACTCCAAGACACAGCCTAAGGGACAAAAGGCACGGCAGGTCAATAAGCCAAAGTATGGGTTTAGAATCCTAACCTTGGCTAATAGCGCACTGCTAGAAGCTATTGGGGTGGAAGTAGAAGGAGACTGCAAGTACTTCTTGCCCACAAAAGAAGAGGTTGCTTCTAACCAGCCTATTCGGGCAGACCGGGTGGCTGCATACACTCTGAGACAGGAAAACCCTTACCGGTTCCTGGGACAGCTCCTGTACTGCGACACAGGACATTCTAAGCACATCAAGGATGAGAACGGTGCCTCGACACCTCTGCATGCTTGCGAGTGCTGCAAGAAGGCTCTGACAGATAGAGTGATTCGGCTCTATCGAAAGAGCCGGACTGCTAAGGAAGCAAAAGAAGTCAAGGCGCTTGTCCGCAAGATGAGCACTAATGAGCACCAGTTTATAGTCGAGACTTTCGAAGACTTTGACAACTACGAAGACATGTCCGAAGACTAGTAGGCGAGGGTGCTGACGCACCCTCTTTTTTTATGGCAATCAAGCCATAGCTTAGAGTAACACTATGCGTAATGACACCCCAATGTACATCTACCGAGTTGTCGGTGTCGACGACAGCGTAAACTTCTACTTCAATGAAACCATTGACGAAGCCCTTGCGGAAAGCGACGCGGTAGGGGTTGAGACAGATTTTTGGACAACAGTCAGCCCTGCGGAGTGGCTGAAAGAAAGCGGAGAGGGAACTACTCACTTCTCCCCAAATGACTTCCCGGAATATTTCCCAGGCGTCTGCTATGCTACAGTAGTCAAGTGCCTGGAAGAGATCCAGATAACATCTATGTCCTTTGGGCTAAACCCGGAATATATCCGGGCTCTTGCAGAAGCGAAGACGGCGATGGAGAACCTCAGGAAGTTTTGCTGATCTTTGAGGGGCCTGCTGACGCAGGCCCTTTTTTTTTGAGAGGAGAACTCCCTCTCAGAGACCCCTGGGTGTTGCAGGACACCAGGCGGAGCCTCCCCCTTTCCTTCCTGCATTTTATGACTGGAGGCCATAATGGCTGCCAACCTGACTACTACTCCTGCTCCCGCTCCTGCTGACCCCAACATTGGGGCTATCAAAGCAGTGTACAGCTTTGAGACTAACTGCATGTATATGCTAGGAACGTTGAGGAGCGTGCAAGGGCGGACCTTCAACGTGCGAATGCAATACCCATGCTCGGGCAACTTCTTCTTTCTCATGCGAGAGGGCCACTGGGCATTTGCTTGGGCAGTGGCTCGGCGCCTGTTGGGAGAGGCTCTTCGCGAGCCAGTGCCTGTTCCCCGCCTGCAGCAGATGTTGCAGCTGGAGATCATGGACGAGTTCCCCCTCCCACGAAACATGCGATAAGGAGGAAGAGCCCTTACGGGCTCTTTTATTTTGTGACAGTTGTCATTCCGGCAACTCTGGAGGTACTTATGAAGTATCGTGTTTTCTTCGGCGTTGTCGTGCCGGTCCGTGCACAGAGGCCTGCAGACTCAAGGAAGGCAGCGAAAACTGCCAAATTAACTCGTTTGATGAAGAAGGAGAAATGATGGAAAAAGAAGCTGTGCGCGGGGAGATGGCCAGGGCCTTAGGGGGAGCCATCCTAGGACTCAGTGTTCTTGTCGCACTGTATATGTGGCTAGGCCCAGAGGGCCTAGACCTGGTCCTCTCATTGACCATCTATCTCTTGATCCCAGTACTCCTAGCGTCTTTGGCGATAGGGTTGATCTCCTCTGCGGGGGTGAGGTTGATCTGGAACAAGCGCCTCGGGAGTATGGTACGAGAGCGACTGGATGCAAACAAAAGCATGCAACCTCTCCCTGCATAGACAACAGAGAGCCCTTATGGGCTCTCCTTTTTTGTGACAGCATGCCGTTTTGGCTGTGTCTAACCTAGGAGAAATACCATGAGCGACCTAACAATGTCAGTCAAGAACGCCACCCTGTACCTCGGCGATATGCCAATGGTTTCCTTTGCAAACGCAACCATCGAAGACCTAGGGGTGAGCCTCCCAGAGGTCCACCAGCTGAGAAACGGAAACTTCGCCCTCAAGTTCCCAGACTCGATGTTCCAGCGGAACCGGACGAGCCAGCAGATCCAGGAAGACAATGCCTTGCGAGCTCACATTTGCGTCCGCGTGATGGACGCCGTGAACAAGGTCTGCTCGGCCCCTGGCCTCTCCTTCCAGCTCCAGACCTACCGAGACCGTAGGTATCTCCTCTCGCCAGCCTTGTTCTTTGAGAACCCTGAGGCTGTGCAGGTCGCCGAGACCCCTGCTGCCGACAAGAACACCTCGGATGCTGGAAAGTACATCGCATGGTGTGCGGAGATGGGGGCAGCCCCAGCCGAGATTCCTCCTGTCATCGAAGCGATGGGTGACTCCATGAAGATGGCATACTACGCCGGGCTCTGGCGAGCAGCTGAAGCCGGCGACCTGCTCGTGGAAGGGGCGGAAGAAGAGCTGGAAGGAGAGACAGCGCAGGAAGGTATCGATACAAGCGCCATGTAGTTCTAGGACTCCCTTATGGGGAGTCCTTCTTTTATGAAGAGTTGTTAATCCTAACAGCTCGATCAGGAGTGACTATGTCTATTCGTTCACGTCTTGCTGGGTACCGTACTATCTTCGCTGATAGCTTTGCTTCCCTCTCTCCAGAGGCTAAGTCTCTTGTTGATGGTTTTCGCGCTGGTCGGCGGGGCGAGACCACCATTACCATCTTTAATCAGGAGGTTCAGTACTTTCCTGACTTCAAACTGGTCGAGATCAATGGGGAGTCTTTCCTGTATAAGGGTGCAGATATCTATACTCTTGATAAGGTTCTCATAGGGAACTCTGATACATATCTCAAGGACTTGGAGTCGGTCGCCCTTGAAGCGACCGCTCCTACTAAAGAGCCTGAGAAACCTGTTGAAATGTTTAGTGTGTGGGCTATCTGGTATGGCGATGACGAGATACAGATAGACCTAGAGTCTAGTCCCGTGCTGGGTGGTGCTTGTTTGTACAGTGCCATGGACTGTGTTCATCAACATATGAATCGGGCTCATCCTGAGCGGGAATACACAGTGGTTTGGCGTTCTAATCTAGATCCTACAGAAAAGTACTCTCGTATCTTTAACAAGATACCTAGCCGGGGGAAAGACCTTATAGACATGCTTACTAGTTCTAAGCCGCCCAAGAAGCATACTACTATCTATAAGGTACAAGGAGCGGTAAAGGCAAGCACGATTAAACAACACCCTGTAGTCTATACTGAGTCTGAGATCTACACCGGTGGGTGTATTGAAGAGCTTGAACAGACTGTGTTGTTTGAGTTGAATCGCCCCAAAGAAGACGTCGAGATGCGGTACTGCTGGTCTAAGACAGGTGGTGGGTTTAACTACAGTGACTGGTCTTTCAAGCGGCCATGTACTTTTACCCTTAGCGATGCAAAAGTTTATGACACGGCATGGATCTCTGGCGCAAAGGTCTATGGGCTAGGCCCAGCACCCAAACAGCCTACTACTGCCTACTAGGTGAAAGGAGTCATATATATGTCTATCTATTCCAGAGTCTCTGGCTACTTCGATAAAGGTTCTCCAGCAGCCAAAGCTGCCGTTGACGGCTTTCGCGCTGCCTGTCGCGGAGAAGACACAATCACAATCTTTGGACAAGAAATTCAGTACTACACTGGATTCCACTTGGTCAAGATCAACGGCAACCCATTCCTCTATAAAGGGGATGGACTGTATGACTTGGAGAAAAACTCTTTAGGAAACGCTGATGCTTATCTGAAAGAGATGGCCGCTTCGAAGGCGGCCACTCCTCCTGAAGAGCCTGAAGAGATGTTTAGCGTATGGGCTGTAGGACCTCAGTGCACCCTCTCCACAGGGCATACAGGGAAGCTTACGAGTCCCAAGTTTAGTGGTACCTCTTTGGAGGGTACCGTAAACGATCTGCACCACTGGATGCGAGCAGAGTGCCCAGGAATCTCGGAGTACGCCGTTGCTTGGTGTACTAACCTAGACCCCACAGAGAAGTGCGGGAGTTGGTTTGTAGCTTGGAGTGAAGACCTCTACGGCAACTGTACTCCTTGCGTAGAGGGACCAAACTTACAGGCCCTGGTGAAGATTATCAAGAGTCGCCCAGGACAATGCGGAGCCGACATTTTGTGGCGCTCCAGCCTGAGTCCAGCAACACAAAGGTATGTTGAGGAGGCTTCTGTTGAGGAGTCTAACAACAATGTACTGGTCGTGTACAAAGTGATGGGCTATAAGCCACTCACCAGGCAGGCCTCTGACATCTACACTAGCACTCACCTCCGAAAGTTAGAAGAGCTGGTAGCAGATGAGCTGGACTGTAAGGTCGAAGAAGTGGATATGTATTACCGCTGGGCTGGGCCGGCAGATTGGCCCGACTACACAGAGTGGACTTCTAAGCGTCCAGAGTAATACCTAGAGTGCTTAACAGCACTCTCTCTTTTTTGAACCTATAGAAGGAGGCATTATGCCTACTACAGAGGACCTGCTTAAGTACTTCTTGGAGAATAGGGCCTGGTCAGCCAAAGCTGTCTCGAAAGACCTCGACTGCTCTCAGAAAGAACTCATGGAGTCAATCGGAACCTTGTACTCCTCAGAAGAAGAATACTCCTCAGAAAAAGGGGTTCTGTTCACGACACGGGGCCTGAGCAAGCTTGGATGTATCAAGCTCCGACGCCAGATCACCTCAGAGTCCATCAGAGAGGGCAAGGAACATGTCTTCGGCCTCTTCTCCCCTGTGCCTCTAGCCACAATACCATTAGTTTGGGTGCCACAGGAATATGCCGATGCCACTAAGAGTCTCTTAGCAAACCATTTGGAGGGAATCCATTTCACGAGGACCTTGAGCTGCCGTCCCGACGAGGACCAAGTAGTGTCAACAGAGGAGATGGTCGCCTTCATAAAGGGTCCGAATTCGAGTCCTTGTTCAGGCTAGGCTAGGCTAGAGAAGAGTAGACAGCTTAGCTATCGGAGCAATATATGTTCAAAGACATGAAGTGTCTTGTTTCCGTTACCCGAGGCCATAAGCTTTATGGTCATAAGGGAAACTCCTCGCGCGAGGGTTTGGAAAAGGTGAGACAACTTAGGCAAGACACTGTCTGGGTCGCCGGCACTAACCTAAACGGTTCCAGCATCTCTCTTAGAAGAGATGCACAGTGCTACTACGTCTTTATAGAGAACACCTACCAACACTCTGTTCAGCTGGTCAATACCAGTAGTAAGGCTACTAGTCTTATTAAGCGGAAATTCTTCAACCACTACCACTACTAAGGGAGTCGCATGACTACCAAAACACGAGCTTGCACTTGGGGTTTTACCTCAGGTCACGCCAGAGTCCTTGGGACGGCGCAGATCCATGACAATGACAATGCCACATTCGGCCAGGAGGCAAAGCCATTGCCTACAAGGATTACAGGCCAGAACCTAAAGTTGTGGGCCTATAGGTGGGATATGGCAACAGGCGATATCCAGCGAGAGCGAATCGCTAATGCCTATCAAAGGGCTTACCGGTCCTTCAAGCCAGAGAATGACGACGAGTGGGCTTGGGCCGCTGAGCTAAGCATAGTGGTGGATGGGTATGTAACGCTCCGAGACTAGTACATCCAAACTATAAGAACTCTCCCCCTAAAGGAGAGTTCTCTTATATATGGCGGCCCAAGAGTACTCTCAATACCCTACAAGGTATATATACCTTCACTACCAGGTGTGCTTTACAGCCCACCTTTTTTATTGAGATGCCTGGCCCCGATAGGGGCTTCACTTCCTCTTTTGTTACTACACAACATGACTGGAGCCCCCGATAGGGGGCACTACTAATTAAAATACCCCGATAGGGGTATATACTGAACAAAATAAGCCCGAATAAGGGCTTAATATAAAGCCTCGCGGGAAAACCGCGAAATAGTAAAAGGTTCACCCCGACAGAAACTTAATTTTCTGCTCTAAGTTGTTGAAAACAGGTAGAGCTAAAAATGCCCCATAAATGGGCCTCGCGGGATTAACACTGAACAACCAGTGGGAAAACTAAAGATTTACTAACATATCTAAAAGAATTAAACCAATTCGGGAAAATATAAACTAAATAAAGACAAAATTATGGTATAAAGTTTGAAACTTTCCAAAAAACTGCCAAAATGGAGGGGACTCCTAACCCCCTTCAAACCCCTTTCTAACCCCCTTCATACCCCTTCATACCCCTTTTCTAACCCTTTTTCAGACAGCTCAAATCCTTTTCTAGCGCCTTTTTACATGCTTCTATTCAAGTTAGACACCAGATCTAACAATTATGAAAAGCCCCTTTATGTAATAACAGACACTTAGGGGACTGGTTTTAAAGACCAGTCCCTAAAAAGGTAAGTCAACTCCCAAAACCCTTTGTTGGAGAGCCTGAATGGAATTCAGAGTACCAGGCAGTTGTTATATCGTCAATGGTCATCGTGAGTACTTGTATGTGAGTACTACAGAGAAGTGGTATCGTCGTGTAGTTGGTCGTTGGTATGAGTGTAGTAAGCCTAAGCTTATTAATGTTCTTAAAGTGGTATCTGTTGTACCTATTAGTGTATATGGTCTTCTTCAGGTTGCAGACCGCATAAGTGGTGACCAGTTGTGATGCGCGCCGGCTATAGGGCCGGCTCGCTTAATCAAACGGAGAACAAATGAAGAGAAGTACAGTATCTATTACAAGAACCTCAACAATGGTTGAACTAGAGTTCAGTGAGCTTCTGGTTGGC
>Ga0098052_1001311_pt1 | contig 15592 bp, 15 predicted proteins | sample 15_taG_FD_81591 | JGI IMG/M metagenome (GOLD analysis project Ga0098052, IMG submission 81591) | Marine viral communities from the Subarctic Pacific Ocean - 15_ETSP_OMZ_AT15312 metaG | ecosystem: Environmental > Aquatic > Marine > Oceanic | place: Pacific Ocean | collected 2015-01-18 | reverse complement strand
TGGGTCGCGTCTTCCATTCGAAAATATAGGGGCATGGCAAGATTTCGCACCACCACGGCATAGTGGTGTCCTTGTTGGATCGTCTGGTAAACCGATCCTGTGAGGGGTTCCTTCGGTATTCGTTCTACTCGAACTTTCTCCAGGAAATTATCCTGTAGTAATCCAAGCATCATTACATCTGAAGATTCCAGAAGAAATGCAAATTTCTCAATCTTGTGTGTTTGGCTCAGGTCACCTAAATCGTGTATGAAAACTGAAACGGCTCTTTTGGTTTCTTCCGAGACAGAGAGTTGAGCCAACAAATCGGCTATCGAAGAAAGTCTCATCTTTTTTATGGAGTACCGGGAGAGATCACACACAAATGAAAACATTACTGCTAATCATCCTATTAATGGGGGGAGGGGAGATTTACCAAACACGAGAATGTTTGGTGTGCGGCAGTTGGGTTGAGATAGAATCCGAGATGTTCATTTCGATCTCACCCGACGGCACCTATCGATGGGAGCAGTACGGTGTGTTTGAGGAAGGATCTTGGTCAGTGCGAAAGCAACGTTTAATATTCACATCCACTAAGAATCAGTTGGTTTTTTTGTTCCATCGAAGTCGAGACTTTCTTTTCACGGAGGACGTCAAAAAGAGAGTCAAAAAGTGGGTTCCGTATCAATAGTTGTGCCAAACTTCAAATTGATCTCCAAAAGATCCCACGACAACGATCCGCTTTCCATCATGGTGCTTAATGTATTTGTTGTGGATCTTGAAAAAGGGATTCCCCCAATCGAGAGAGTTTTTTGTGCTGCGGATTTCAAAGTTGATTCGAATTGTGCCGAAACCGGATGATTGCGGTGTTGCCAGGAGTATTTTCTCCTTAGAGAGCTTCATCATCGCGACCAGGAACCTTTCTCCTTGCCAATAGATGTTACTCCCTAGACAATGGAATAGAAGGGTACACAATCCCTCTGCTTTGGGATCGGGACAGAACTTTAAAATGTCTTTGGGGGTTTGCATTTGAGAACCGGGTATCCAGAATGTAACACTCATTAAAATCTCCTATTTTCTACCAACACTTGTGAAATTGAGTATTCGAACATTTGAGGTCAGAAATGCAAAGGTATATGTGCCAAGACTTACATAGGGGGTTGGGGCGAAGGAATTTTTACTCTGATGATAGAGAGATGTTGTTATCCTTTTTTAATCTACAAAAGAGCGATCACCAAATTCTTTTTGAGAAAGTCTTTCATGTGTGCGGATTTTTGTATCAACAGAACCATCCGATTGTACTGGTAGCCGTTAAAGATCCCCGGTACAAGTCTTGTGTTTTGTGTTTTGAATTTCGACTCTCCGTTTTTATTTCCCGGAGAGTTTGCGGAACAGCACCACAGAAGTCATATATTAAAAGGTTGTATCGGAAACTTCCTTCCGAATTTGAAATTCACCCCCACCACTACATTTGTCAAACATTTAGCGGAGAGGTCTTTCGACCAGAGATTTAATGAGATTAGCAGTCTACGATGGTTCAAGCTGGAAAACTAACAGGTCAATGGACGGAGCCATGACCGCGTTAGGAAACAGGTTTTCGGTCTCAAAAGAAGCCCTACGAGATCCCCTCGGTGTCTTATTGAGTTGGGCTTCTCAGGTTTTAGAAGGTACCTCTGTAGGGTGTCGGTATATCCTGGGGGTGCCGATCACCACGGATCAACTCCTAATTGGAGATCTTCGAGTTGATTTTATCTTTCTTGAGGTCGTGCACCAGGACAACCTCATTGAATATCAACCACGGGGATCGGAGCTATTCGAGTTTTACCAAGAACATGTCAATCATGCGATGATGGTGGAGACCTCGAAAGTTACGGACTCTTTTTTGTGTTCATGGATCCCTCAATGATTCCCCGACTGTTTTGAAGCAACCCTTCCAGAAGAGAAAGCTTGTGCTTGCAAAACTGAAAATCTCTGTTTTCGTCAGGGCAGTCACAAAAGAATCCAAGCTCTGTCAAATCGGCTTGCCTTGTGGAATCCCCCTTCCACAGGTATGAAACACAACACCCCCCGAAACCATTAAACAACAAGTGGAGTTCGGCTTTCCCCACGGTGTCCCGCAACATCTGCTCTGCTTTGATCTTTCTCTTCCTTTGCCGATAGACCTTCTTGGGTTCTTCATTGCTTTCCAGAATCTCCGAGTGAGACTTCCACAACTCTAAAGCACTCTTTAGAATCTCTCGAAATGATTTTAAGTCAAACGCACCAACGGTAGTAATCTTCATCCTTTAACCTCAACCGACATTAAACAAAATGACTTTGTACTTTGATACACATCCTGTCCCACGGATAGAAGACTACCTAACAAAATGCCAGGAGGCTGGCTTCTTAAATGAAGAACGTGTTCTCCGTGCATTAATGAGAACACAATTTCTATCTTATGAGGGAGGACAGGGGATTTTATTAATGGAGATCAATGGGAAATTGTGGGTTGGATTTGTGGGGACTTCAAAAGTAGAGGTTTTCAGTAGCAATGAAGGGATGTCTGTCCCACAGCACATGTCAAGATTCACTGCCGAAGTAGAAGCTCAAAAAGCTGTGGAATCCAGAGATGGATTTTTTTATTGGTCTTGAGGACTCGCCTTCAACTCCTCAATCTCTTTCTTGAGTCGAGCGATCTCTTCCAAGGATTGTTGTTCTTCTTCCTCGGGATTCAACTCCTCAATCTCTTCCTGAGTTTCTTCTTCCTGCTGAGGTGTGTCGTCTTCTTCTTGAGCAATGACTTCGACGGTAGTGAGTTCGTCTTCCGGCAAGGATTCAAATACCGGGGCTTCTTCTAAAGCCTTTTGACGAAGTGTTTCAATCACCGCTCCGTACAATTCCGTGTATCGAGGATGTGTGGAGTCTTGTTGGTAGACATTCCTCAACAGGAATCCAGAGATTTCATCTACATTGCGGAACCCACCCCAGCTAATGGAACCATCTTGTAGAAACGTAACGTGAGGAGGGGTTTTTTGTTCTTGACTCATCTGTTTTTTAATTCCTTTGAGTTTTTGTTGCCTTTTCATTTGGCGAGAAACATTTTTATTCTGCCGAGATTTACTTTTCTTTTTCCCCATCGCGAAAAAGGTCTCCTTTTTTAACTTTCTTACTACCATACAAACGAAGTTCACATTCGGGAAAAAAATGTTGCACCTTATTCTACCCACAGATAATCCCACTGTTCCCTTCGTCTCTGCCCGTTTGAGTTCCGTGGAGGAGATCTTCGAGACAATACAGTCCGTTCATCCCCAGATCTCAAAAGAGAGAGTCTCCCAATATTTTCACCGCTTCCAAGAATCCTCTCATCGCGGCGTTTTCGATTCCTTTATTATGGGAAGCATGTCGGGTTACTTCTTATGGGACAACCAATATCAGATAAGGGAGAAATGCTATCAAGCCATTGTTCGAAATGACGCATTGTCATTGGCTGAGAAGAATTGTTGGGATCTTTGGATCAAGACATATGCCAGACAGAAATTCGTCATTCTAGATCTAGGAAAATTTCGATGAGTGTTTTTTTGCTTCGAAGTGGGGTCCGTCGGGAATTGTTTTCGATGTCCGAGTTAACAACTGCGTTGTACGACCTTCATCCACACCCTCACATTTTTCTTGAGCTGTATCTACAGAGATTTTTCTACGCTCATCACCAAGGATTAGAGTGTGAATTTATGACAGGTCTACATGCTCGAATCTGGTTGTTGAAAAATGTGACTCCGAAGGGAGATCTTCTACTGTTTGCAGATTATGATCTTGATGATGGAGAGTTTGATAAAAGGCGTCAATGGATGGAAATCAACTGCAATTACCATCGCACATACGTGGCAATTCGAGTGCATAAGACTAAGATTTGGAGATGTGTCAGTAGTCATGGCCTGAAATAAAAAAAAGGCTCTCTCCAGTTTCCCAGAGAGAGCCTTTTTGCTAAGGATCAGAACAATCAGTAATAAATGATTATCACGACTGTTGACCGACTGCTGTCCAGGTCACGGAAGCTTCCGTACCTGTGTTGATGTAGAGAATGGGTCCGGTTAGCTCCATGAAGAGGGAACCTTTACCATATCCACTGCTATCCGCAGGAGTGGAAGTACCCCAACCGATTCGGGCTTCTTTAGCTCCTGTTTCGGTCTCGGAAGCACCGAGGATGATGGAGTCTTTACCCGCATCCAAGGACATCTCATTTGCGGTACCCGATTTCACGGTGACAGAGGGTCCAGAAGCAGCACTGGCACCCAAGGTCATCGCAGAAGCGAAAGTCTCACCGAGAGAGATTGTACCATTGGTAGCAGCACCTGTAGCAGCACCCGCGTCCAGGGTGACGTTACCACCATTGGCTCCACCACCACCGTTGGTGTTGTCACCACCAGTACCAGCGTTAAGTTGTAGGTCGCCACCGATTCCAGCACCAAGAGTAGCAGAGGAAGCACCACCGTCTCCAGCGAGGACGGAAGCAGCACCACCTGCACCAGCAACGTTGTTGCTATCTGCGGCACCACCGACTCCGGCACTGTTAGTGACAGTACCACCTGCACCACCGGGGTTGGAAGCGTCTGCGACGGTACCAGCACCACCAGCAGCAGAGAAGCTATGTCCAGCCTCTCCCGTAGCGGTGTTTGCATCGAATGCGAGGGACAGACTGTCATCCATTTGGATGGTCACGTCAGCAGCGAAATCCCAATTCCATTGGCTGGAGCCATTGTCCCAACTCATGGAAATGTCATCACCGTCACCAAAGCTCAAGACGATTCCATCGTTAAGTTGAGCGTTGCCACCGGAAATCAAGACTTCTCCACTAGAGAAGGTTGCACCAGCAGAAGCGGTCAACGCAGCAGTAGAAACATCCAGACCGGCAGTTGCATCAACATTACCACTGAAGGTAACTTGACCGGAACCTGCTTGGGTAATAACGGTGTTGTCAGTAGCGTTACCGAGGTTGATGTCAGTACCATCGACAGAGCAAATGCTGACCGTACCTTTGAGGACTCCGTTACCTGCTTCGATGAAGACGGCTCCACCAGCACCTTGAGTACCGCCAGAGGCTGCGCCTCCGGTACCACCTGTCAGATAGACATTGCCACCTGCACCAGCGGTTTGACCCGTTGCACCAGCACCACCAGTACCACCGTAAAGGTATACGGTACCACCAGCGCCACCATCTTGGGCAGAAGCGGAAGCGGCTCCACCAGTACCCGCATAGTGGGACTGATCACCACCACCAGCACCAGCAGTGTCTGCATCCGCAGCAGAACCCGTACCGGATTGAGTGAACCAAGCTAGGCCCATGGTGCCGTCACCCGCAGTTTCAGCTTTACCTAGAAGCTCAAGTCTTCCATCAGTAGCGTTGTCAAAGCTCAAGGAGAAGTCTTTGCCAGCACCAAAATACAGAAGATCATCATCTTCCATGATAAGATCCACACCATTGAGAGATAACTCTTTGGCGGAAGCATCAAAGATCATGGTGTCCGAAGCGGTATCACCATAGAACCACACGTCGAAAGAGTTGGTTCCGTTACCAAACTTGAGGACGCTATCATCAGCGGCAGCAAGAATGTCCAGATCCGTTCCGTCCCAAGAGATGGTAACGTCGTCTCCATCACCAAAGCTCAAGAGGTCGGAATCTTTCAGTTGAAGATCAATTCCGTCGAAGTCCATCTTGTCAGCGGAAGCATCGAAGGTGATGAGTTCGGATGCGGTGTTACCGTACCACTTCATATCGAAGGAGTTAGTTCCGTTACCCCAACTCCACGCACTGTCATCAGCAGCGGCCAGGACATCCATGTCGGTTCCATCCCAACGCATGTCGATGTCATCGCCAGTACCGAAGTACAAGCTGACACTGTCTGCCATGTGGACAGCGGAAGCAAGGTCAAGACCTTTGTCGAAGTTGGCGTCGATGCTGATACCAACAGAACTTCCAGCGCCACCGTTGGTGGCACCTTCCAAGAGAACACCGTAGATGTCAGTGGCATTAGACAGCGAAGTCACACCACTGTAGTCGATGTTCATACCATGAGGAGTTCCGGTCCAGTTGCCGGTTCCAAATTCGATGTCGATTTGGTAAGCGGTCTCCGACACAGGTCCCGCAACATCGATGTCAATGGTTCCACCAGCGGCGGAAACGTTCAGATCCAGAGGACCAGCATCCATGGTAATGGTACGACCATCATCGTATGCATCATCGAGACTGTTAGCAATCTCATCCGCATTGATAGCACCATCTTTGGTGATTTGAACAACCAGACCACCAGCATCCAGGTAGTAAAGCTCTGTGTCACCACCGTCATTTTTGGTGTAGATGAAACCTTTTGTGGCAGCGTTGGTGGGGTCACCCGCGCTTTGTCCTAGACGAAGGAATCCATCCGAGAAGACATCGCCAATTTCGGTAGCAGCGCCACCAAAATTTAGACCTGTAGCAGTGACGCCGGTAGTGAGTAGAGTCAACCCACCATCCACGGAAGCGCCGCCAGCGCTTACCGTAAGACCACCCGTATCAACGGTCATGGAACCTGTGGATTGCATCGTTCCAGTGACGTGCAGAGCATCGTTCAACTGGAAGCGAGAGTTATCGTGGTGATACAACATGGTACCACTAGAGTATGCCGCAGCACCGTCACCACTTTGGAAAGTAATGGTAGCGTCTCGGTCAGTGTCCCAAGTGTTGGTTCCACCCACGATTAGGGAGTCACCCATCATCATATCTGTGTATGCTGCGATGGTAGGTTGTGCCACGGTGTGATCCGCAGAAGAACCTAGAACCCACTGAGTTCCAGAAACATCGTAAATCATCAACTCATCGCTAGCACCGTTGACACCCACTGCGATACCACCATCGGTAGACGCGGTTTCGTCAGCGTTCATCATGATAATGTTATCATCGACGTCCATCGAGGCAGAGTTGATTGTGGTGGTCGTACCATCCACTTGCAGGGTACCTGTAACAACTACATTACCAGCGAGAGTAGCGGTTTGACCACTACGACCGATGGTAATGGCTTCTGCTACAGAGGCACCAATTTGGAGAGAGAGGTCAGCGGAACCACTTTTGGTATCCACACCACCACCCTCAAGCAAGGCAATACCAAAACTGACAGTATCGTCTCTGGAAGTTCCAGTAAAATCACTGTCACCGGAAGCACCGCGTGGAGCGGGGCTATGAAGATTCGATTTTGCACCCAGAACAGTACTTGTACTGTACGTGCTATCTGGGGTAACAAATCCTAAATAAGTAGCCATTTGTACTTACTCCTAATATTGTTAAGCAGATTCAATAGACTTTCCGTCCAAAAGCATTCCTGCTTTCAACACGGCACCAGCACCCAATTTTTTGTGTCTTTTCCCATATACATCTAAATAGAGTTGATTCCCATCCTTTAGGGTAGCCCGGTGGATGTCCATTGCATCCCCGTCTCTATCTTTCTCAAGTACTTCGTAGATTGCAGGCAATCCAACACGGTAACAAACCGTGACGTAAGAACTGGAAGAGATCTTCTCTTTCAAAGTGATCGTGACTTCTTTGGAACCTTCACCGGAACTCTCAATTAAAAGAGACCCTGAAGTAGAAGACTTCGCTTTGACGGAACGATCTACGCTCCAGTTTTCAAATCCAAAAATCAAAAACTTATCCGACTTAATCTTAATTGTGTCCCCTGGAGACCACGCTTCCGGGTCCGCCATTTTGTCTCGAAACACACGCATGCCAGGATCTGTTTGTCCCAACGATACCTCGTATTCGGAGCGGAGACACGCACAGACATCTTGTCCTTTCGTGAATCTCACGATGTTTCCTCCTAAACCACTAGTTTTTCAGCATAATAAGTCAAAAGGACAGAAAAAGCCCACATCCTTCAAAAGGACATCCTTTTTCTATCCATAAGTGTGTCATATAAGAGGAATTACTAATTAAAAACTGCTTTTTCTAACTGAATTAGTCTAACTGCCCCCAACTTCGCAGCTATCAATTCCTCAGTTATTTTGTTGTCCCACAGGTGTCCCATCAAATTCAGATGTAGGTGCCCCATTTTTCATTCTGAGGAGACCACCGGAATCAAACCACAAATGATTCCCACCCATCACAATATGAGAACCGTCCCAAGTCCCCTCTAGAACTAAATTCTGATTCACCCGATGTGTGAGTATGTTGTGCCATTCGTACCCACCACCACTATTTTGCAGACACACTTCAAAAGCATCGTCCACACTCCCACTGTTCGGAGAATGCCAAATCCTCCCTAGAGGAGCAGAACCCGCTACGGGCTTCGCACCAACACCATGATTCAATCTCTCAAAGACCTCTGTAAACGCCGGTGCCCACCCATTGGTAGGATCCCAATGCAATGCCTCTCTCGGAGCCGGTTCCCTCAATCCAGAAGGCGACAACTTCACCGCCGCAGAAGAAATATTAGAGATCGCAGGATCATTGTTAACAACCAACTGGACCACATATGTACCATATGCATCTGGAACTAACGTTCGAGCATTCCCACTGCCTACCAACGTAGCGACAGACGTTGGCGGCTTCATCGAGAGTGTGTAATCCCACTGAAATTCACCACCATTCCCACTATTAGAGATGATGACCGCAGAACTCAATGCTAATTCCTCGTAGGGACCTGCATTACCATCCCACCGAATACTTGCTGTTGGCATGTTCGAAATTTCCTCTGTTCAAGATCAATCCTCTCTTACCAGAACTATCGAAAACAATTCTATTATATGCTCTCCTATTTAATGTAGACTTGTAGGATTCCCCTACAGACAAACCTTGGATCAAACGGTAATAGGAGAAACATTATGCCAAATACCGATTTGAATCCCCAAAACGGACTACAAGGTACAAGCTATCTGTACGACTACGGAACTTCCCCCAACACCAGGACGGCAGTCTCCCAAAAAGTCAGAATTCTTGCACCCGCCTACGGCTCAACCGGAGCAATGACGCAAATGGGCGTCCTCTCCTCGTTCTCCGCGAACGAAAGCCGTAACGTAGAACCTGTTAGGGGTATTGGATTTGGAGATATCGTAGCTGAAATAGTGCCCGGTGTCACCGACCCTATGCAACTTTCTTTTGAACGAGCCTTGCTATACCTCAGTGACCTCTGGTCGAGCCTCGGCTATGCCTCTGGTGTACATGGACCCGTTCGCTCACTGCGACATCATCGCTGGTGCTTAACTTAAATAAGGCACCTACAAAGTGAAAGCTTTGTACAAAAAATCCTGTGAATTCGAGGAAAATCTATCAATGACATTCGAGCGACTGAGCTATTTATACAACACTCTCCAATTGTCGGATAAAAAAATTGCGATCTTGGAGAATTCCTCTGCTTCTACAATTAAGAGACGTAGGGAAAAGTTTGGCATTAAGTCTTTGAGACAACAGTTGCAAGAAAGTTTTCCACAAACATTAACTAAGCAACAGGACATGGTTCTAATAGGCACCCTAATGGGGGATGCCCATCTGGTTAATCGCCGAAAAGACAGAGCAACCTCAAGACTTCAATTGGTACATTGTAAGAAGCAAGAAACTTATTTGGAATATAAGATGAGCTTTTTTAGTTGTTTTTTACCGAAAACATCACAAGTTACCGATCACATTGGTGAGAAGTCTTATCCGATGGTTCACTCTTACACCCGGTATTGCCATGCATTAGCAAAATACCACCATTTGTTCTACCCTGATGGGAAGACAAAAACTTTTAAGCCATCGCTAGATGCAAAATTATTGCATCCAGAGTCTCTGGCTTTTTGGTATTTCGACGATGGATCCAAGGATGGACATAGTTTTCGGTTCTCGATTTCTAAGAAGATGAGATCTGAAACGTTGGAATTAAAGTCTTACATCCAAAACTATTTTGGATTTGAAATGACTTTTCGACCTGCCTATGTGAATTCAAGTTGTGACTATCTGAGAATTCGAAATGCTTCCGCAAAAGCATTTTATTCTCAGTGTGTGGTGCCCCATTTGTTACCGGCACTGCGTTACAAGATTCCTGAACGGTTATTGATAGACAACCCCGAGCCAAGCTTGAAGGGAAACCTTCTTGAAGGTGTAACGACTACGAAAGGTCCTAAGTTTAATGAATAAGGATTCGAGTAGGCTGTTAAAGGGTGACTTTTAACAACGCAGCGCAGGACACCCCTCGTGGGTGAAGAGATAGTCTGATCTGTACGGCGACGTACAGACCCAAGCAGAAATGACTTGGGGTCTTTCACAACGTGAAAGAGCTAACAGTATGTTGATATTGAGTCGCAATTAGTTTTCTCTACCTTGGCAGATCGCGATTTGAACGCCGCGAATGTTGGTCATCCCGGTACGCCGGGACAGTTTGACGGTGGAATTCGGGCTGTACAATATCCCGAAGTCACACCAAACCCTCGCGGTCAACACGCGACACGGGGCCATTCTGCGATCATCACCATCTATGAGGCTTGTTGGTTGACTTCTACTAATAAGCAATTCCAAAAAGATTCCGCGATCATCATGGAATCTGGTGATGCTCAAGCGACAGATGTTCACGACTTCGCCTCTGTTTATGGCGAGTTCCTGGCGTCTGGAAATGACCCAACCATTAACCAACTCGGTTCGATTCGATTCGGTGGTGGTCACCAAGCTGGTGGAGGAATCCCCTCTGGTGGTACAGTAAGTAGTTTCGTCAACAATTAATCTAATTCGTACAGAGATAGCCAACAGGTCTACTCAGAAATAAACAAACATATGTGAATTGATTTTGTGCTGCTTTTCCACGTCTCTGACGTTGGTCAAATGTAAATGTAAATTTGAATGTAGACCTATGGGAATTTGATTTTTCCTACTCTCTCCGGCTACCTCTGTGATTCCTTTAGGAGATCACAGAATGATCCTGCAAATGTCCGCTTTGGAGCAAGCCCTTTCTTCCATTGAAGAAATCGGTAAAGGTGAGCTTCAATTTGAAGTCAACGGTATTTCCCTTACCCTCCGCACTTTAAGTCCCGAAGAGGATCTTGCAGTGCAACGCTACGCCTCCCAATCCTACCAACAAGATGAAGATGATGCCGACGCCACCGCCGCGATCGAATATATTGATCGTTTTCGGATGACCCTCATCTCTTATGCTCTCGTGGAACTCAATGGGCAGAACTTTCGTGGAGTCGAGTTCTTCGAAACCGGAGAGGTTCTGGATAATGGAGTTCGAGTCAAAGTCCCCAAGCATGAAGCACTGAGAAAACTAATTCAGGAGAAGTGGTCTTCTTCACTTCGCCAGGGAGTCTTCAAAAAGTATGGTGAACTCACTTCCCAGGTAGAGAGAAAGGCTGAGAGTGCGATTGAGTTTGAGCCTTCCGACATAGAATCTGAAATTCAGTTGCTAGAAGAAAAGCTCAAGATCTTGAAAGAACAACGCGATGAAGATCAAGAGGAACTGAAAGAAAAACACAATGTAGAAGACCTTCAAACAGAAGGTACGAAATTCATTCGTGTAGAACCACAACCTCAACAAGAAGAAAACCCGGTGGATGAAGAGTTCCAATCCGATAAGTTCGGAGAGGTTCCCGGTCTCCAAAGAGAACCTGTGATCCCCGCCACTTCCACCCCACCTCAAAATAATCCGATGGGTCAACCTATCGTCAGCAACTCGGTTGATTCCTTTGGAAGAAGTGACAGCTACGAATCCGATATTGATGCAGAGAACGAACGACTCTTCCAAGAATTCCACTCTCAACCCTCGATCCCACCTCATGCGGCAGCGGCACAGGTACATCATGAGGTAGAGAATCTTCCCCCGAATGCTCCTGTGTTTCAAACGCCAATGCCGGATTTGAATCCACAAGCAATGCCCCAACTTCCACCACAACAGTTAGAGGTGAATCAGACACCACAAGGTTCTAAAAATCCTCGATTCACTCCTCCGGGGAAGTAACCCATGCCCTGGATCTACCCGCGTACCAATTATGATCAACGTGTTGAATTTTATCAAGACATCGAATCTTTGATCACTCCAGGATTCTTGACCCACACGGTAAATGTGAATCACAATCAATTGGTACTTCGGTCTCTCTACCCCTCAGACATCTTTTTGATTCGACATCGAATCAATCAGCGATCTACAGAACCAGAATGGAAATCCTGGTGGATAGCTTCCTGTGTTTGGATGGTCAACGGCATTAATCTCCTGGAAGAAAAACACACTGTCCCGACCCTGCAAAAAACAATCTTGGCCTTGCCCATCACGATACTGGATCAGTTGTACAACATTGTTTTGGGGTTGATCAATCGCAACCACAAAGCTCTGGAAGGCATTGAAGCCTACTCCTACGAACCCTATTCACGTCTTCAATGGAAACAGATGGGGAGGAATCTTCCTTCCCGGAGCTTTCATGTGGGAATCCCCGGCGTGGAAAAGATGGGTCTGAACTCCCTTCAAAAGATTTGGGTGGCGTTCAATCTCATGGAGGACGAACGAGATAACGATCGTGTGACCTGGGAAAGCGCAAAGTTGATTGCTTCCTCCAACGCTCCGAAAGGGGTGGAGAAGATCAACAGTCACGATCAAAAAATGGTGGAAGAGACACAAACGAAGAGATCTGATCTCTTAGATTTTTGGTTCTATCAAAACTTGGGTCTTCTCACCCAAAAGGATTGGGATTCTTTTGAGAAGAGAGAACGCATACAACATGCCAAAACGGTGGAAGAACTGGAAGATGAAATGAGACGGTGGGTTGCCGGGGAAGATGATTAACACGATAAGATCGTGAGAGATTACAAGGAAGGCATTCTTAATCAGATGGAACAGGAAGCTCGAAAGAGAGCGACCAACTGGGAAGTGGTTCGTCAAGAATCGGAACATCAGGAATACATCCCTCCTGTTCCAATGGTCGGATACACCTTGGATCAGATTCAAAATTTACGACAGGCTCCAGACAGTCCTTTCAAGGTTAAACAGGTCTTTGAGGATGTGTCTCACAAGCAACAACAAATTTATGACAAGTACCTTTCGGCTCGGGAAGAATCAGATCATCTTTCGATAGAAGGCGGAAAGGTAACTGTGCGTGAGGATCTTCAAACACAAATTGAAAACCGAAAAGTAAGTATGGACGACGACCATGGCTAAGAAAATCTCATTAGCAGCACTGAACAGTGTTTTGGATATCGACACTCGGGAAGCTAGCAAAGCTATTGCCGGGTTAGAGAAGAGAGGACTCAAGTTCTCTATCTCCAGCGATACCATTAAACAAGTAGATGATCTCGCCAAGGAAATTCAAGCCCGCGTCCAGGGTGTCTCCGTACAGGGTGTTCAGGTTGGACTCGACGTCAAGTCTCTCGCTGAATACGGCGACAAAATGAAAGAAATCGGTGCCATGGTGGTGGCGTCGGAAGAGGAGCTTATTAAGCTTCAACGGTCACAAGCCGATGAGAAAAAGATCAAGGCAGCGAAAGCGAGATTGGCAGAGGTTAAGAAGAACCAAGCGGATACGAAACGAGAGTTCGATAAACGAGCCGATAAGATCGAGAATGAATTTAAGATTCGCGATGGTTTCCTAGAGGAAGAACAAAAGAAACAAGAAGAGGGTTGGACACAAGGTCTCGCCGGTTTCGCAAAGAAGTTAGGGGATGTCGGCAGAGCCTTTCAACAAGCAACCTCTTTAGAAGGTGCCCTGACGGGTGCAAGTTCACTGATGAGAGAAGGTGGTGAATTTGCCCAACGCAAAGGCTATTCAGCACAGAAAAAAGCTGACGAAGGCACCTTAAAGAACCAAATGGGCGGAGCGATGGCGGGATTAGGTAAAGCTGCCGCGACCATTGGAATTATTGCGGGATCTCTTGCGGGGGTAGTGGCACTGTTCTCCATGATCGATTCGGGGGCTAAGGATCTCAATCGCTCCTTGTTGGAAGGAGTTTCCACCTCCGATTTATTTGTGGGGAGGACGGAAGATCTAACAGACAAGATTGACGCCATTCGCAACATGGCAGCCGATCCTTCATTCAACAACATTTGGGGTACCACGGCAAAAGAACAAATTCAAATCCTGAATGCTTTGAATCAAGCAGACATCACATTCCGATCGATGTCTCAAGGTGTCAGAGACACTAAGAAAGAGATGGAGGCTTACCAGGAAGCCACCCAGACCGCGATCGTTTACTCTAAACTTTTCGGTGAACAGACCACCAAGATAGCTGCCGACATGGGTGAGATGATGCACGAATTGGGGGTGAATGTCAAGGACATGCCTAGTCAATTCGCAGCAATTTATGAAGCCGCACAGATGTCTGGATTCTCTGCTAAACGATTCTACGGTGTGGTTTTGGAAGCCACATCTGGAATGTCCATGTACAACGTGAGGATTGAACAAGCTTCAGGCTTACTGTTGAGGTTGAGTAAAATCCTGGGCAAGAAAGTGGCACCGGAATTCTTGCGGTCTATTAAGGATATGTTCAAGACCGATGATATCACGGAGAGAATGCGAAAGATCATGATCCTTGGACGGGGCAACATGGCGAAGATCTTTGAGCGTCAAGCTACGTATGGGTCTGCGGCTTTTGTCGATAAATTCAAAGGTGCATTAGGCAAGAGTTCTGATCTTCAAAAGCTCTTTAAGAAAGATTTGGGGATTTCAATCCCAGGTCTTGAGGGCTTGAAGGATCCAAAGAAAAGAGATGAGATAGCCTCTAAATTAGTCGGTGCGTTGCAAGGATTGAATTCCGATAAGCAAGCTAAACTGATCGCTAAGGTTGGTCGGAACAATTCAGAGATGGCGAATCAACTGACCAACCTGATTAATCAGACGGAGGCTTCCAAAGGCAGTCTCATGAAGATGGCGCAGAACATGCAGTCGATGGATCTAGCCGGGAAGATGCAGACAGCCCTGCAATTCTCCATGTCACGTTTCAAGAAGCCACTGCACAAGCTGGGGGCACTGCAAGAGAAGGCGATCCAACAAATGTCTGGGATGGGTGTGGAGCAGATTCACCAACTGAAGAGAGTCTCCATGAGGTTAGAAGGAAACCTAGCCACACTGAGGGATGAAGCCAAGGCTATCCAAGAGTTGAAAGACCTGGAAAAAGCTAAAGGCAAGTTGAATGACAAGCAACGAGAGACACTGAACCAACTGTTAGCCAAGCAGACGAAAAATGCTGAGACTATGGGTGCGATGGTTCAGATCCAGAAAGATGGGACTGTCAAGACAGTAGCAGCTACCATCGACAGCAGTAAAAACTTGGTGGTTTCTAACAAGCGTGAAATCAAGACTCGTGGAGATCTCATTGAAGCACAAGGCAGAATCCTCAAGAAAGCGGCTGAGAAGTCTGTTCCCGAACAACTAAAACTAGCGAGATCCGTCGCGAGAAACACCACAGACCTGAGCCACATGTTGAAGACCAATGTTGCTTGGGTACTAAATAAGATGTATGGGTGGCTTCAAAAAATAGGAACGTGGGTTACCGGAGGGTTGGGAGACAAAGAAAAAACGGTAAAAGCCGCACTACTAGAAAACTTGAGCAAACAAGCTGAAGAAGCCCGATCATTAAGAGATCATTTAGCGGGTGAGATCTCTAAGCTGAAAACAAGTGGGAAATTGGATAAAAAGGGGGAAGATAGACTCAAAACATTAC
>Ga0098052_1001296_pt1 | contig 15671 bp, 8 predicted proteins | sample 15_taG_FD_81591 | JGI IMG/M metagenome (GOLD analysis project Ga0098052, IMG submission 81591) | Marine viral communities from the Subarctic Pacific Ocean - 15_ETSP_OMZ_AT15312 metaG | ecosystem: Environmental > Aquatic > Marine > Oceanic | place: Pacific Ocean | collected 2015-01-18 | reverse complement strand
CTGATTCTAATGCTATGATGGAATTATTTCTTACTCCTAAAACATCTGTCCCGTTTCCATCTTCCATTAGTAATAATACATCATCAATATATGCTGTTCCACCTGAAACTACTCCACTTCCACCTGAAGTAAAAGCCGCAGTAGTGGTAGCAACAGTATCACTAGTAATAGTTAAAATAACCCTTATTTCACTACCAATTTTAATTGTTTGCCCTACTCTTAATTGACTGAGAAATGCTGTGCTGACTCCTGTTATTGTTGTGCTTGCATCTGTTGTAGAGACTGTTCCTGATATTGCTTTATCTACACTTCCTTTAGTAGATAATATTGCTAATGGTGAAGATTGTGCTATTGATAATCTTGACCCATTAAATGTTAAATTGGCTTCTCCTGAAATTGCATTAGCACCAGTGACAGTTGTAATTGTATTATTTGTGCTGCCTGTTAATACTGCCTTTGCACTTATTTGAGTCTGTAAAGCACTTGAAGCACCCTTAACATAACTCAATTCAGTTAATGAAGGATAAGTAGCAACGGCTAAAGATTGTAAATTTTTAGAACCATCAGTCGCTACAATTTCAGATGCAGTTAATCCACTTGCATTAAATTGTGTTGATGAAACTTTATTATTAAAAATTGCTGCTCCTGCTTCACTCATATCTAATGTTAATGCTGTAATATCAGAAGCATCATCTGTTCCTTTAAATATAATATCCCCATCTCCAACAGTATTATCTATAGTTAAATTTCCAAGAACATTACTAATAGTAGTCCCAGCAGCACCACCAATAATATTAACAGTCTCAGTATATGTCCCACTATTATTATAAGCAATACTTAAATTATTACTTAATGTATTAATCCCCAACCATTGAATTTTCCTACTTACTGCACTTGTAGCGGTTCCAGCAACAATTTCAACCATAGCCAAAATTACATCACCCCCTAATGGTTCTGCTACAACAGGACTTGATGCACTACTAACTAAAGATGCGCTTCCTCGTAAATATAATCTATTTGCTGTTTCTCCACTTTCTGTTCCATCTGCTAAAACCAATAAACAATAATAATTTATTGAAGCATGGCTGGCTGAATAATTTGCATTAGTGGCTGCATCCGTACTTGCCGTTGAACCTGTAATGGGAATATATTCATTATTTCTAAAAATGCCACCATCCCCAATTGATAAATATGCAGGTGTTCCTGCATTTTCAGTTGTGGTACAACCACTAGCCAAATAAGTACCTTGTCCCATTAATGCTAATGCTTTAGCAATTCCTGAATGTATAGAATCTGTATTGTCTTGAACCCATTCATTTGCTGAAGGGCTTGCTGAAAGTCTACTAAATGTCCCTGTATTTGCTACCATTTTAAATCACCTCTATTACTACTGATACTGTTACTATATCTGTTGAACTAAATGGACCCAATGCATCAATAACTTCTCTTACTAATAATTTATTTTTAATTTCGTTATTTGAATCCCAATCTTCTTCATGCCCTGTTGCTCCAACAGCAATACTACTAGTTCCAAAAATGCCAATTTCACTTAATGTACTTCCTTGTAAAGTAGAACCTGTAAAATCCGCAGTAAACTCAAGTGTATATCCTGTATCAGCGTGTAATACAGGGGTAATAGTTTGTTTAGTAGTTATTATAGGATTATCTAATGCTATTTGTGCAGGATTAGTAATATCTGTACCATCCCCTAAATCCATCTGTGTAAAATATTGTCTTAAAAATTCCGCTATTGCTCGTCTTCCTGTATCTACTATCATGGTAAATCAACCTCCGTATATGTTGTTGATGTTGTATTAAATCCAAATGTGGGAGTAGGAATGCCGAATGTATAAGTAGTAGAGAATGAAGCAGATGTTGTAATGGATTCCCTTTTAATAATAATTTTCTTTGTTTCAAGTGTAAAGCCAGCAACTACTTCAGTATCAACCCTACTTTCATCAACTGTTGAGCCTGTTATTTGAGAAATATTTTCTTTTTGTTTATTAATTATTTCTCCAAGTCTTTCACTTATATTTTTAGTATAAGACCCAAAATCGTACTCAACCACATCTCCTATGCCTTGCCTTATTTCTAAGACAGTATATAACTTTTTCTCAATACCATGAGCGTCAAAATGTAAAGTTATAGAATCTCCCGCTTTAATATATTCTACATTTGTTTTACTTAATTTAATTGTTATTCTTGGGTCATTTTTTGAATGTATTTCTAATAAATCAGCCGCTTTACGCCCTGCTTCAGATATAGTATTAATAAAGGGATAAGTTTCTTTAAGCATTATTTTCTTGCCATCTTCTTTTTTATTGTGAGGTTTACTTTTTTCTACCTTTACATCAGAACCCATAACCTCTACAGTATTAGCATAATCAAATATATTTTTACCCATTTGTACAGATATAATATTTAAATTTTTATTATCTTGAGATAATAGTACATCTGACATATTCATTTCTGAACCTATAGGAAGTAATTTTAATTTAGAGTTTTCAATTATAGGAGTTAAAGATTTAAGGGAAGCCAAATATTTAATAGCAGTAAATCCATTTTGTCCCTCAAATTTTGGGCCAGTAAAAAATGGCACTGGGGTCTTAATTAGTAATTCTGTATAATTATAAACATCAGTAAGATATGCACTATTTGTTGATAATGTAAGTCTATTATTAGCAGTATCAATTACAGTTATTCTACCTATAGGTTTAAAATCATCAGTGTAAATATTATCTCCTACTTTTAATTTAGCAGCCAAAGAAGTATCAGGTTCTAAATATAAATAACTACTTTGTTGTGGTTCAGTAATATGGAATGCTAAAATTCCACTATATTTAAAATGTGATACACTATTATTTAATTCTATATTATTTTCTGTAGCAATATCTCTAATTAAATTTTCTGCTTCATCTGCAATTTTAAAAGCAGTTCCAATATTTGCTGTTTTTGCTCTATTTAATTTAATAGGTGTTCCAGTAGAAATTTTAAATATGTGCCCTACTGATACACAACCAAAATAGTCATTTTTTAATTTTTTGTTAAATTGTACACCTACTGCATTATGTGGAGAAGATAAATCATATGATATTTTTTCAGAAGAATGCCCATCACTTAATATCGCCTCATTATTTGCAATAGTAGACCAATAAGAAAAAGTAGTATTAGTGCTATCTTTAGTAAATTCAGTTAATGTGGTTTTTATAATATTATCAGAACCATAAGTTTGAGTATCTATATTAATTGGCAAATACATTTCGCCTAAACCTTCATTTGTTCTTGAACGGTCACCTAATGATGAATCTGGCATAATATCTAATCTTCTACCACTTTTATTATCTTTTGGTGCACTAGTAAAATACTCTTCAAAATTCTTAGGTTCATTTACAAATAAATTAATTTGCTCTTGACCTTCATTTAAAGTCCTATGATTAATCCTAAATATCTTAAAATATAAGGTTGGTGTGCCTTCTACTCCATTAGTAATTTCTTTATCAAATTCTAATGTGTGAGTAATTGTTCCGCCACTTATAGCAACTTCATGACTTATTATTTTAGAAATCATATCAGGAACATATCCCCCTTTAAATGGCCCATTTAGTTCAATGTCTGACTCTACAGTATTTAATGTTGCACTTGCTGTTCCAATCCCAAAATGAGTTCCTTTAGTACTTACAATAAATTGTCCAGTTAAATCAACAAAGGCTAACCATTGGTGGCTATCATTAGAACCATTAGTTTCAATTTCTAATTTATAAGGCCCAGTACCACTTTTTGTATATGTTATACCATTATGGGATGCAGCACCACTACTTAATTCTAATTCAATATATAATTTAATTAATGTTCTACTTAATCTATATTTTGCATCTTTGCCAGCATTTTCCGCTAAATGAGCATCAGCCCCATCGTGCTCAATATCATCATTTGTAAGGTCAGAATCATGTTCCGAAAAAGTTCCTTCAGAAGTATAAAAATTTAATCCATCCTTTACACAAATAAAAGGATTAGCAAAGGCTACATCGAGGCTTCCTATTGCTGTTGTATTTTTAACAATATTTATTTGTTCAAAATTGTGATTAATTTTAGTATCTGCATCAGAACTATCATCAACAGTTCTAAGAGGAAATACAGTTGCACCCCAATATATACCACTAGTTTTAGTTCTATCTTGTGGAAAAGCCTTGCCTATTTTATCCCCCATAAATAAGAAATTACAATATTGATATATTGACCTACCAATTATACCATATTGTCTATTATTTACTGATAATCCCGCCATAACTCTAGAAGGATGATAGTATTCTTCTGTACCATCTGAGGCAGTAGTTTTATTATCTTGATAAACATTATTACCATCATTAAAGGTTAATGTAACTGGGTCATTAGTTGCGGTTGCTGCTATACTTAAATTAAAAGTACCAGAACCTACTGATGCTACTATTGCATTAGGGGGTATTCCAGTTCCTGATACCTTTAAACCTATTACTATTGCAGGACTACTACTAAATGTAACTGCAACATTTGTATTCACAGTAGCACAAGCATGAGTAAATACATTTATATTAGCATCTTGATTAATATCATCAAATGGAGAAAGAGTGGCTCTATCACGATTTCTAGCAACAGTAGGTCTATCTCCATCTAATAATCTAAAGGATGGTCCAAAATTTAATGTTTTTCTATTATCAGGACTAGTGAAAATTTTCTCATCATCTCCTAATGCTCTTTCTCCTGATAATGTAGCAATTGCCCCAAATACAGATGTCAATAGACCACCCGTGTCTTTCCCAGTTATTTCTACACCTTGACCTGCTAACCAACCTTTTGTCATATTAATTCTTAAATCATCTTCAGGAATTATTGGAGGGTTAGCATTTGTTTTATAATAAGCATAACTTTTATAAATATCCCTCCCTAAAGTTTTCCAAGTAATAATATCTAATTTTGTTCCATTTCCACTTCTATCTATTATACCACTATCAAGACAAGTATCTAAATGAACCCTTTCATAATCAAAATTATTTACTAATTCCTTTTCATCTAACATATCTTCTGATAAGTTTTCTACATCAATAGCATTAAAATGCCAATCATAAGTTGATTCAACTAATTTTATTATTCCCCATCTAACCATATTATTTGGAGTAATATTAGAATCTGATATTTTCTTCTGCTCAAAATTATTATCGTCTTTAGTAGAATTAAGTAAAGAACCGTCATATTCATTATGAGTTTGTCCTTGAGAATTTACACCTTCTTCTTTTAAAATAATACTATAATCAGTAAAAACATTAGTTGAATTACCTCCTAAATGATTATATCTTAACATACTTTCTGGAAAAATATCTCCTAATCCAAATAATTGTAAATTAACTGTTGATGGGTCGCAAATATCCCATGAAGGTCTACATAAATCTAAAGCATCTTGTATAGTATAAGTATGCCCACCTTCTATTTCACCGGCTTCTAATGCTTCACCTTGAACAAGAGTAGTAGCACTTGACCTAGCAGGATAAGAAAAATTAGCAAAATTAGAACCATGCACAGAATAAGATTTATTAGATATTCTATTAGCAGTTAATGCTTTTGCTTGTATTTGATTAGTGGCACTTGCATTAACTCTTACTGAAGAAGCATACCCTTTAGCACTAGTTTGATTTCCTTTAGGATTAGTATATACATCATTTCTACCTCTTGTTGCACTATTACTTCTAGCGGCATATTTAATTCCACCACCTTTTTCTAAATCTATATATCTATAAATTGGGGAGCCTTTATCAATTATTTCTTCTTGAAGGGTTATTGGGTAAATATCTAATCTAGTATCTAATAAATGAACATAACCTCCTTGAGGAAGTCCTTGTGTATTAGATAAATATAAACCAGCAGAATTAGTTAATCTAGTATCACTTGTATTTGCATCTATTCTACCTAAAAATACTGGTAAAGTAGGAGCAATACTAATTATACTTCCACCTATTTGATTTTTTTCAACTTTATCTATAATATATTCCGACATAGATGATACAGTATGTAAAGTATTAGTATTAGTAGAAATTATGCTTTCATCAGCCAATTGAAAATAATGCTGAGAATCCTTTTCTATTTCAATCCCTAAAGGATTTCTTACGTGATAACCTATAGTCCCATCGCTATCAATTCCTCCTGTAGCAGATAATTCACCTAATAATTTTCCACTATCTGTAGAATAATAATTATTAGTAGTAGAAGAAGCATTAAATTGTTTCCCTGAAGTAAATAACAATCCTTTATCAGCAGAAGATTTTAAAGAAGAAGGCTTAGTAGTGGCCTGAATATTAGAACTTAGACTTTTACCAGCAATTAAATTATTATAGGTATTAGGTTCATAACCTATTGTTTCATCAGTTGCACTAAAATATACTTTATTGGTTAAAGTAATTAAATGATTAGTACCAGTACTATCTACACTATCTACTTCTCCCACAAATTCCCAATTCCCACTACTTAAAAGATAATATATTTTATCTCCTTTTTTAGCAAGCAATTCTGTTGCCACCGGAACATCAGTATCTATTTGTGCGCTACCATATGTAAAATCAGCAAGACCAACGGTTGAAGAAGGGCTAGCCAAAGGATTACCAATTGTAGTAATTGCAGCATTAGGCTTAATAGTTTGGGTGCTATAAACATAATCATCCAAATAAGCATAATCTCTATTTAATTCTAAAGATAGCAAATCAGCAATTTTATCTCTACCTTCAATAGTAAAATGTAATAGACCCACATCATTTTGCTCAGTGTTAATTTTTTCAACTAAACCTTCAAACATAATATTATTGATTACTGTTCCTCCTAAAAAGTAATTTAAATAATTAGGTTTATTAAGATTACCGGCTGTAATATTAACAGGAGTTGTATTATTAACAGCAGTAGGTAAATAAGAATCAGTGGGTAAATCTAATATTTTTACATATTTATCTATATTATCCCCATAATCTATATTTAATATGCTATTAAAGAAATTATTACTACCAATTAATCTAAGAGATATATTCCTCATTTTAGAATCAGTAGCCGCAATAGTTTTACCATATTTTATTAAACGAGATTGATTGTAATTATATTCTGTTTCTATATTATGATTAAAGAAATATGTTTCATTATTACTCCAATTATGTTTTTTAATTGAAGCAGTAGTAATTGTTTCTTGTAGGGCGGCTGCTACTGTAAAGGTTTTTGCAGTTTTAATTCTATGGGCTACTATATTTATTTTAGCAACAACATTATTATTAGTGCTATCATAATATGGGTTTTCAGTATAAATGGGCGTACCACTAGTTAATGAATTTTTATTAGTTGCGGTTAATGAAATAGTAGAAGAAGTAATTGCATCTACTTCCCCTACATAATAATATACCCCGTAAGATATTACATAAATTTTATCTTTAACATCAATAACTCCAGTTGGGTCGCTATTTACATTAAAGGTAAAAGATGAACTTAATCCGCCTTTTGCAGTAGTACCATTTATAGTTATACCACTATCAATCTTAGGAACAGCAATCTTATAAAAATAATTACCAATTTCTACAATTTCCCCATCTAAAGTATTAAAAAGATTATTATCTATACTAACACTATTTAATGTAAAATAAGAATTACCTGATGTACCAGTTGCAGTATATGGTAAAGTTACATAAGTAGTATTATCTTTATATAAAGGTTCTCTTATTTTAAGGTCATCTAATGTCCTTATTTTAATATGACAAGTCCTAGAATAATCTAAAATATTTGCTTCAACAAATGAAGACTGATTAGTAATAGAATCACTTGTATTATATGAAATAATATTACTTTGTTCAGTAATGGGTTGCTTACCAGAAATATAACTAGTATACCTTTTAGGCCCAGTTAAATTTGCCCCATCATAAGCAGTAAAAGCCCCCATTCCATTATTAGCCACAGTAGTACCACTATCATAAGAGTTTCTATCTTCATTACTACGTTTATAATTTCTAAATGCTAATGCCCAAAATCGACTATCAAAATCATATTTTTCTTCATCAGTATTATAATAAGCATCTTCTTGTGGGTCATGTGCTGCCCCGCTTCCTGTTGCTACACCATCTTTATCTTTTGCTTCATCTTTATTTCTTAAGACATCTATTAATTCAGCATGATAAGAAAATTTACTATTATCTGTAATAAAATTACCATATTCAGGCTCAGTTTTAAATACTGAGAAGAAATGGTCAATGCCGGTTTTAATAACTTCACTATTTGCAGGAATATGATGTAAATTTGAAAAGGTTATATCTGCTCCACTATTTGAAGTATAATTACCTATAAAATCATCTACAGCATAAACTGATTGACCTTGAGTTAAATGGCTAGAAGGGTCAGCACTTAAAGTAATAGTAGCAGCCCCCTCAAAAGTTCCACTTGGAAGGCTTGCATCATTTACTGTAATAGAACCAATTTGTGATAAAGCAGTAATATATCGAGAGCATACTAATTTATATTTAGTATCATGGTCTAATTCATTTTTATTATTTAATCTATCATTATAGAAGTAAAATATGGGTCTTGAAACACTTGCATATCTATCGAATCTTTCTATATACACATCATCATTAAGAAATGTATGGCTAACATCTGATTGTCCTCTTAATCCATAGGCCAAAGCAACGATATTAGTTTCTGTAATTGATGGACCCTTAAATACTTCATATTTAGTCCCAATAGTAATATCACTAGCCATAGCAGGTTCAAATTCAAAAGCATCTCCATAATCATCTACAGTTAATAATTTAGTAATTTTAGCAAAATGATGAGTAGATGTGTTATCTGGATTAACCAACACAAAATAATCATAAGATAATAATTCTAATCTAGTATCGCTTTCAAAATTTACTCCATCATTATTAGGATTATCAGAAACAATTATATTACTAGCAGTAGTAGATAATGCAGTTGCATAATCAGTTGTCCCAGTAGTAAAAGTAGTGCTAGTAGGATATACTCTATTTAATATTTTACTATAATCAATATTTGATACCCCAGTATTTCCATCATCAGTTTTCCAAATTTCATAACTATTAATAGAATGAGTATCGCCAATATCTCTTACTTGCTTTCTAATAACTGGATTAGTAGAAGTATTACCAAATGCTACCCCGTCTTTCATAGCATTATGAACTGTACTAATATCATTATAACTAGATATACTAACATTAGGCCTTTGACCTGAATTAAGCACAAGCATTAAATTATCCACCATGCTTATCACCTACAAATCTATAATATAATAAAATGTCATCATAATTAGTTAAAATATTATTAGTTTCGAATTGTTCTTTATATTTTTTACTAATACTTAATTCATATAATACTCCCATAAATTGAGTAATTCTTCTATTAGCATCTGTGCCTGAAGCATCAGCACCAATATATGAATCTGCATCATCTAAATAAAATTCAAAGGTAGAAGTAATCCCAGTATGTCTTGTTTCTTTTATCTTTTTACCATTTAAAAATATACCCATTACTCCTGATGGGCTTACTCCTGCTGCTATATGAAAAACATTATTAATATATGTTGCTTCCTTATGTTGTTCTCTATATAATTCTACTCTACTAGAAGGATAATCTGAAACATCTACTGTTATTGCAGATGTTAAAACAATTGTACTAGATGTTAAACTAGCAATTGTTCCTAATAAAGAACCATCATAAGTATAAACTTTATTCCCTACACCAAAATATTTTCTTGGGTCAACTGATAAACTACCAACTGTTATTGTTGCAGAACTTGAAATATCTCCATCAAAATATACCCCATGTGTTGCAGTATATGTTGATGAACCATCAGTCCATGTTTCACCTGCTCCTTCACAAGCACTTTGATTAGTATAACTGCTATTACTACAACTACTACGAATTGCTTCATTAACTCCGGCATTAAATACTTGCGCTTTTTGAATTTCCGTTGAATCTTCATTAGTATTATACAGAGATAATGATTCATATTTATTATACACTTTTGTACTTGGTAAAATTACTGCATCTGATTCTAATGTATATTCAGAAATAGCATTATTAATTAATAAACCTAATGTAAAACAAATTTTATATTCAGAAGGTTGATTAACATTATGTAAAGTATCTCCTGTTGCAGTAGTAGTATTTTGCAAATATACTTGAAAATGAGGATTATAAAATAACATCATTTTATGATTTCTTCTATCAGCCTGTGGTAAATATTCTTCACTTTGGGAATACTTTATTTCATCACTATCAGATTGAGTATTTAATGCTGGCATAGTTTTTTGGGAATCAGATACCCCTACATTTACAGTAGGAGCATTACGCCCACAATAACCATCATATGTTCCATAACCATTAATATCATAAGGTGTAATTATTGCTTCTAATAACATTTGCCCTTCATTCCCATATACCCCTGTTCTTAATTCTTCTTCAGAAGCCGCATCAGCAATAGGATTATATTTATCATAATCTATCCTAATAAAAGCATCACACATTACAGGGAATTGTAATGCTTTACTTTCGCCTATACTTATACCCAAAAAATCACCCCAATACAATCGTAGCAACTTCAAATTCTAAAGTAAAAGAAATAGAAGGAATAGTAGCACCACTTATCTGTGTAGAAAAACTTCTAATAAAACCTTCTATTGCAGTAGGATTACTGTCAGTAGTTAATACTTCTGGAAAAGTACTACCAAATGCTTCTACATTATCATTATCCATTTCTCTTGTTGCAAAAGTAAATGGTAATAATGGTAATTGGCTTAAATCTAAAGTAGCACCATCACCAGTCCATATTCCACCCGCACCTTCACAAGCACTTTGATTAGTATGACCACCTATACTACAAGTTCCTGAAAAAACAGTATGATAATTAAAATTCTTATCTACCCTACTAGGATAAAAGAAAAATAATCTATTAAAATTTTGGTCTGATTGCCTAAAAGATGAATCAACATAAGAATGTATTAATTGTGCAATTTCATATGCTGTCAATATTCTTGATGCTGTTCCATCACTTTCAACTGTTGCACTTTTCATATCAGCAGTTTTCTTTTTAATACTTTGCTCTTTTAATACTCCACTTAATGAAATATTTTTAGTGGTCATTCCTAAATCTAATGCAATATTTGTAGATTCCCCTCTAATTATCCCTGATAGTGGAACAGGCATAGAAGCAATATTTTTAGAAGTAGATATACTTATTTCTTCAACGTATAATCCTACCCTATTTAATTCAAAATCCCCTTCATCATCTGCTCTATTACCCAATTGTAAGAACACATAATGGTTAAAATCTGATTGTGTTTTTAATGCCATATTAATCCCCTATTAAATTGTTGTTGTTGTTCTAGACATTTTAGTACTAATTATTCTACCAACCTTTTCTGCTATGTCTCTTACTTCTCTATCAGATGCACCTATTCTTCCTTGCACATTTACCGTGACATTATTATTAATTACTTTATTATCTGATTGGCTTAACATTTTTCTTGAATCGGTATTAGAATGTACTCTTGCTCCTTTAGGTAAATTAACTAATTCTGGTCCCTCTTCTCCTACAACAGCCATTCCACCCGTTGATACTCCACCACCTGCAAAGAATTTAAAGTATTTACCAATCCCATAAACTATTGCGCTTACTGCACCAACTAGTACTAATGCCAATATACCTGCAAGCATTACACCAAAGGCTGATAATGCTGCTAAATGAGCAGCAAAAGCATTAACCAACCATAATATTCCCCATTTTACTGTCATATAAAGTAGTAAAACTGCTAAGGCTTTCATTAATTTTACAACGTGTTCTGGTTTACTAAGCCATGTAGTTAATTTATCCATTAATATACCTAAAATTGGTGGAACTGCAGCCACTATTAACCAAAATGTCTCTTTTGCTAATTCCCATAATGTCAATCCAAAAGCCAATAATTTATCTATAAAGTCAAACAAATCTCCACTTCTAAAAGCCTCCCATAATTCCACAGCAGCACCCCATACATTTGAAAGAGCATCTTTAAATGCTGCAAATTGTGCCTGTAATTTTTGAAATGCTTCACCACCACTTTTTCTAAATTCTGCTATACTATCCCAAACACCCTTTACAATCTTAAATACTATAAATAATCCAGTAATTAATAAAAATACCCACACCAACATACCTAATGCGCCTTTTAAGAACATGAATAGTTTAGGAAGTAATTGTTTCTTTAATTTTAACACAAATTTATTCATCCCAATTCGTAAAGCCATCGCTCTTTTCAGGAATTTTTGCTTCAATGTTTCTCTCTTTTTATAACGCTTTGAAAAAGCCATTATCATTTTACCCATTGCTTCTTTTGGTTCTTTTTCACCTGATTCAATATCTCTCCTTCTTTCATCCCAAGTACCTTCATCTTCTTCACCTATCAGTTTTGTTTCTTTTCTTTGCTGTTGATAAAATTCTAATTCCTCTTTTCCTCCTTTTTCTCCCTTAAATTTTTCAACAGTAAGTATATCTTTATATTCAGCCTTTGCTAATTTCCTTGAAGCCTTTTTTCTTTCTGCTGCTTTTGCAAAAACCCCACCAAAACCTCTTTTTTCATTAGCCTTATTTATTCCTTCTAATTCTTTAAATTCTAACTTCATTAATTTTATAGCATCTTCTTGAGCAACACCTTTCTTTAACATAAGAGCATAGGTAGCAAATTGGTGTTCTAATTCTGCATCATTACCTTCACTTGCTAATTTATTAAATAGACTTTTTTGGTCGCTCAATTCTTTTTCAGCATTTGCTAAATTATCTAATGCTTGTGTTTCTTTTTGAATCTTTTCAATATTAGCAATTTTTGCTTTTTCTACAATTCGCATAACATCTATTATACCCCTTAGTTTATTTTGTGCCTTCCACAATCCTGTACCAGAAACAAACCTTGAGAATGCTGTCCATCCTTTAGATTCTGATATTCCTGCTAAAAAGGTCTTTTCCATATCTTTTGTAACTGTATGCACATTTAATATTTGATGCCTTAAATGGCTAAATTGGTCACTATAGCCTTCTAATTCCTCTTTAGATTTTTTTGTGGCTTCAGTATATTTTTTTGTTTGTTTAGTAGATTTTCTTAATACCCTTCTTTTCTTTTTTCCTACTTTATTTAAATCTTTAATTACTTTTCCTTCATGTATAATTTGTAATACGTTTTTTTTGGCTAATTCCTGTTCCGTTTTTGTAGTTCTTATTGATGCATTCTTCAATTGTTCGTGTTCTAATAATTGTTTTTGTAAATGTGCATATGCTTTAGTTTGCTCCCTAATACTATCATTTGTTTTTAAATTTTTAATATGCATACTTTCTATAGATTTCTGCATCATTGACAACGCATTAACTGTTTCACTCATTATATTAGTCATTTCAGTTAACTTACCAACCATTTTCTCACCTCTTTACTTTATTCATTTCTTTTTCCATATGTTCTGATTTCAAAGTTTCTACTTCACCATGAATCATTAACATATCTTTAACTAAATTAACTGGCATTTTATATATTTCTAATGGGCTAATTGCTAAGGCTTTCGCTAAGGTATAAACAATAATTCTAGAAGCCGTTAGTGGGTCTGTGGACCCGCCCTTTAACGCCCTCCTAATTACTCGTTTTTTTCTTCATCCCCCGACATATAATTCATCGGGTTAGGAAGAATTTCCTTTAATTGATTACCGATATACGGTGTGAGTCTAATTAAATCAACTGCCGATAAACTCGGTTCAGTTTTATCAATAAAATTTTCGGCCATATATTTATACATAGCATTCAAATCTAAATCCAATTCTTGCGTTTTAGGATTAATTTTCATTACTGTATTCATAGCCTTTTCAACCTGAAGCCATGTAGGGTGCTTAACCCATACTTTCAGGTATTCATCACTATCAGGCTTTACCTTCAAATGATGTAATTCACTTTCACTTAAAGCGAATAATGCTGTTTTGTCCGATACTATTTTTTTACCATTCATCATAATTTTCATCTCCGCCCTATTCTACAAACATACTAGGGGAGAATAATCTCATTCTGTCTTTTTTGTTTCTTCCTTCTTTGTCTCCGGTTTAACTTTTACTTTAGGGATAACTGGTGATTTCTTAGCCTTTGCTGCTTCCTTAGCAGACACAGTATTTCTTTCAGCAACGATTCTTCTTTTTTCATATTTATCAACCAAATAATCACCCCTGCAAAATCCAATGTGTTTTAACTGTGCAACCATCAGTGACAAGGTTTCTAGGCATAACTGTCGCTTCAACAGTTATTGGCCCCCTATCTTCAGGGATAGTCCAAGTATTAGTGCTTATATGATAATTCTGAAATTTAAGTAGAATCTGTTCACCATTATCTTTATCGAATTGCAATTGAATCATTCCATTAGAAGACCCATCAGTGACCAATGATGAAGATGTTGCTTCAGTTTCAGTGAATACTTCCTCAAATAATTTATTATCAGTCACCATAGCGGTAAAAGAAATTTCATAATTTCTTTGTGCTGGAATTGCTGATTTAATATCCTTACTTCCAATTCCTATAAATCTCTTATCTTGAAGATTGTTATTAATAGTTAAAGTGAAATTAGTAATCTTTAGGAATTGTTGACCGAATATATTTATTGAACCCTTTGAGAAAAAGAAAGGCTCTAAAAATTCTGCTTCATTAGTCGCCTGTTCAAAATTAAATAATTGTGTATTATTAGTAACTCCGCCCCTTGCTTCATATGATTCATCAGTGGCTAATTTATGAACTGCTCTTGTATTCAAATCCATAGTCATCTTAACTTCTTCATTTTCATTTGCTGTTATAGTTAATGTATTGACACGATTTCCTCTTGCTATTCTTGTGAAAGTATGGGATTCAGTTCCAATAGTTGTATCTCCAGTTGTATAGGTACTAGTAGATTCTAATTTACTGAGACTTTGTTCCAAAGCAAATGAAGGTAAATCCTCTGTATTTAATTCATTGAAAGTATAAGTAATTGGATTTGTAAGTGCCGTAGCAGAAGTCTGCGTTCTATCTAATAACTCTACTCCATTTAATACATCTAAATTTTCCATAACAGGTGGCATTAAAATATCACCACTTCTATTAGTTTTATAGAAAATCGGGCCTGTGCTAATATGTTTATCACTATTGGTTACATCGCCCACATTAGTTTCTGTATCAAGATATACATATCTTAAATCATCAATAGAAGATGTTCCATGTGCTTGAACATTAGTAGATAAAGTAGTAGCGACCATTTCAGCACTAATCTTTGAGCATTGTCCTAAAGCATAATACAACCAAGCACCATGATTAGCAACAACATTTATATTACCACCGGAAGAAGTTCTAATTCCTTTATATTGATGAGTAAAATTCCTTGTTCCACCAAGAGCAAGATTCATTTGTTTCATTTCAGTTTCTACATTAGGAAAAGCACTACTTTCAACAAGACCTAACCAATTATCAGCATTTAGTCTTTTAATTGAGCCACTTACAGCACCAACACAAGGCGCACCATAGCCCCTAATAACTGCAAAATCATTATCTACTAAATCAAGTGCGTAAGCAGGTGAAACAGTAATTTCATCGGAATCATTAGCAGTAATAATATGAGTTGAAGTAGGTGTGGTG
>Ga0098052_1001294_pt1 | contig 15677 bp, 17 predicted proteins | sample 15_taG_FD_81591 | JGI IMG/M metagenome (GOLD analysis project Ga0098052, IMG submission 81591) | Marine viral communities from the Subarctic Pacific Ocean - 15_ETSP_OMZ_AT15312 metaG | ecosystem: Environmental > Aquatic > Marine > Oceanic | place: Pacific Ocean | collected 2015-01-18 | reverse complement strand
TTGCCAATCTTTCTTTTCCCCTTAGTTCCTGCAGCTAAAAGAATAACTGCAGCAGACATTACCTTCCCCATACCAACTGTGCTGAGGTCGACCTTCTCTCGCAGGAGACGCATGACATCATAGATAGAGAACATGTCAACTGCGGCGCCGCCGGTAGAAGACACATATATATCTACATCTTCTTCGCCATCGCTACAAAGCAAAAGCAGCGAATAGATGAGTTCTTCGGCTTTCTTTTCCGATACTTCTCCGAAAAGACCAATAACCCTAAGCTCGGGTGGTAATGGCTCAACTTCGATCTCTGGCTCTTCTGTCTGAATTTCGTCTAATTCTGTACTACTCATTCTCTTAACCGCCTTGGTGAATTTAAATAATCTAATCCGAGCTTATATGGTTTGTTTTTCCCACTCTTCCCTACTTCTACTAAACGGTGGGGGAAAGAGCGAGCCCATGATTTCCACTCGTCTTCACTGGAAAAATTCTTCCTAAACATGAGGGTTACTTCTTTCTTGCTTGGGTCATACCCATCTCCGTGCATGGACCAATCTTTAAAATATTTCTTGACCCGGTTCTCTTCTCGCTTGCCCTTTATCTCGTTTACTTGAATCACGTAATAATACTGATCGCCCTTTCTAAAATCTTTCCAAGCTATGCCTTTCACAACTGCCCTCCTATATTATAATTATAACACTAATAAGTTTATTTGTCAAGTACTTTTTCCATGTTAAGATCGAGCCACGCCATTCCTGTGCGCCAATTATTATATCGAGCCACCCCTCTAAGGTTCTGGGGGTATCGATCAAGCAGCTTTTGAATAGAATTATCCTTCCATCTTTCTAGAAGAAGCTCGTCTTCGTTTCTCGTTATTTTTATCTGGTTTTCAGTAAAAGCGTTTGTCTTTCGCATGATGCGGTGCTTTGTCTCTTTCACGAAAGACGCATCCTCGATGGTGAGGGCCAGTAGTTGTAGGCAACTTAACTCTACCATCTGGAACATGCCGATGTTGATGCTTGCCAAACGTAGCACAGTCAACCCGCGATACATAATAATGCCGCAAACTGCTCCAAAAGCAAAAATGAGTATATTTTCCATCCTCTTCCTTGAATACAAAAATACCACGACATCGTGGTATTTAGATTTTAAAGTTTATTAGTTACCTTAAGCTTTTTTAGATTTATAAAGTTTAGCAACTCGTGCCTTAACGCGGCGAGTGACTTCTTTAATTACGTCGTCACTAAGCTTCGCCTCGGTGTGGGTTTTCTTCTCTAGTTCGTGCTCGGCGGCTTCGGGGTCGTCCTCGTCTAGATCATGCTCTGCATCGACTATGGCGTCATGCTCCGTAGTCCCCTCTTCGATGGCTTCCTCTTCGGGAGTTGCCTCGCTAAGTGCTTGGCGGATCATCTCTTCCAATTCAAGCTCGGGTTCAACGATCTCTTCTTCTCCAGCGGCGATATCTAAATCGATAGGCTCCTCATCATCGAGGACTACCTCGTCTTCGACATCAATAACTTCTTCATCACCCCCTTCAACACTCACGGGGACACCTTGATCGGCTGCCCAATCGGCGATGACCTGAACAAGTTCTTTCACCACGCCAGTTAGATCGGCGGGGACCGACTCCAGTCCAGAGTCTTCTATTTCTATCTCTTCCTCTTCGGGCTCTAAAATTACGTCGTCTTCCACCTCGACATCCTCAATGGCATCGATCTCTTCTTCGTCTTCGTCCAAACCTTGAATAAAGTTCGATGTTGCATTTGGATTCAAATTCGCCAGAGCGCCGAAGCGCCGGATGGTTGACTCTTTCAAAAGTTTCTTGCTCATTATAAAATCTCCTAGTAGTATACGCAGAGCGGTATATTATTTCAGTAGTAAATAGTATTTTATTTTCTAAAAAACCCTAAAGTTTATAATTCTGGGTGTTCTTTTTCTAAAATATCAAAAATATTTTCTATCTCTTGATCGGCTAAGCCGAATTTCCTTTTGTTTTCGGCGCCTACTTGCTCTAAATCTTTGACTTTCTTTGCCTTGACCGCGCTTTGCGACTGGCTTTCTAGTTTGTATTTGTCAACAAACTCCACAATTAGATGATCTCTCTCCAAGTATCCCGTAAGAACAGCACGGAAGAACTTACTTTTTGTTAGTCCATCATTTTTGAGCCTCACGAGCAGGTCAGCGTTACGTTTATCAGTGTCTATAAAGCTAATTCGCTTTTCTCTCTTTCCGTAATCAGCCACCAAACCTATCCATAATATGGGTTTTACTCTCCACGAGACCGGAGGGCGTCTGCTCAATGAACTCTGCCTTTGACTGCAATTCTAATATATTCCTCGCGCCTGAATAAGAAAGCCCGCTCCTAATTCCTTTTCGCATCTCCGCAAGAATTGGCACCACGCATCCCTTGTATGGGATAAAGGTGGAAACCCCCTCCTCGGAGCCAACCGAACCTCTCCACTCAATCTGAGCTTCCTTGCTAGCCATCCCTCTATAGTTTTTTACTCGTTCCCCCTTCATATTCACATGAGAGCGACCAGGAGATTGTGCAGTGCCCGCCAACATTGAGCCAACCATCACGAAATCTGCCCCTGCTGCGAGTGCCTTAACCATGTCGCCGCTTGTTTTGATGCCACCGTCAGCTATGATTTTAACATCGCGGGAGAAGTCTGCGTGGAAGCAATCGAAAACCGATTGGAGTCCGGGTACTCCGTGACCAGTTTGAGTCCTGGTAGAACATATGGAGCCTCCACCAATGCCGACGCGGATGGAGTCGGCGCCCCAGGATGCTAGATCTTTAAACGATTCTGCAGTCGCTACATTTCCAGCCATCAAGTGGACGTTGGTACCGAAAAAGTTCTTTAACTCTTTGAGTGCTCGTTCCATCAAAACATGGTGACCGTGTGCCACGTCCAAACAAAAGATGGTAGCGCCAGCCTTATACAGAGCTTCGGCGCGGGTACGGTAATCCCCGGTAACCCCGCATGCAGCAGCCACATGGTGTGGTGCTTTTAGCCAAAGTGATGCATCCTCGACAATCTTAACCTGATCCGCGATGGAATTGTATCGATGTATAACTCCCAAGCCGCCGGCGTTTCCTAGTGCCTTGCTCATCTCAGCTTCTGTGACCGTGTCCATGGGGGCGGATATGACAGGAAGCTCGAAACACAAGTTCTTTCCCAGGCAAGACGCAATGTCCACCTCGGTACGAGATTCAATGTCAGAATACTTAGGAACCAAGAGAACGTCATCATAAGCTAGCGTCTTGCGGATTTTCATACGGGATCACCGATTTCCCAACTTTCAACCTTGTGTAAAACCACGTCATCAGAATCACCACCTGTGCCCATGACATGCCCGTCAGTAGACCCCAGCGCGCCAGAACCGCGATTGCTCATTGTGATTGGGTACCACTCATATAGATTATCTGTCTGTGCCTCTAGCGCTCGGAAGTGAACGACAGGCACCATGACGATCTGTGCGATTTTCATTCCTCGATCGATGTACTGTGTTTCTGTGCCGACGTTATGAAGATTGACAAAAACCTCGCCGTCGTAACCAGAGTCAATGACACACGCGCCGACAAGAAGGCTTCGCTTCGAGGCATTGCCGCTACGGTTCTTTACTTCAAGCATATAGCCATGTGGGATGCCAAACTTCAAGCCCGTGGGGAACAGCCCGGACTCTCCCGGCTTGAGCACGAATACTGTCACCTCCGGGTCAGAAGGGTTGTAATGAACATCCAGACCGGCGTCCGAGGGGTTAGCTCGACTTGGGGGGATCGCGTCTTGTCGTGTTCTATAATATTCTAAAATCACTCACGCCCTCCCTGTCACTTTTGCTAGTGCCTCATAAACTTTCGCAAACTCATCAAAGTCAAAGTCTTTTGTTTTCATCATTCGATATGCCTTGACTGTCATGGAGATCTCGTCTCCCGTGAGCCAGTCAGCCTCTTTGAAATCAGACTTCAGTTGTCGCTTCTCTTCTTTTAGCGGCTCCATCAAGGTCTCGATGCGTTGAAGTTCTCGAACATATTCAACCATCTTCTCCTCTTTGGTACTCAAGTCCTCGGCTTCCGCTGCTTGATGAATTTCCACTACGTTTTCAAATATCTCGAATCCTGTTCCCAAGATTTCCTCCTAGTTTTATAGCCTTTAGCTGGCTTTGATGTTAATGATAAATTTTCCCTTGGGAGATGGCTGAACTTCAAACTTATTCTTTCGAATATAGTTGGCCAAATCAGGGCGGTGATAGTTAAGATCGACTAGATCGGCTAGTGCCTCGCAAAGATCCTTCTGATCAAACGAAACTTTAACGGCGGTACTTGTAAACTTCATATAAACTCCTGTCTACTCTATTAATATAGCACGATTACGCATGCTTGTCAAGCTAAAATTCGAAAATTTCTTCGAATGCTTCTGGTGGAAAACCCCCACTTCTCATTGTACTCTAACTTAGCCATATATGGCTTGTTGATATGAATCCTGTCATGTGACTGCACCCCCCAACATCTCACTCGTGTCAGAGTATTGGTGTCGTCGATAACTTCTATGACCCAGTATGTCTTGCCATTCTTGGTAGTCTTGACGTCAACCTTCCGGGGGATGAACCACACCACGTCACAACCCTCTGGGTCGTAGTTGGCGACCGGGGGTATAAAAGCCTCACTAAGCTGTCTATAAACCTCTGGCTTCATAACACGCTGGAACGGGAACACTCCGGTCAACTCAACAAGATATCCAATCTTTTCTTCGTCGGAGAATTCTCCCTCTGCAACAAAATCCGGGTCCGAAATGTTTTCAAGCAGATTCTTTTCCTTTCTCGGTCGGTCGACACAGATAGCCGACCAGAAATGTTTACCTCCCGTGAACCGCTCATCAATAAGGGAATTCATGGCTCCGCTGCGGCATAACACGTCCAGAGCCTTCTTGTTTAATTTAGAATAAACGATCGATTCATTAAACAGGAAATCTTCCACAACTTTGAAGGGTCGGTTATTGATAATCTGGGTAATGGCTGCATCCCCGAGCCCCTTAATGGAAGACAGGGGTTGTATCAGCGTCTTGCCGTCGTCGGAGATTTCCCATTCACGACCAGATGAATTTACGTCCAACTCTCGCACTTCAAATCCGAACGCCTTGGCGATGTTGATCGCCTTCTCTTTCCTAGTTTCTGGCTCCTTATCCAAGAACGCAGCCATCCACTCGGAGGGATAATAATTCAAAAGCCACGCGCACTGGAACGAGATAAGGCAGTAAGAGATGGCGTGAGACTTGTTGAAACCATAACCCGAGAAGAATTCAAAATTCTCCCAAATCTTTTCCCCAACACTTCTTTTGATACCCTTCTCTTCACACCCCTGGACAAACCTGTCCTTGAGCTTGCGCTTTACGGATGCTTCTTTTCCGGTGCCTTTTTTGGTGAGTACCTTCCTGAGCATATTGCCCTCGTCCAAAGATATATCTTTCCCAAGCTTGTGAGCCAACAAGGCAATCTGCTCTTGGAAAATCAAAAACCCATAAGTTTCTTCAGTCACGTCATTGTAGTCTTTGTGAATAAACTTCATCTTAGTGGGGCTATTGCGGACCTCCATGTATCCAGTGTTCACCCCGGCGGCGAGGGGACCTGGGCGATAGATTGATGTAATAGCAGCTAGGTCAACCAGACTTGTCGGCGCCACTTGCTGGCAGAACTTCTGGGCGCCCACTTCGGTAAACTGAAAGACTCCTCCCCACTTGCCTTTGTGAAAGATGTTTTTATAAACATCTTGGTCTTGTAAGTTAATAACATCTGGATGGATATTCTTGTTGTAAAAATCTTTAACATTCTCGAAGGTTGGGTCTTTTATGTTGTGGTGCCTCTTGAGAATGTGCCTGATGGCTCCGTCGATCATCTTGAGGGTTGAGAGCCCAAGAACATCAAATTTAATGAACCCCATCGGCTCCAAGTGCCTGACGTTTTGTCCCTCGCTCCATGGAGCCTGTGTGATGCCGCCCGAATTGATCAGCGGCATTCTCTTGTTCAGATCTTCGCCGACCACGATTCCGCCGGCGTGTCGAGAACACGACCGGACCTGCCCATGGATGGCGGTGACGTGTGTTTTAATGTGGGGGTATTTATTTAGAAAAGCCTGGAGTGTTGGGCTGAAATCCATTACATCGTCGAAGGTCGGGGTATACATTCCCGAAGTGTTGTTGCTGCGCTTTCTCGACGGAGCTAAAGCCTCTTTCATCATAACGCTAGTTACTTCATTGACCTCCTGAAACTCAATCCCGTAGAATTTCGAAATATCTTTTATTAGGCTTTTTAGCTGCAGCGTGTTCCAATTCGAAATAGGGACTACTTTGTCCTTCCCCCAGTCCTCGATGAGGGCTTCCTTGAGCCCCATGTTGTCTGCGACGTCGTAATCGATATCGGGGTAGTCCGTAGCGTCGGCGCGCATGAATCGAGCGAACTGGAGTCCCCACTGAATCGGGTCAACCTGGGTGATCCCCAGGAGATACGCGACCAGAGATCCTGCTGCAGATCCGCGACCAGGTCCAGTCAACATCAAGTCATTTGCCTTGTCGCTTATCTTGCGCATTGTCAAAAAATACTTAGAAAAACCCCTGTCTGAAATTACTTCCAGCTCCATGTGGAGTCTGTCTGTATATTCTGGATTCTCGGCTATCTCTGGACGCTTTCTCAGCGCTTCCTGGCAGTATCTCCTCAGCGCGAAGTCGGCTGACTCCCTGGCAGGTACAACAAAATCTGGAAGTCGCACCTCATTATCGGGCATGAAGTTTTCAATCCTTTCATGAGCGATGAAGTGGGTATTCGTGATTGATTCCATCACCAAGTCATCATCATACTCAACGTTGGCAAGCTCTGAATATTTCTTGTACGACTCCCACATCTGGTTTCCATTTTTGGGATAAAGCTCCATGCCAAGCTCATCAACCCCGGCAGGAAGTTCAGAACTCATATAATCTGGACGTGACTTTCCGAGCCAGCCGAGCCTTTTATAAAGCTCCCGGTCCTTCCATGCATCCGGGGTTGGATAATGGCTATCAGCAGTCGAGATAAGTTTAATTCCGAACTCTTCGTGCATTTGGATGATATATTTATTAAGAATGTGTTGTTCGTCAATGTCGTTCCATTGAAGTTCACCATACCAACGATCGCCGAAAATGCTCATCATTCTTTTCGTTATGGCGCGCATGGATTCTAGAACCGCCTCTTCGTCATGACCGATGCGTTCGCGGGTTTCTTCATCCCACGTACTGTTTTCCCACAAACAACCTGCGTATGGTCCACCAAGACAAGCAGAGGCTGCGATGACCCCCTCAGAATACTTTTCAAGCAGCCCGTAGTCAACACGAGGATAACGATAGTAGTGCCCCGATTCGTAAGACTCCGAGATCAATGAGAAGAGATTGTTTAATCCTTCCTGGCTTTGAGCCAAAAGAATGAGGTGTCGGCGGCGATTTAGAATATTTCGTACTGCCTTTTTAGATGCGTCCTCGTTTTCAACAGTCGTCCCCGTGACTTCCTTGCTTAGTGTCTTGCGGCGCTTTTTATCCTCCTTGGCGGTTTCATAGTCCTCGCGCCAATCATCAAATGACGGAATAAAATATGCCTCTACACCAAAGATAGGCTTAAACTCTTTTCCATCCTCCTTCATCTTTTTCGCATGCATTACTTGGTAAGGCAAGCCATTCATATTCCCGTGGTCCGTGAGAGCCAGGGCATCCATCCCATTCTCATACGCGAAATCCATATGTTCTGGCGGGTAACCAATTGCGTCAAAAATGCTTCCAGCTACACTGTGGGCGTGTAATCCAACAAATGGAATCTTACTCATCATCTACTCCTATTTCATTCCACTCATGATACTTCATGAATATGGGGTGGGGTCGTTTAATTTCTTTGCGTTCTTCTGAAGATAAAAAGTTGCAGTAGTCGTGCCAAGAATCTATATTGTAATACCATGGGACTTCTACTTTGTTTTCTATATCTATTATAACAGATTTGAAAACTTTGTCAATAGAAAAATATCTCGCTGACCACCTTTCTTCTTTAGGTAGTTTCTGCCTGGGGAATAAACCACTCTCCAGGACTTCAGAATTATATTTCCCCGTGCCCTCTCGAATGATTCGGCGCGATTGGACAAAATCTTCTTTATCAAAGGTAAATCCCAGATAATGTCCGTCCTGCACAGTTTCGCCGTGGTGGCTCAACATGAAGGGTCTGCCGCTAGAAATACTTTTTCGGTGGGGTTGTAGGATCTCGGGGTCGTATACCCCATATGGGAAAGCCACATAATTTCTCCGGGGGATGACCCACTTACTCAGGCGCGCTGATGTCTCGAAAGCAGTGACGGCGCCATGGAGAACGCTCCACGCCAGACAATCTCGCTTCCCGATGTCCTTTGCTCTTACCGGCACATAGAAGATGGGAATCTGCTTCCGTGTTTGAGAGGGGTATGGGTCATGGTATCTTCCCACCCAAACAGGGTCTTGAACCCATTCACCGATTCTGTGGCGGATGAGAGGGCTGATATCATCGTTGCAAACAATCCAGATAGTCTCACACCCTGCCCAAGCACATTCATACACAGCGCGCTCGACAGCAAGATAATTTGGAGCGATAGGCATCATGGCGTCATGCCAATCAAAGTTGAAGTCGAATGGCATGCCAGCCACAGGCACGATACCAGCAAGATGGTAAGCACTCAAGGGCTCTACTTCCAGCGGTACATGAGCGCGACGTTTGGAATGGGGGCGATACCAAAGCCCGACGTTCCGAATCTAAAAGCAATGGGAAGTTCAAACCGAAAGACCCCATTACCCCAAAAATATACCTGCATGCCGACACCAGGACCAGCGGCGTAGTTATGGCTGATGGTGACCACCTTGGTGGTAACCCCGTCGCCTTCTTCGTCGTCCCAAGTTGTGGATGTGTAGGAGTCTTTCTGTACCGCTGCTGCGATGCCCAGACTGCCGTAAATCCCTATCTTATCATTTTCATCGAACGTTCTCTTGAAATTGACTCCGCCGGCGACCATGCCGCCGTCGTTATTCCAATAAGGAAGCGCTGTAATTTGGACTCCGTTTTTGCTCCAATCATGGGAATAGGATAACCCTATACCATAAGTTGAGCCTGCGGCGAAGCCCAGCGCGTGGGACTTCTCTGCGGCCAGAGCGCCGCTAGTCATCACTAGTGAAGCCACTAGTGGAACTAAAAATTTCTTTAACATTTTCACCTCTTTTTTTTAATATTAAATTTTGTATTGCAACCAAGAAAAAAGCTTTCTCTCTTCAGGATAATTTTCATGATGATCGTTAGTGTACGCCTCTTGCTCAAAGCGGATTCTAAAATATGCCTCTGCTCCGTTTCTGTATTTTACTAGTCCCACTATATAATCTATCAAGTAGATTAGTAAAAAACCTATCACGAGGGTTTCCAAGTATTGTTTAAAATGAATTGTTTCATGAGTAATTGTGTCGAAGTCTCCCTCATCGCGGATGAACACGAAAGGGAATAGTGTGATAGCGTATACTTCTATGACCCAGCTAAGGAGTGCTGGGATTTTACTGTTTCTAACTATTATGGGTTTTAACATTATTTTCTAACCTCCGGGCGTTTCGATTCCAAGAACTCAATTAAAGATTCTATGTCCGATCCAAGCGGCGGGTGGAAGAAAGGAATGAGCGAATGAACGAACTGGGCGATTGCCGACATATAAAGAACGGACCCAATCTCCCATGCGTGTCGTAAGTGTTCGGTATAACTCTCGTCGATGTCTTTAAGGTGTCCCATGGTGTCGTAAGTAGTACACCGTTCTCCAAACTCCCCCTCAAAGATATTAAAAAAAATGGTTTATTTTACATGCGTAACTTTCCCTGGGTGTGTCCCATTTGTCCATTATCTCCCATGGAGTAGCGTCACAAAATTCAAACCTTGCGTCGTCTTCATAATAGTTTTTAATGTTTGGTATTATCTCCCTTTCTGTTGCTTCAATCTTTACCGAATAATATCGGTAGAGATCGGGGTTATAGGTGTCCTTTCCGTTCCTGGCTCCCTTTATGCCAGCGTCTTTCATCATGCTTATAATTTTAAATTTGGCCATGGTATCAGAATAATCAAAATCATCCAACTGTTCTCGGTCCAAAAAAGAAACAGCTACAAGGTCCTTTCTGATCCTCTCCGTTTTCTGGTTACCAAACCTTTCAGACGGATAAAAGTGTATCCGGCTTATAAAATCCGAATCGTCGTCAAGAGCGTCATAGCTGTGCTCCATGCCGCTGCGGACATTAAACCAGTCTAAAACTCTATATTTACTTTCTACTTGCTCTTGCACCAGCGGGAGACCATGGACGGCATGGTCACTAAAAATTATCAGTTTCTTAAACTCAAACCTACCAAGCCTTGAGTTGGGTGTCGTCACCTTTAACAAATTATCACGTATGTTGAGCGAAGATGCACGATTGGTCATGGGTAATTGCCCACTTAAGCCCAGGATGAGTATCAACCTCTCCCATGCTTCCCTCTGACTCGGCGAACGAAGGTGTAAAAACCCAAAGTCATGTTTTTCGTCGCAGATATCAAGTCTAAAGGGAGGGTCAGGCTTAACAAAAATACAAGGGTAACCAGTATAGAAAGAATATAAGAGTGCATTTAAGCCGCCGCCGACAACAATCGTGTCATACGAATAAATATGTTTATCAATCTTCAAGCAGCCTTCTTGTTATTTAGATTTCTTATCGAAAAGACGACTTAGTTTCTCGGTCAGAACCTTGTCTAGTCTATTTGAAGAAGGGGACTCTAGGAGCACCCGGCTTTTTTCTACCTTCTCTTTGACCAATTCTTTTATCATCTTTATAAATTCTTCTTTATTTTTCATAATTTTCTCTCCCCTTATCCACTATGCCCAGCACATTGTTTTCTAATACTAAATAGACCTTTCCTTCCCCAAAATCCACCTCTTCGATCATGTGGCTTAGTACCACTGCTTTTTGGTCGGCTGCCAATGGTGGCTTCACACCGCACGAAATAGACTTGATTCTTACTAATTCATGGGTGGCTCGCGGGGACCTATAATCATCTGGTAGTGCTATCAAACTTTCCACCTCCAACTCGTCTGGTACAATTCTCTCAATTAAAATATACTTATTACATGGCTGAAACATAACTATTCTCCTATTTTGCTTGGTTTCTCAATGCTTCGAGATATTCCGGTGGTAGTTCACAGGCGCCCCCCGAGCAAGCTGATTCTTGTTGAAAATCTATATTGTCGCTCGACTCGCTCATCAGTGTCCAATCGACATCTTGATATTCCTGAGAGAGCTTTTCCCAAAGTTTTAAATTATATACGTCCTTGAGGCAATACGTCATCTTCCTGACATTGCCGTCAAAATGACTGTCGGCGAACTTAATTGCCGCCGTCGCCCAGTCACGCTTAAGCATGGCTACTTCCGTTAGGGCTTCTCCGTACCCTAAAAGGCAATCGCATGCTGCCCAGAGATCGTCGTCGAAAGCGTGAATCGCTTTTTCGATGATCCCAGAAGCAAAAAAAGAACCTGCGCCGTACTCTCTCAAGATATCCGTGGGATGCAGCACTGCGCAAAACGGAGCCTGGTGATAGTCTCTGTCACCCGAATAGGGGAGCAAACTTACTCCTGCAAAGTCCTTGCGGTTTTTATATATAAAATCGGCAACATCATCCCATTCGTGCTCCTTAACATGGATAGTGTTGGACACATTGTGCCTCATTCCCTGCCTCGCGCACAACGAAACATTGGTGCCGTACCGTACCCAATTCTGCTGTGTCAGCTTGACACTCTCAAGGAGGGTTAGCGCATCAATTTGATTCTTGGTCTTGGCGCCGATGGGTACTTCACATAAAAAAGTGATTACATCGGTTACACCATTGGGGTCCCAAACGCTCTTCTCGACTGCTCGTTTGTTAAATTTCCTAAAATGCTGAACTGGGTTTTCTTGATTGTTGGCTTGTACTCGCCTAAAATATCTCTTTGCATGGTGTGGGTGAATTCCGCTTGCAGTTCCCAGAATACAAGAAGTCGACCCAGCGGGCTTAACGCAGGTAGTCCTCGCAGCCTCGTTGGTGCCGATCAAGCCACAAATAATTCTATTCATTTCCTTTACAATCTTGGCGCCGTTTCGCTGAATGGCGGGATCGAACAGCACTTCGGGGCTGTCCATCATCCCAGTAATAGAAACCCCCAGCAGCGCCTCTCTGCGAGTAATTGTTTCTGTAATTTTACCCACATAAGAAAAATCGGTGTAGGCTGCTTGAAGAGTACCAATGATCGAAGCAACGCGACATGCATTATAAAAATTCTCAGGCGTCGATGCCTTCTTCCCATTAATTTCCGTCAGATTACAAAATTGCCATCCCGTTTTGCCAGTCTCCACGTCTACGGGGTAGAGACTAATCTCGGCACACGGGTTGAAGCCGCACTCCGTATCTTCCGCCCAGATGAACCCAGGCTCTCCGAATTCTCGGACCCACTCCATCAAGCGATTGAAATCTTGTTTCGAAGTTCGGTCTCTTACCAGGAGCGCAGAGTTGTTGGAACGTCCTCTCTGCGGGTTCTCCATCTGCCACCTCCCCGTCTTGGCAGTGGCCATGGCTCTATCGTCCGGGGAGAACAGGGCGATGGTTGCAGATCGTCGTACCCCGCCAGAAATAACAGCGTCAGCAGCATGCATGATTATGTCATATACTTGAATTGGCTTTAGTTTGACGCGACCATGAACGTTCATAGGAGATGCAACAGCTTCTTCAAAAACGCCCTTTATTAATTCCAGGGATCTCTTAAGCCCTCCTGGTCCTGGAGCTTTAGAGCCAGAACTCAGGGGCGCGCCGGCTGGGCGAATGAGAGAGTAATCAAACTCAATATCGCGACCGATGTAGTCATCGAACTCTGGGACTCCGCCTAAATAACTCGTAACCAATACTCCAATAGCGTCAGCCCAGCCCTCAATCGTATCTGGAACGACAAAAGTTTTTGTAGGTCGCCAGTGGCGTGCTGCTGGGGGGAGTTGTGCGACATGGTGCCTCTGAACACTGAAGCCAATTCCACAGCCGCACAGCAAAAGGTACATTAACTCTTGGAAGGCTCTCGGGCGGTTAATATGACCGAAACCACAATTGTAGAGCCTGGCGTTATGTTTGAAAATCGGATCGCCACCAAACTGCAGCACCCTCTGGGATCCCAGGACTTCTTTGCGCCGGACAGCAATCTCTGCCTCATTGATATATTCCATAACCTCTGGGATGTCCTTAAATTTTTCTCGGTGCATGTCGAACACGCGCTTAACTTGTTCTGCCCAGGTTTCCCGTCGTTTTTCTTCGGGCAAGTATTTGGCGTACTTGGCTATTCTAGTATATTCTTGCAGTGTGCTGATTGACATTTATTTTTTATCCCTCCATTTGGCATATGTGTTTTTCATTTTCTTTTCCTGTCTTTTTTTAGCTTCGAGTTTGATTTCCCCAATTGTCTCTCCCGTGCTGGGATGGACCTTAATAGTTATATTTGATGTATTCATGTGAATTGGGTATACAAGCCCATCCACGCCATTCCTATTCTTTGCAATAAAAATGCGCCCTTCATTATTCAGCTTGTCCTCTGCCGTCCTGGATATTGAAAATATAAAATCCGCCACAAAACACTTATTGAATGCCTCCGATATTGATTCCATTGTGATGACTTCGGCGTTCAACCCAGAACGATTAGTTTGTGAAGCCGTCCAGACGCAACATTTGTTCTCTTGCGCCAAGCAACGTAGCTGTTCATAAATAGTTTCAAGTTCGTGTCTTTTCTCCTTTAATGTAGAAATCGGACGTAAAAGATCAGCGTAATCTACCATTATAATATCAGGCTTAAATCCACGATTTTTTAATTTTTCAAGATGGCTCTTTAGGGTGTTGACACTGGAGGATTTAGTGGGGTATTCTTTGACAATTAACCGACCATCCAGGTTCTGAAGCTTCTCATATATCTCTTCCTTGAAAATTCTCAAATCCCCAAGTGGGACATTCGTTATACAGCTATCGAACCTGGAGCCGACTACGGTGTCCGAAAGTTCCAGAGTATAATATACTACATTTTTTCCTGCGATTAAAGCTTGGGCGCCGATGTGGACCAAAGCCATCGACTTGCCTGCCCCAGTGGGGGCTATTACTACTCCCAATTCTCCCTTCCCAAGCCCTTGTTGGGTGATCTTGTCGATCTCTTCCCAGCCGGTGGCGACTGGATTGCGTGCCTTAAAAATGAATCTCTGCTCAAAATCTTTTATATAATCATGCCCAAAATCTGAGTCTGCTCCCAGCTTCAACGCATCGTTAATAAGCTCAGCTATCTCATCAAAAGACGATTTCTTCAGGAGCTTTACAGATTTTAACATTGCTTCTTTTAACTTTTGTTTTCTGCAGAAATCCAAAGAAGTCTGACGAACATACTCGCTCTCGACGACCTCTGACTTGGAGATTCTAGCAAAAAAGTTCCTAAGCTGCTGCTGTGTTAGGTCATTGAGGTCTTCTATCTCAGTCCTCAGAACAGAGGTCATGATTTTCTCAGTCGGATGAACTGAATATTTTTCTCGGTAGCGCCCTATCAACCTAACAAACTCTTGGAGGTACTTAAGTTCCAGAAAGTTAACATCCAGAACTTCGAACATCTGATCTGCAAAGGGTCGGTCGACCAAAATTAATTGACACAACATTTCCTGAAAATCTTTGCCGTATTGACTAAAATTTTCCTTTGACATCAAACCTCCCAATTATAATGTAGCATGTTCTGAGTGGTTTGTCAAGAATTAGTTGTGATTCTTTTGAATGTCGAAAAGAGAGTGAAGGTATTCCAGTCTCCAAAGCCGTCTATCTTCATTCTCTTAATCACTTCAGTCTTATTAAATTGCGGCTCGAAATTATGCACAATGTGCTTAATTCGTGTTTTCCCATCAATTGAAATTGCGGGGGAATAGAGTTGCATTATTTTATAATTTTCTGCGATTATGTCTCGCTTCTCCACAATAGAGGAAAATGCCTTGAGACCCGTGTTGTCGTTTTCGCAGAACTCAACGAGCCTGTCTATCGTGACAGGCTCCTCCTCGCCAAAAAACGGAAGTCGCTTAGAAATAGTAGCCAGACCGATTCCACGAACGCCCTCCAGGTTGTCAGACTTATCGCCTGCCATGGCGCGAGCAAGGGCAAAATTGGTTGGATGAATAGAAAACTCCTCCAACAGGCGGTTTCGATTAACGAACTTCTTTTGGATCGGTCGGTAAAGGACGGTCTCGTCATCGCATAATTGAAAAAAATCTTTATCACTGGAGATGATTATTTTCTGCCAGCCGCGATAATGAGGAAGTTGTACCACATAGGATATGATATCGTCCGCCTCTACACCGTCATTCATGAGCTGGATCACTGGCATCTCGTTCAGCATCTCCATCAATCGTTGCTGTTGCCAGACCTTGTTGTGGATCTCCTCTTCTTCTGTCAGATTGCGGATATCACGATTTAAGCGAATTGGCTTTCTTCCCTCTTTGTAGTTCTTATTTATAGTCTTGCGACGTTGGGAGCCTCCGGCGCCGTCCCAGGCTATGATGATCTCGTCTGGCTTCATCTCCCTGCATAGCTTCTGGAGTATCTTTACGAACCCCTTATAGCCGCCGAT
>Ga0098052_1001292_pt1 | contig 15710 bp, 12 predicted proteins | sample 15_taG_FD_81591 | JGI IMG/M metagenome (GOLD analysis project Ga0098052, IMG submission 81591) | Marine viral communities from the Subarctic Pacific Ocean - 15_ETSP_OMZ_AT15312 metaG | ecosystem: Environmental > Aquatic > Marine > Oceanic | place: Pacific Ocean | collected 2015-01-18 | reverse complement strand
CGGTACAGATTATCAAAATGTAGTTTTTAAACCACAAGGCCCAGACGCATGACAACGAGACAAGAAGACGAGGTCGCAGGGCACGAGTACGTCACAAAACACCAAGCCATGAGCATTGCACAGCGCAGCGCTCAGGCCGCAGTACACGAAATCCTGCAAGCTCTCGGCGTTGATAGCTCGACGCCCTCCGACATAATCGAAACCCAGAAAGACATGGCCCACCTACGCAATCACCGCGAAGGCACGGAGGCAACCGCCGAGCAAATCAAGAAGGTCGCCATAGTCATCGTCATCACTGGCGCTCTCGGCGCTCTCTGGCTTGGCCTCCAAAGCATGTTGCACAAATAAAGGAAACCCCCTTGAAACCTTCAGACAAGTTCGAGGAAATCAAAACCCTCCCAGACCACCCCGGTTGGAAACATCTTCTCGAGGCCCTGAACCAAGACAAGGAAAAGATGGTAGACCACTGGGTCGAGAACCGCCCCATCTCAGACAGTGAAGCCGACTTCCGACGCGGCGTTGTCTGGGCCATCAGACGCATCAACTCCCTGCCAGAAATACTCAAGCTCACATTCGAGAACGAGTACATCCTCTCTGAGCTTCCACAAGACAAGGAGAAAGAAAAGAAAAACTCGGACGACCGGGTCATCAAGTTCGGATAATCATTCTCCCATCATCAACCAAACGCCCCGTCACGAACCGGGCAAAGGAGACTACATATGGCAACCCGCCAACCAGACGCCGAGGCAGCAGCCCTCATCAACCGCGTCGCCGACGTCCAGCAGGGCGTACCCCCCGAACAAGCAGCCGCAGCTGCCCCCGCAGCCACAGACACGCAGCCTGTTGAGGCAGCCGCACCAACAAACAAACAAACAGTCGAAGACAAGGCCCAGATCAAAGGCGCTCCCAAGACAGAGGCCTCCAAGATGTCTGATCCAGCAGCCACTTTCTCCGTAGACTTCGGTGACGGCGAGATGCGCGATCTCACCTCCTCCCAGATCGCTGGCACCTTCAAACGCTACGCTGCCCAGAACCTCTCCAACATCGAGAAGGCTGACGCAGACAAGGCCAATGCTCCGATCCGCGAGCTGATGGAGCAGCTGACCCAACGCGCCAACGGCGACCCCAAACAGGCAGCTGACGCAGTCATGCACGCCCTCAAGTCCACCTACGGCGCAGAAGCCAAGGACACAGCCGCTACCGCTCCTGTCGAAACAACCTCCTTCGAGAAGTGGGAAGAAGAAAACGCTGCCTCCCTGCCCCCCGGATACAAGGAAATGTTCGAAGGCCAGCGCAACACCCAGAACCAGCTGGCCGAACTGACCAAGCACATGCGGACCATCGTCCAAGCCTCTGGCATGATGGCCAAGGAAGGCCAAGCCATGGAAAACGAAACCCGTGGTCGTGAAGCTGACGCCATGAAGAAGGGTATCGTCAACAACCTGCGTGCCGCCCAGTCGGCTGCCAACATTGATGAGAACGATGTCCCGCAACTCATCGACTTCGCAGCCCAACGCGGCTACACCATGGAAGACTTTGCCGATCCAAGCCTCTCACTGACCATCGCCAAAGACTACCGCAACAACAAGAACGAGGGTGAGTTCGAACGTCTGGCAGCCCTCACCGAACGCCGTACAGCAGCCACTGGCTCTCTCGGCTCTGCCCCATCCTCGGGCGGCCCTGCCCCCGAAGCTGGCCCCGGTGCAGACCGCCTGAATGACCTCGTCAACAAAGGCATGTCTGGCCAATTCTAATTTAATTACTTGAACATAAAAAATTAGGCTCCCACCTTGGGAGCCTTTTTTTTGTCAAACGGGACGAAAACCTCCCTGCCCCTGTCTTATACAGAATTCAGTAAGTCCTCGAAGCCGCTTTCGCCGCCATGTGCCGCACCCATAAGCCGCCAGCGAGTTCACTAAATGCAAGACGCAGACACGCTCGGATGATGCTCTGCCATCCAGTCGGCTGACGGCACACACATTCTTTCCCTCATGTTCCCACAAGGAGAACGACTATGCCTGTTATCGGTGTACGGGGTACTGGTGAATTCAGCACGGATTTCCGCCCCACAAACTATCGTGAATTGTTCACGATGCTCGAACCAAACGGTGATGCACCTCTGAACGCTCTGATGGCTATGACTAACAGTCAGTCAACAGACGATCCGAAGTACAACAACTTCCGCGACGAACTGCCTGCTCGTACAGTGCAGATCGACAAGGCAGCTGGTTACGCCGCTGGTATCACAACTCTGCAACTGACCACTGGCGACGACGTTGAATTCATCGTTGAAGGCACTGTCCTCGTCAACGCCACATCCGGCGAAGTCATGGTTGCTACTGAGGATGCCGACACAGCCAACGACACCATTGAAGTTACCCGTCAGATCGGCGGTACATCACTGGCCATCGTCGATGACGACGAACTGTTTGTCGCTGGTCATGCAGCTTCGGAAGGTGGCTCTGCGCCGTCAGCCGTGTCCTTCGACCCGACTGTCAGCTACAACTACTGCCAAATCTTCAAGACCTCTTATCAGGTCACAGAAACTCTGAAAAACACCTATGTTCGCACAGGTGCTAAAGAAGACGAGTATGCGACCAAGGCCCTGAAGATGCACATGCAGGACATCGAACGCTCGATGTTCTTCGGGCAGCGTCACATCCTGAACGGCTCAACTTCAAACCCAACCCGTTTCACGGGCGGTCTGGTCAACACTCTGACCAATGTTGTTGATCTGTCTAGCGCCAACACTGGTATCAACGCAGACGCAGACGTGATGACGGAAGACGAGTTCGACCGTTACCTGATCGAGAACGTCTTTGCTTGGGGTTCCAAGCAGAAGATCGCTTTCGTAGGCGCTAAAGTTGCTGGCCACATGCAGGCCATTGGCAAGAGCCGTTGGGCACCGACAATGATCAGCGATACCTACGGTATCAAGTTCACTCAGTACGACACGTTCGCTGGTGAATTGCTGGTTCATTTGCACCCGCAGTTCCGTCAAATCCCCGGAATGGATGATGCCGCAATCATCATCGACGTGCCAAACATCAAGTTCCGGCACCTCCAGAACCGTGACACGCATCTGCTGGAAAACGTCCAGAACAACGATGCAGACACGGCCAAGCACCAGTACCTGTCTGAGTGTGGTCTGGAACTGCTTCAGGACAGGGTTCACACCTACCTGAAGAACTGGGACGGCATCTCCTAATAGGACGACCCGCCCCCCAGTAACCGCCTAAACATTAGGGGTCAGCGAAAGCTGGCCCCTTTTGTCATTCACAAAGCGAGAAACCAATGGCCAAAAAGCCTGCGAAAATAGCACCAAACGCGCTGAAGCCCGACGTCCTTACCGAAGACGACCGCAAAGCCCTGTGTGAGCCTGCCACTGAATTCGAAGACCCCACCGACGAGCCAACCCCAAATGCCGTGCCCCCTCTGGTTCAAGACAACGTCAACCAGACAACTGGCAAATACGGCAAGACAGGCTACACCATCTATCGGTCACGGAACCCCGAGGCATCACGCTTCCAGCTGTCAGCTGGCGAGCATGGTCCGTATCGAGGCTTTTGGGATCAAGGCAAAGAATATGTCTGGTGGCGCGTCAAGAACGAAGACACCAGTGCCGTAGACGGTCACCACCACATCCGTATGCAGCGCATCGTAAAGGTCACCTCGTAAAATGGTTGCGCAGCTTTCACCGAACATCACTGACAGCTACTCACCGCTGAACGAGTTGACGGTGAAAGCCCTGCGCCGTTTTGGCGACTACTTCCCTGACGGCTCTGATGCCGATGTCGCAATCATGTTCATCGAGTTCGCCAACATGATCATCGAAGAGTTCAACATGCACCCCTACCGCACCGACGCGGAGGTCGTTGACGCTTCAGGCAACACCCAATTCGTCTCCTACACGCCCATCGTCTACTACACCACAGTCGAAGAGGCGCGTGAAATCCCAGACATGGTTATGCTCAACGGCCTGATTTTCCACTACGCCGCCCAACAGATGGACGCCAAGGCAAGTCAGTACAGCCAGCTCTACTACAAGACACTCAACGGCCTCCTCTACAACCGTCACCTCGCCAACGTCGCAGCCATCTCTGGTGGTGCAATCAACTCCCGTCCGATGATGGGGCCGACCCGCTAATGGCATCAACCATCACCAAGACAACGGCCAGCCTCGAAGCCAAGAGCTACGAAACCTTCCGTGGCCTCGACAGTTCCAAGGACATCACCGTCCTCGAGACAGGCAAGAAGCAGGCCCTAGCCACCCTAGAGAACGCCTACTGTGACTGGCGCGGTCAGATCACACGCGACCGCGCCGCCACGCGCATGTATTCCAACGCTGGCCCCATCAAGCACGTAAACTTCTACAAGGCAGAGGGTATCGCTTGGGCCGAATACCACGACGCTGGCGTCTCCCTTAACTCAGACAACGGTCATACGCTCACTGACCAGTACGCCGCTGGCACAATCATCACCTCCGTCGTCTTCAACGGTCGCCTCAACATGCTGGCCAAGGGGTACGTCCCACAATCCTACGACGGCCTGACTTGGCAACAGAACTCATCCTCTTCCGAACCCAAGCCCGGCTTCGGTACAGCCATTGCCCGCCGTCTCGTCACCGCTGGCTATGCAGACGACCCCACCATGATCCGTGTCTCCCGCGTAGATGACGAGAACATGATGCCAGCCGACGAAGACCCTGCCTCAACTGACGTCCTCCGCGCCGCAGAGTTCACTGTCCGAAACATCATCGGCACAGCCGACGAGATCACTGGCCTTGGAACCTTCGAGAACACACGGCTCGCCGTATTCACCTCCGATCAGACCCTCATCTACACCTTTGACGCCAACCTCACGCTCTGGGCCATCGACGAAAAGGCCAACGTCAACGTGGGCACGATCTCCCACAACACCATCCAGCGAGCCAACCGCGATCTCCTGTTCTGCTCACGCGACGGCGTCCATGCGATCCGTCGCTCCTCGGAGAACGGCACGACCATATTCTCCCTGCCGATGTCATTCAGCATCGACCTCCTCTACCACGAGTTTCTGCTCCAGACACCAGACACATCCCAAATCACCGCTTCATACGACGCCGAGAGCGGCCAGTACAACATCTTCTTCCCCATCACCTCCACCATCTGTAAGCGCCTCACAGCAACCTTCAACCCTGCCGATCAGTCTGTGTCTTGGTCATCCGGCAACTTCCTTAACGCCCGCTGCGGCGCATACCTCGCGGGCAAGTATGTCTTCGGCGCGCCCGGTGGCCCATACGAGGCCCGCCATCACGCCCAACCAACAGGCGTTGGCGAAACTCCAGCAGCCGTAATCGAGACGCCAATGCTCTGGCACGGAGACGTTGATGGGCCGAAACAATCCAAGCACCTGACCATAATGGCCAGTGGGGAAGGCTCCTTGCTGGTCGAGGCCTTCAATGAAACCGGAAAGCAGATCGACAGCTTCAATCTGACCATAGAGCAGGACGACGTCTTCCCCTCTGACCTCTTAAAACAACAGTACAAGCATCGCTTTGAACACCGCTATCGGGGTGTCCAGCTGCGCTTTACAACCAGTGGTGAAGGGCTTCTCCGCATCTCTGGCTTCTCTATCGGGATAGCAAAAGGATAACCAGATGGCCCGCCTTCGCCAAAAGAACTCTCAGAACTACAATACCTCTGGCCGCGTCCATGACGAGTTCGAGGGTATTGTCCGCTACGTTAATGCCGTCGAGGACAATCACGGCGACCTGACACTCAGCGAGTTGATGGCCAAGCTCTTTGACACCAGCGGCGATTTCAACGCCGCCATCGAGGCGCGTTACGACGCCACCAATGGCCTCCAGTACCGCACCGGAAATTATACCGCAGCCCAAGCCGAAGAAGGCTGGATCACTGTCGCCACCCCTACCCAACTCCGGGGCAATGCTGGCGCAGACACAGGCACAATCACTGGCCCCCTGTTCTTCGACCGCACCGAAGCCATCGCCACTGCTGCCCAGACCGTCTTCCCCCACAACTTCGATGACAACGTCGCCGACATCGTCGTCTACCAGAACGGCCTGTTGCTCGCTGAAACTGCCTACACCTCAGACGCAGCCGCAGACACCTACACTCTCGGCTCCGGCGCTACCGTCTCAGACGTCCTTGTCTCCTTCTCAATTCGCAACGATCTCTCGGCCAACTACAATCGCCAAGACACCGTAGCAGTTGGCGGGCAAGCCGTTGTCTCTTACGCCCACACATCTGACGACCGCCTGCTTGTCTACAAGAACGGCATCCTCATGCGTGAAGGTGCGTCCTACGACTACACGACAGACCCTGCCGCTGACACAGTCACCATGACAATTGCAATGTCGGCCAGTGATGTCCACACGGTTATCACCGTCGATAACGTCGCCATCGCCTCTATCGGTGGCCTGATGATCGAGGACGAATGGACCGACGCCAACGGCTACATCCCTTATGCCAAGCTCGCCATTGCCGATGACGACCTGACCCAAGCAAAAGTCTCTGGCCTCGCCAGCCAACTGGCCACCTTCAAGAAGATCACCTCCTCCGGCTCAACTCCTTCCACCCCCGCCGCTGGTGATTGTTGGGTAGACACATCTGTCGCCCCACCGCTTCTCAAGTTCTTCGATGGCGTCACTTGGTATCAGGCCAGCCCAGACAGCACCCTCCCATCTTTCGCGGCAATCAATGCCCTCGAGATGATCAGGGTGAACTCAACAGGTACGGCCCTCGAGTACGCCGCAGTTGATCTGTCCTCCGTCGTCCCAAAAACATGGCAGGCAGCAGCCAATGGCGTCGCCTCCCTCGACGGCACAGGCCGCCTCCCATCCAGCCAGCTCCCTGAAGACCTCTCGCAAGACAGTCTCTACAAGGAAGAAGCTGGTGCCACAGCTGACGCAGACTACGTCATCCAGCGCATCTTCAAGCAGAAGGTTCGCATCGACGGCGTCTCCACAAAGGCTGGCACAGGAACATGCGATGTCACCGTGCAGATCGACGGCGTCGACGCTGGCTCCGCTATTGCCACATCAACATCGCTCTCAGACAACACCCTTGGCTCACCCATCACAGTGGACGCCTCGTCCTCATCCAAGGTGATCGGCTACAAGGTTTCATCCGGCGCATCACTGGCTGACCTCGAGGTTACCTTTGCGGTAACCAACGTCACGAGCTAATGCGTGTCTATGAAGCCCCACGCGAAGAAATCCCCGCCCTTGTCGTAATGGCTGAGGCCATGCACGGCGAGGGCGACTTCGCGCACCTACCCTTCAACACCGACAAGCTGGCCCACAACGCCCTCGGCTGGCTCAAGAACCCCGACTACCTGATACTCAGTGCCAGCAGCAACGATGAGATCATCGGCATGTTTGTCGGTCACCTCACCCGATACATCTTCGCTGATGCAAAGATGGCCCACGACATAGCTCTCTACGTCAAGCCAGAGAAGCGCGGCTCTTCCGCAGCGGTTCGTCTCATCGACGCCTACCGTCTCTGGGCCATGGGTGCGGGCGCATCAGAAGTCTGTATTGGCCAAGCAACAAACGTAGACACAGAGAAGTCCCGCCGCTTCTTCGAGCGCATGGGCTTCCATCATGTCGGCGGCAACTTCAAGGAGAGACTGTAATGTGCACATTTGGTGGTGATCCAGATGGTGGCGGCGTTGGAATGGATGGTGGCGCTATTGGCGTCTCAACCGGCAATGGCTCTGTCGCTGGCACAGTAAGCGCGACAGGCACAGCGGAAAGCTCAAACGACGGATCACACGGTCACGGAAACGTTAATGCTGGTTCCAGCAAGGACGCCGGTGACACCGGCTCACGCTCTGACGAAGGCACAGGCCTTACCCCCGGTGACTTTGACTTTGACTTTGACATGGCACCCGAGCAAACCGATACCCCTGCCCCGGACACAACCCCAGACGCTCCCGCCTCCTCCACAAATTACGGCGGCTCACTCTCCAACGCGCCCGACAGCTACTACGGCAACGACAGTCTGGCCCCCGGCTCTCAAGGCTCCAGCGGCCTCACCGACACAGGCGAAGGCTACAACGCATCCGTCGCCCCGGACAGCAGCGCCCAAAACATTCTAGACAACATTGCCGCCATCTACGCCAACCCAGACTACATCAATGTCGAGGAGTTCGACGCCAGCTCTCTCAACGACGCAGGCTGGGAGGCCATGCAGGACAACATCTCAGACGGCGGTGCAGGCCGCTTCTCAGCTGGCATTGGCCTTGGTGGCCCCGGCATGACCGAAGCCCAAGCCAACGAGATGGCCTCCAACCCGGACAGTCTCGCCTCCTCGGAGTACGCAGCCCGCTTCTCACCCAATGCCAATGCAGCCCTTTCTGCCGTCTCCGGTGTCCTTGGCTTGGCAAACCCCGCCTTCGGTATGGCCTCCGGCCTAGCTGGCCTCATCGACCCAGACAACTCTATGGCCAACCCCTTCTCTGGGAAAGGCGCTCTTGCTGGCTGGCTCTCAGAAAACACCCCTTTGGGCAGCGTCTTCGACACTATCGGCGGGGTATCCGACAGCGTGACAAACGGCGTAGACACAGCACTTGGCGGCTTCCCCTCTGCCATCTCCGAAGCTCTGGCAAACTTTGAGCAGTCAATCGAAGACGGCACCCTTGAAGCCTTCAACGGCCTCACATCAAGCCTCCCCTCTTTCGAGGACTTCGACTTACCCACGTTCGATGGCAACGCATCAGGCCCGTCAGCCAGCTTCAATGAAGGGTATGGCGAGCAGGATCACCTTGGCACTGGTGTGCCGGAAACAGTTGCCATTGCACTCCAAACTGACGACGACGAAAGTCCAGATTTAGATGTGGACTTGGGCGACTTGGTCAACGAGCACCTCGCAGAACTCGAGGACTACGGCCAAGACACAGACCCCTATACCTACACACCCCCAACCCAAGACACAGCAACCTCAGACCCAGTCCAAGACCAAGACAACGACGTTATCGAACCCGATAACTCAAGTGACATAATCCAGCAGGTCGCAGACATGTTTGCCAACATCAACACGGCAAACGATTTCTACTCAGACGACGTAGTAAACAACTACCAATCCGATGCCGATGCCCTGCGCCAGCTAGCCCTCGACAACGAAGTCAACGCAGCCCTCCCGACAATGGACCGTATTGACCGCCTCCTCTCGGGCCAGACAGATCGCCTCACCCGCGAACAGGAGGGTATCGAGGCCGCAGACGCCATCACGACCGGCCAAGCCCTCGCCTCCCTCAACTTCGACATGTCCTCACCCTACTCGCAGGGCGGCACGCTGGACGACATCTTCCGCAGTATCAGAGTAAAAGACCGTAACACTGGCTTGGAGCGCCTCGTCAGGGCGCGTTCCGCCTAAACAGGAGAAGATTAGATGGGCATTCTTAAATCAATTCTCGGAGGCTTCGACCTCTACAACTCCTATACTCAGGGGAAGAACGCCAGCGATGCCGCCAAGCGTGCCCTCGATCAGCAGGGCGGCGTAATAGGAAGCCAAACAGAACTGGCCAGACGGGCCGCCGATCTCGCCGACAGGCAGTTCGCCTCCTTCGAGGATGCGTCAGCCCAAGAACTGGCGCTGATGAAGGACGCCTATCGCCGCGAAGTCGAGCGCGACAAGCTCTCTCAAGAACTCATCAAACGCAACCTGCAAATCTCTGACGAAGACTACGCCGACCAACTAGACACACGCGACAGGTATCGCTCCCGCACAGAAGAAATGATGGGCGCAATCGAAGACGCCTTCGGCGCTCTCCCAGACAGTACAGGTCGTGGCGAAAGCGAGATCAACGCAGAAGCCAACCGTCGCAAGGCCGCCTACCAGACAGGCGTGGATCGCGCCATCGACCGTGTCGCCTCCACTGGTCGTGCCAAACGCATCATGGACGGCATGGGAGAAAGCTCCCTCGACATCGCTGAGAACGCTCGCATGATGAGCGCCGCAGCCGAAGCATACGCGCAGGCAGACGGTCGCGCCTACGACGAGGCAGTCAAATTCATCTCCGGCCTCAACGCAGAAGACAGGACCAACGACGCACACACCGCAACTCTCCGGTCAAATGATCTCAGTGAACTTCTCGGTCTGGATAAAGCTCTCCTTGGTATGGAGTTTGGCGATCCACAACCCGGCTCCCGTCAGCTTCAGGGTTTCAATCCATCCGTCTCCGCAGCCACAGGCTACCGCCCTGCCGCAGACACTGGTTCCTCGTTCCTCAATAACGCCAAATCTGGCCTCGGAAGCGCAGCCAGCGGCTTCGGTGACATTGGCCGCATCTACGGCACCGTAGCCACAGGCTACGGCAAGCAATTCGGCGAACGGAGGGAAGGCGCTGGTCATGCCCTAGACAACTCCAGCTTCGGGCAATCCCTGAACAAGATGTTCAACGACACGTTCTCGTCAAACTCCGCTTACGAAGACAACAACCCTTACAATAACTCCGGGTGGTAAGACACAATGTTCTTTGGATTAGGTGCCCTTGAGGGCCAGACAGCTGCCAACGAGAAGCGTCACGCACGACGCACGGACAACCTCAAGATGTTCAACGAGTTCAAACGCCTGAACCCAGAGGCAACTCTCGCCGAGCTTTCTGATCTCAAGGCCAGCATGTCGGACAACTCCAACTTCGGCTTCTACAATGGCGGCGTCCCAACTGACGCAGTCCTTGGTGCCATCGCCACAGCCAACGATGAGCGCGTCAAACAACGCAAGCAACAAGAATTCTTTGCCAACCAAGAGAACCTTGGCAAGATGCGTTCGACAATCGAGGGCCTCTACAATGACGCCATCCTCAATGCCGAGACACCCGAAGACGCCAAGACAGCCGTCGAAGGCCAACTGACTGAGGGGATGCGCGGCAACGAAGATATCATGTCCATGTTCAACAGCTATGACATCGACAGTGTCTTCAAGGAACAGAAGTCAAAACAAAAAATCGCCAAGCTGGCCCACGACGTCGAAGTCGCTGACGCACTGATGGATCGTTCACCAGAGGAAATTGCAGCAGCCCTGCCTGATCTGGGCTATGAGGGTGAGGCTGAAGTGAAGCGCATGACAGCACTCGCCAAGAAGCGCAGGGATGCGTTCCAGCGCAACGTCGATAAAGAAGAAGCTCAGAACAGCAAAACCAAAGCCGAAATAAAAAACCTCGACGCCGGAACTCAATTCAAGACAACCCAGACAGCGAAGATCAAAAAAGAGACTGGCCTGCTTGCCAGAGAATTCGACCTCAAGGAAGAGCAGATCGACAACCTCCGTGCCTTGAACGATAAGAAGATGAAGTTGCAGGAGGAGTTGCAGAGCCACACCATAGGCTTGCAAAACCAAAGGCTTGAGTTTGATGTAACCAAGTTCTCTTCGGAAGAACAGGCCGTCCTCCGCAGGATCGCTTTGGCTGAAGCCCAGCATAGGGAGGTCAAACGAGCGAACGTCAACGCTGAAGACATAGCTGAAAAACGACAAGCACTCGCCGAGTTAACCCAGAAGCACAGCAACCTGATCTCACGACGGAACGCAGCCGTCAGCGAACGAGGCGCAACCGTTAGTGAGACAAGGGCCGCAAAGGAACGCGAAGTCTCTGACGCACGCATCGACCAGATCAAGTCAGCCATCAAAGACACTGAAGACCGCATGAAGCTGGCCATCAAGGCAGACGGTCGCGCAGACAGTCTCGATGAGCGCCAGTACGTGGAGCTTACTGAACGCCTTGAGCAAGCCCACTTCGCCCGCGACATGGAAACCAAAAAGTTCGAGGCCAGCGAGCGTATCATCAAGCAGAAGCAGCGGACTGAGTTCAGGACCGCAATCGAAAGCAGCCCAGCTGTGGCAGACCTTATCGCCAGAGGTGATAACACCAGTGTCCGTCAATACATCGCGGACCAGTACCTGACAACCACGGGCGAAGTCATGCCTGATGCTGAACTCGACAAGCAGGTCGAGGTCGCCATGCTGAAGGACCGCACACTGGCCGCAGAGTACATGAAGTCCAAAGGTGTGGCGGGCAAGACTGTTGCCTTGCAGGGTATCGACGAGACAATGAAGTTCGTCTCAACCTCGATCAAGAGCATCGCAGACAGCACCTTCGAGCACAGCTACGAAATCGACAACGAGGCGGAGCGTGCGCAAGCAGTCGAAGCCGCCAACCAGCTGGCAAACAGGTACGTCATCTCAAGCCCCGGCAGCATCTACACGATGGTTATGGAGGCAAGGGAAAAGCTGGGCGAAGACGCCCAAGCCACCGCTATCACCGACTACGTGGTGCAGCAGAACGGCCTCAAGAATGTTCATCACGAGAAGACCCGCATCCAAGCCTCGGGGTCGGACTTGTCCAGCAATGCAAGTAAGCACCACGACAACCACATCAAGGCGACAAACTCGTACAAGACACGCATCGCCTCCATCTACGAGGGTTTGCAGAACGGCTCGTTGGCTCCCGAGATCGCCAAGCTAATGGTCAGGTCTTTGGGTGAAGCCTTGGCCGAGGGTGCAAATGAGGTCAAGCACGTTCAGCAAAACCCGAAAGCCTACTTCGCCATCTCAAACGAAGACTACTCCACCATGGCAACCGAGTACGAAGAAATCTCCGCTGGCCTCGGAAATGTGATGAACGCTATCGCCAAAAGGGATGATGCCAACAAAGGTGTGATGGACCTCTACGGCGCAGACAACGAAGACGCTCACGTCTCCCACGCACAAAGCGTCAACCGTGAAGATGAGGTTAAGGCTTACAACGAAGGTTATGGCAAGAAGGTCAGGACAGGCAAGATCGGCCTCGCCTTCAAGTACGATGCCCTCCAAAAGCAGGCCCGAGACAGAGGTTTTGAGAACACTCAGAACTACGAGGCATACCTGAACAGCATCGGTATTTATCCTCAGTAGTCGGGACGACCCCACCCCCACATCTGCTCCAGTATCCGGTCAACATCAGATCGGAAACTGGAGTACCGACAAGTGCCACGTATTTTTGATACAGACGAAGACCTTCTCGCGTTCGCAAGACAAGATGCAACGGTTGAGGCGCAATCCCTCCGCGATTACACACAAGACCCTGACGTCCTGAAGAACGGCGATTTCCTCGCTGATCTCAGGCAGTTCTTCCAAGAGCGAGACGGCGACACATTCAGCGACGACGGCGAACTTATCGACCGCTTTCTGAACGACCGCCGCTGGTCTGAATTCAACACTGTCGGCGCAGGCATCGACCTGTACCAAGCCTCCAACATGACCGACGACCAGAAGGCCCGCATGGCTCGTATCCAGCAGGTCTACGACACGATGCCAGCTTTCTGGGAAGAAGGTGGCGGCTCTGTCTCCGGCGCAATCAAAGACCTCGGCGGTGCAATGCTGGCCGATCCTCTCAACCTCATCGGCTTTGGTGCTGGCGGCAAGGTTGCTGGCGCTGCCGCCGCCCAAGCCATGAAGGCAGGCAAGTCTGGTCTGGCCGCAGGCGCTAAAGCCGCAGCCACAAAGGGTGCGATCTACGAGGGCGCAGCCAACGCTGGCATTGAAGGCATCGTTGATGTCACTACCCAGAACCGCAACATGGAGATCGGCCTCCAAGACGAATACTCCGCTGGCCAGACAGCCCTGTCTATGGGTGCTGGTGCCGTCCTCGGTGGAGCAATGGGTGCTGGCTTTGGTGCCCTCGCAGCCCTGAAACCTGCGAAGCTCTTGCAGGAACTGCGCGTAGCTCAAGACGCAGGCGACGTAGAAAAAGCCAGAGAAATTCGCAAAATCCTTATCAACAAGAAGGTGATCGGCGACGCAGACAACACACCAGATGTCCGATCCGAAGGCGTCAAGGCAGCGGAAGCTGAAACTGTTGAGGCTGACAGGGTAAAGGCAGAACGTCAGAACGCGGCTCAAGACAGGCTGGACGCCGCAGCCGAAGGCACAGCATCAGACGAACCCATCATCGTGTCTGGCGAAGTGGCCTTCAGTGAATACGAAGAAAGGATCAAGGTGGCAATCGGCGAGCTTGAGGCCAACGCCAGTCTCTTGCGTGGGAGGCTGGGTGCTGGCGAGGACGTCGCTGATGAGTTGGCGTCTGTATCTGGCAAGCTCGAAACAGCAGTTGACGGCCTCTCCCGCCTCCAAGGCACACGCGGAACCGCAAACGATGTTGCAAAACTACAAGAAAAATTGGATAGCGGTAACGTCTTTGGCGTTGATGCCCGTGCCAAAATCTACAAGGAAATCGAACAAGCCGAAAGCGCCGTCCGTCTTCTTGGTATGGAAGAGGCCAATATGGCCGACGCCATTAACAAGATTGACGAGTTCCTTGGCACCCCCTTGGCCGATGAAGTCACCCCGCCCACCACAGCAGGGGTAGAGCCTCCCCCAGTCTCAGCTGCTGACCCCAAGACAGCCCCGCCAAAACCCGCAGAGCCAAGCCCTGAGATCAGGGAAGCAATTGATGCGGAACGGGCGGCCCAGACAGAAGAGGTCGCCGAAGAAGTCGTCGAAGAAGTTGCCCCCACATACGACTACGACGGCGTCACCACCAAAGGCAAGCTGGCCGAGATCATCCGGCAGATCGCCAGCGATGCTGGCAGCACCATGTCTAAACGGGCAGCGACAAGGCTCGCCCGCACCCTCTCAGAAGGCAAGAGCAAAGCCGAACTGGCAGACGTTGCACGCACCGCAAAAGAAGTCTCCTCAATTACAGAAGCCCTGTACCCTGCCGCCGAGGCCCTCTATGACTTGCCGCTCAATGCAGACCAAAGTCACATTGACGGTATCCTCGACGCCTCTGGCCTGAATAGCATCGAGGTTGCAGCACTCCGGCACCGTCACAAGTACGAAGCAGGCCTGATCGACGAGGCTGACTGGCAGGAAATGGCCAGTGTCTTCGCTCAGTCCATGCACCCTGAAGCACGCCCCGGCACAAAGGACGCCCTCCTTAACTTTCTCATGCAGCCCCGGCGCTCCGATGAAGCACCTATCCATCAGCTTCCCAAGGCAGCCCAACCCAAAGAGAAGAAGCCTTCAGCCCGCCAGAAGGAAACCATCAACGCCGCCAACCGCGTCAAGAAGTTGCTGGCAGCAGAAGGTGTCGGCGATCAGATCATGGAAGATGCCATTGGCCGTGTCTGGCACAAGGCCAAATTCTATGACAACTGGATGGCCGACGCCCTCAAGAACGATGGCCTCCGTGCAGATCGCTTCCAGAACGCGGTCGAAGAGATCATCACAAACAGCATCGAGCGTCACCGCGCTGGCCAAGTCGCCAGAGGTGGCACGCTTGGTCGTGTCGCAGATGGTGCTGATGGCGCTGATGGTGCAACAGCCCTCGAAGCCACAGCGGGCAAGTCTTACGAACGCTACACCGACCCCAAGACAGGCGAGATCAAGTTCCGCGAAAAGACGCAGGGCATCCTCAAGGGTGAGCGCGTCAACAAAGATGGTCAGGTTATCCTCGACCGCCAGACATACGCAGACATCTCCGCCGCCGAAGCTGGCCTCGACACCAACCCGAACGCTGGCCTCCAAGAAACAATCGCACCCAAGCGCATCAAGACCGCAGACGCTGGCCCTGTAAAGAAGGGCACCAAAGTCTACTACGATGCACAGACAAAGAAGTATTGGGCTGACCCTGCCAAAGCCGTATCTGGCCGCATCAAAAGCAGGACCGCTGCCGAGATCGTAGGCCCTGACGGCGGCATCAAAGAGCCAGCTGTCGAAGCTCCAGCT